>ERZ1036424.76-NODE-76-length-72625-cov-4.242759_pt1 | contig 72625 bp, 58 predicted proteins | sample MGYA00514221_ERZ1036424 | MGnify/ENA primary metagenome ERZ1036424 (study PRJEB33795, sample SAMN09464939) | human gut metagenome | host: Homo sapiens | place: USA: Stanford, California | collected 2016-11 | study: EMG produced TPA metagenomics assembly of the... | reverse complement strand
GCCAGCAGCGGGAAAATTCGCTTATGCCGCTAGATTTCTCTCCCTGCGTGCTAATCCCCTGCTATAACCACGGCGCCATGATGCCGCGGGTGCTCGCGCGCCTGCAGCCCTTTGGCCTGCCTTGCATCGTAGTGGACGACGGCAGCGATAGCAGTACGCGGCAGCAGTTGGAGCGGCTGGCGGCGGAAACCGCTAATCTAACCTTAATCCGCTTACCACAGAACACGGGCAAAGGCGCGGCGGTGATCCGTGGTCTACAGGCCGCAGCGCAAGCCGGGTTCAGCCACGCGGTGCAGGTCGATGCCGATGGTCAGCACGCCATCGAAGATATTCCGCAACTGTTGGCGCTGGCGCAGGCCCATCCCGAAGCGCTGATTTCCGGGCAGCCGATTTACGACGACTCCATCCCGCGTTCGCGCCTCTACGGGCGCTGGATAACCCACGTCTGGGTATGGATTGAAACGCTGTCTCTACAGTTGAAAGACAGCATGTGCGGTTTTCGCGTCTATCCGGTGGCGCCAACGCTACAGCTGGCGCAGCGCGTGTCGCTCGGCCAGCGAATGGATTTTGATACCGAAGTGATGGTGCGCCTCTACTGGCAGGGAAATACCAGCTATTTTGTGCCAACCCGCGTGACCTACCCGCCGGACGGTTTGTCGCATTTTGATGCCATCAAAGATAACTGCCGTATCTCGCTGATGCACACGCGTCTGTTCCTCGGCATGCTGCCGCGTATCCCCTCTCTGCTGTTTCGCCGCGCCTCGCCGCACTGGGCGCGTCAGCGGGAGGTAAAAGGATTATGGGGAATGCGCCTGATGCTGCTGGTGTGGCGGCTGCTGGGGCGCAAGGCGTTCTCGCTGCTGCTTTATCCGGTGGTCGGCGTGTACTGGCTGACGGCCGCGACGGCCCGTCGCGCTTCGCAACAATGGATAACCCGCGTGCGCGAACAGCTCGCCGCGCGCCAGATGCCGTTACCGCCAACCCTGACCAGCTATCGGCACTTCCTGCGCTTCGGCGAGGCGATGCTGGATAAAATCGCCAGCTGGCGCGGTGAGCTACAGTTTGGTCACGATGTGGTCTTTGCCGCAGGCGCCGAGGAGGCGCTGAATATCAGCGATCCGCGGGGGAAGCTGCTGTTGGTTTCGCATCTCGGCGATGTCGAAGCCTGCCGCGCGCTGGCGCAACTGCAGGGCAGCAAAACTATCAACGCTCTGGTGTTCAGCGAAAACGCGCAACGTTTTAAACAAATTATGACGGAAATGGCCCCTCAGGCCGGGCTCAACCTGATACCGGTGAACGATATCGGCCCGGAAACCGCCATCCTGTTGCAAGAAAAATTGGATCGCGGCGAGTGGATCGCGATTGTCGGCGACCGTATTGCGGTTAACCCGCAGCGCGGCGGCGAATGGCGCATCTGCTGGAGCCGTTTTATGGGGCAAGCAGCCCCCTTCCCGCAGGGGCCATTTATCCTAGCCGCCATTTTGCGCTGCCCGGTGAATTTGCTTTTCGCTCTCCGCCAGCAGGGCAAACTGCGCATTTACTGCGAGCCGTTCGCCAACCCGCTGCTATTACCGCGCGCCGATCGCCAACAGGCATTGCAACACAACATCGACCGCTACGCCGAACGGTTGGAACACTACGCGCTGCAGTCGCCGCTCGACTGGTTTAACTTTTTCGATTTCTGGCGTTTGCCGGATCCCAAAGACAAGGAGTAAAGGGTGCTTAACGATCCCCGTTTTACTGCTGAAGTAGAGCTGACTATTCCGTTTCATGACATCGATATGATGGGCGTCGTGTGGCATGGCAACTATTTCCGCTACTTCGAAATTGCCCGTGAGGCGCTGCTTAACCAGTTCAACTACGGCTACCGGCAGATGAAAGCCTCAGGCTATTTGTGGCCGGTGGTCGATACCCGCGTGAAATACCGCGACGTTATCACCTTCGAGCAGCGCATTCGCGTGCGCGCGCGGATAGAAGAGTTTGAGAACCGCCTACGCATTGGCTACGAAATTTTTGATGTCGATAGCGGCAAGCGCACCACCACCGGCTACACCATCCAGGTTGCGGTGGATGAAAACAGCCGCGAGATGTGTTTCGTCAGCCCGGATATTCTGTTTGAACGCATGGGGGTTACGCCATGAGATTACTGCTGCTGTTAGGGCTGTTTATCAGCCCGCTGGTCAGCGCCCTGACGCTTGATGACCTGCAAAAACAATTTAGCGAACAGCCGGTGGTGCGCGCCCACTTCGATCAAACCCGCACCATAAAGGATCTGCCGCAGCCGCTGCGATCCCAGGGGCAGATGTTGATCGCCCGCGATAAGGGGTTGCTGTGGGATCAAACCTCGCCGTTCCCGATGCAGCTGTTGCTGGATGACAAACGGATGGTGCAGGCGATCAACGGCCAGCCGCCGCAGACCATTACTGCCGAAAACAACCCGCAAATGTTTCAGTTCAACCATTTGCTGCGTGCGCTGTTCCAGGCGGATAGAAAAGTACTGGAAGAGAACTTCCGCGTGGAATTTGCCGATAAAGGCGAAGGCCATTGGACGCTGCGCCTGACGCCCATCACTACGCCGCTGGATAAGATTTTTGCCCGCATCGATTTGGCCGGAAAAGACTATCTGGAACATATTCAACTCAACGACAAGCAAGGCGATCGCACCGATATCACCCTTTCCCAACACCAATTGACGCCTGCGCAACTGACCGATGACGAACGCCAACGCTTTGCCGCCCAGTAAACGCCCCGCGCTGTTATGGGCCGTCGTCTGCCTGCTCCTGGCGGGCGCGCTGCTGGCGCTGCTGCCGCAGGCCCGGCTCAACAGCAGCGTACTGGCGATGCTGCCGAAGCAGACGCTTGGCGCAATCCCACCCAGCCTGAACGACGGTTTTATGCAGCGCCTTGACCGCCAGCTGGTGTGGCTGGTCAGCCCCGGTAAACAGGCCGACCCGCAGGTGGCCGGCGACTGGCTGCGTCTGCTGCAAACATCGAAGGCGCTGGCAGACGTCAAAGGTCCAATGAATGCCGATAATCAGCAGGCCTGGGGGACATTTTTCTGGCAGCATCGTAACGGTTTAATTGACCCCGCTACCCGCGCGCGCCTGCAAAACGGCGGCGAGGCGCAGGCGCAATGGATCCTCTCACAGCTCTATTCGGCATTTTCCGGCGTCAGCGGTAAAGAACTGCAAAACGATCCGCTGATGCTGATGCGCGGCTCGCAGCTGGCGATGGCGAAAGGCGGCCAGCGGATGCAACTGCAGGATGGCTGGCTGGTGACCAAAGACGCCCAGGGCAACCTCTGGTATCTGTTGCATGGCGAACTGGCGGGTTCCTCATTCGATATGCAGCATACGCACCGGCTGGTCACTACGCTCGGCGAGCTGGAGAAGCAGTGGAAAACGCAGCATCCGCAGGCGCAGCTGCTGTCGCGCGGCACCGTGTTCTATAGCGATTACGCCAGTCAGCAGGCGAAGCACGATATTTCTACACTCGGCGCGGCGACGCTGTTCGGCGTGATCCTGCTTATCGTCGCGACATTTCGCTCGCTGCGCCCGCTGCTGCTGTGCCTGATTTCCATCGCCATCGGCGCGCTGGCCGGCACCGTCGTCACGCTGCTGCTATTTGGCGAACTGCATCTGATGACCCTGGTGATGAGCATGAGCATCATCGGCATCTCCGCCGACTATACGCTCTATTATCTGACCGAACGGATGGTGCATGGCGCGGAATCAACCCCGTGGCAAAGCCTCGCCAAAGTACGTCATGCGTTGCTGCTGGCGCTACTTACTACCGTGGCGGCTTATCTGATTATGATGCTGGCCCCCTTTCCGGCGATTCGCCAGATGGCGCTCTTCGCGGCGGTCGGCCTGAGCGCCTCGTGTCTGACGGTAATTTTCTGGCATCCATGGTTGTGCCGTGGACTTCCCGTGCGCCCGGTTCCGGCGATGGCATTGTTGTTACGCTGGCTTGCCGCCTGGCGACGCCATAAAAAGCTGTCCATCGGCCTCCCCGTCGCGCTGGCCCTGTTCTCGCTGGCGGGTCTCGCGACGCTGCGGGTGGATGATGATATTTCGCAGCTCCAGGCGTTGCCGCAGGATATCCTGGCCCAGGAAAAAGCCATCACCGCGCTCACCGGGCAAAGCGTCGATCAAAAGTGGTTTGTGATTTACGGCAAAACGGCCCAGCAGACGCTGCAGCGCCTGGAGGCATTTATGCCCGCGCTGACGCAGGCGCAAAGCGACGGCCTGCTCGGCGGATATCGCGCTATCCCCCTGAATTCACTCGCTCGCCAGCAGCAGGATCTTGCCCTGCTGCAACGCGCCGCGCCCACCGTCAGTAACGTGCTGAACCACGCCGGACTGGCAACGATCAATCCCGATCTCAACCCGATGCCAGTGACCGTCGACGTCTGGCTTGCCAGCCCGGCCAGCGAAGGCTGGCGACTGCTGTGGCTGACGCTGCCGGATGGCGAAAGCGGCGTACTGGTCCCGGTGAGCGGCGTGAAAGACAGCGCGGCGCTAAAAACGCTTAGTACACAACAGGCTGGCGTTGCGTGGGTCGATCGCAAAAGTGATTTCGACCAGCTGTTCGCGCTCTACCGCCACATTCTAACCGGCCTGCTGGGCGTTGCGCTGGCGGTGATTGCCTGCGGCGCTATGCTCCGCCTTGGCTGGCGCAAAGGGCTGATAAGCCTGATGCCGTCGGTATTGTCGCTGGGATGCGGGCTGGCGGTGCTGGCATTTAGCGGCCACGCGGTTAACCTGTTCTCCTTGCTGGCGCTGGTGCTGGTACTGGGCATCGGCATTAACTACACGCTATTTTTCAGCAACCCGCGTGGTACGCCGCTGACATCGCTGCTGGCGGTCACCCTGGCGATGATGACCACCTTATTGACGCTCGGCATGCTGGTGTTTAGTGCCACGCAGGCCATTAGCAGTTTTGGTATTGTTTTGGTAAGCGGCATTTTCACCGCCTTCCTGCTTTCGCCGTTAGCGATGCCGACCAAAAAAGAGAAAAAAAGACGATGAGAAGACCATCATTCTGGCGCGCCTTCGCGCTACTCGCCGCCTTATTGCTGGCCGGCTGCAGTCATTCGCAGCCGGCGTCGCAAGGCCGCCCGCAGGCGTGGCTGGAACCGGGTACGCGCGTCATGTTGCCGCCGCCTGGCATCTCGCCGGACATCAGCTCGCAGCAGTTGCTCACCGGCAGCTTCAACGGCCAAACCCAGTCGCTGCTGGTTATGCTCAATGCCGATGATAAAAAGCTCACGCTGGCGGGTCTGTCGTCCGTCGGTATCCGCCTGTTCCTGGTGACCTATGATGAAAGAGGGCTGCGCGCTGAACAGTCGATGGCGGTTCCGCAACTGCCGCCGGCCAGCCAGGTGCTGGCCGATGTGATGCTCAGCCACTGGCCGGTTAGCGCATGGCTGCCGCAGTTGCCAAAAGGGTGGACGTTGACCGAGCGCGGCGACAAACGCGAACTACGTAACGCGCGTGGGAAGCTGGTCACGGAAATCACCTATATCAACCGCAAAGGCAAGCGCGTGCCGATCAGCATCGAACAGCACGTCTTTAAATACCACATCACCATTCAATACCTGGGTGACTGAGATGATCTACATTTCCGCCGTCGGCATGATTAACGCGCTGGGCCGCGATAACGATGAAATCGCCGCCAATTTGGCTCGCGGTATTGCGCCCGGCATGCGCCAGCGCGCGGGGTGGCTACAGGGGCATCCGCAGGCGGTGTTCGCGGGTGTGGACGGCGAATTGCCCGCCATTCCCGATACCTTTAGCGCCCATCGCTCGCGCAATAATCAACTGCTGCTGGCAGCGCTGGCGCAAATTCAACCGCAGGTGGATGACGCCATCGCCCAATACGGGCGGGAGCGCGTGGCCGTGGTGCTCGGCACCAGCACCTCGGGGCTGGATGAGGGTGACGCGCATGTCACCCTGACGCTTGGCGGCAAGGAAAGCGCGGCCTGGCAATATCCGCAACAGGAGCTGGGCGACCCATCGCGTTTTCTCAGCCACTGGCTGGCGCTGGATGGCCCGGCATTTACGCTGTCAACCGCCTGCTCCTCCAGCGCCAGAGCGATTATCAGCGGACGCCGACTAATTGAAGCCGGGCTGGCGGATGTGGCGATCGTCGGCGGCGCGGACACCCTCAGCCGAATGCCGATCAACGGCTTTCACAGTCTGGAATCGCTCTCCACGACGCAGTGCCAGCCGTTTGCCCGCGACCGTAACGGTATCACTATCGGCGAAGGAGCGGCGCTGATGCTGTTGACCCGCGAACCGCAGCCAGTCGCGCTACTGGGTATCGGCGAGTCCAGCGACGCCTGGCATATTTCCGCCCCGCATCCTGAAGGAGAGGGGGCGATCCGCGCCATCCAGCAGGCGCTGGGGGATGCGGGCATCGCCCCTGAACAAGTGGGTTATATCAACCTGCACGGCACCGCCACGCCGCTTAACGATAGAATAGAGTCTCACGTCATCAACGCGCTATTTGGCGTTCGGGTACCCTGTAGTTCAACGAAACACCTGACCGGACACACGCTGGGCGCCGCGGGGATCACCGAAGCCGCCATCGGCATGCTGATTCTGCAGCGAAACCTGCCGCTGCCAGCGCAGGATTTCAGCCGGTCGCCGCGCGACTCCACCCTTCCGCCATGCGGGATCATCGAACATCCCCAGCCGCTGCCGCGACCGATTATCCTGTCGAACTCTTTTGCCTTTGGCGGTAATAACGCCAGCATCCTGCTCGGGAGCATTCAATGAACCACTATTTATCGCCCGGCGACTATCTACCGCACGATGCGCCGATGCTGCTGCTGGAAGAGGTCGTCAATGTGACCGACGAAACCGCGACCTGCCGGGTCACGGTTTCGCCCCATAGCGTCCTGGCGCCATTTCTCGACGCAGAGGGCAATCTCCCCGGTTGGTTCGCCCTTGAATTAATGGCGCAAACCGTCGGCGTCTGGTCCGGCTGGCACCGCCTGCAAAAAGGGCAAGCGTCCATCTCATTAGGTATGGTTCTTGGCGCGCGCGAATTAGTTTGTGCGGCAGGCTCCCTCCCGCGCGGCAAGGCTCTGTCCATTACCGTTAAGTTGCTCATGCAGGACGAGCGTTTCGCTAGCTTCGAAGGCGCCGTGATGGCGGACGATGACCTGCTGGCCAGCGGAAGGGTTAATACCTTCCAGCCAACGCCAACAGAACTTAACACCCTATTTCAACAAGGAGCGTCAGAATGAGTCGTTCAGTTTTGGTTACCGGCGCCAGCAAAGGTATCGGTCGCGCTATCGCCTGCCAGCTGGCGGCGGACGGTTTTATGGTAGGCGTCCACTATCATCGCGACGCGTCAGGCGCGCAGCAGACGCTGGAGGCGATTACCGCCGGCGGCGGCGCGGGGCGTCTGCTGAGCTTTGACGTCGGCAATCGCACGCAGTGTCGCGAAGTCCTTGAGCAGGATATGGCCGAACATGGCGCATGGTACGGCATTGTCAGCAACGCCGGCATCGCCCGCGACGGCGCCTTCCCGGCGCTCGGCGATGACGACTGGGACGCGGTGATCCACACCAACCTCGACAGCTTCTACAACGTCATTCACCCATGCATCATGCCGATGATTAGCGCACGCCAGGGCGGGCGCATCATCACACTCTCTTCCGTTTCCGGCGTGATGGGCAACCGCGGTCAGGTCAACTATAGCGCCGCCAAGGCGGGTATCATCGGCGCCACCAAAGCGCTGGCGATTGAACTGGCGAAGCGCAAAATCACCGTGAACTGCATCGCCCCTGGGCTTATCGACACCGGGATGATCGAAATGGAAGAGACCGCGTTGAAAGAGGCGATGTCGATGATCCCGATGAAACGCATGGGACAGGCGGAAGAGGTGGCGGGGCTGGCGAGTTATTTAATGTCGGATGTGGCGGGTTATGTCACCCGGCAGGTCATTTCTATCAATGGGGGGATGTTATGACACGCCGTGTGGTCATTACCGGGATGGGCGGCGTCACCGCATTTGGCGAAAACTGGCAGGATGTCTCGGCGGGGCTGAAGAGATATAAAAACGCCGTACGCGCCATGCCGGAGTGGCGTATTTACGACGGGCTGCATACGCTGCTGGGCGCGCCTATCGATGATTTCACCCTGCCCGACCACTATACCCGCAAGCGCATTCGTGCGATGGGGCGCGTATCGTTACTTTCCACCCGCGCCACTGAACTGGCGCTGGAGCAGGCCGGGCTTATCGACGATGCCATACTGAGTAACGGCGAAACCGGCATCGCCTACGGTTCATCGACCGGCAGTACCGCCCCGATGAGCGAATTCGCCACCATGTTGACGGAAAAGCACACCAACAATATTACTGCTACCACCTACGTGCAGATGATGCCGCATACCACCGCCGTCAATACAGGCCTGTTTTTTGGCCTGCGCGGCCGCGTGATCCCGACGTCCAGCGCCTGTACCTCCGGAAGCCAGGCGATCGGTTACGCCTGGGAAGCGATTCGCCACGGCTATCAAACGGTGATGGTCGCCGGAGGCGCGGAAGAGCTTTGCCCGTCGGAGGCCGCGGTATTCGATACTCTGTTTGCCACCAGCCAGCGCAATGAGCAGCCCGACATTACCCCCTCCCCCTTTGATGTGCTGCGCGATGGGCTGGTGATTGGCGAAGGGGCCGGAACTCTCATTCTGGAAGAGCTGGAGCACGCCAAAGCACGCGGGGCGACCATTTACGGCGAAATTATCGGCTTCGCCACCAACTGCGATGCTGCGCATATCACTCAACCGCAGCGTGAAACCATGCAGGTCTGCATGGAAAAATCATTAAAAATAGCGGGCCTGAGCGCCCAGGATATCGGCTACATTTCGGCCCACGGCACCGCGACCGACCGCGGCGATATCGCCGAAAGCCAGGCGACAGCGGCGATTTACGGCGATAGCGTGCCGATCTCCTCGCTGAAAAGCTATTTTGGCCATACCCTTGGCGCCTGCGGGGCGCTGGAAGCGTGGATGAGTCTGCAGATGATGCGCGAGGGCTGGTTCGCGCCAACGCTGAATTTGCATAATCCGGATGCCAATTGCGGAGAACTGGATTACATCATGGGCGAAGCGCGCCAGATTGATTGTGAATTCCTGCAGAGCAACAACTTCGCCTTCGGCGGTATCAATACCTCAATGATTATTCAGCGCTGGTCCTGAAATGTATCAGCTTATCCTTGGCCAAATCTCAACGCTTAGCGCCCTACCGTTACCGAGTGGGTTAGCGGCTCAGGCCCCTGCCGGCCCACGGCGGGCCAGCTGGCTTGCCGGGCGCGCGCTGCTGGCGCATGTGGCGGCCCCGCTGGCGGATATTGCGTATGGCAAGCAGGGCAAACCGGCTTTCCCGCCCGACTGCGGTCGGTGGTTTAACCTTAGCCACAGCGGCGACCATATTGCCCTGCTGCTGAGCGATGAAGGCGAAGTTGGCTGCGACATTGAAGTGATTCGTCCGCGCAAAGGCTGGCAGCGGTTGGCCAACGCCCTGTTTAGCGAGGGCGAACACCAGGAACTGGAGCGCGAACCGCCGAAGCGGCAGCTAGCCGCCTTCTGGCGAATCTGGACGCGCAAAGAAGCGCTGGTAAAGCAACGCGGCGGCAGCGCCTGGCAGATGGCCTCTGTTGACAGCACCTTTCGCGGCGCCCTGTCATTAAGCCAGATTCAGTATGAAGGGTTAAGTATTGCGGTCTGTACGCCAACGCCGTTCTCGCTGACGGCGGCGCACATTCAATGCTTCAACGGCGCGGCTTGACCGGCCAGAAGATAGTCAGCACGCCGGCGATAATAATCAGCACGCCCAGCAGCGATTGCCAATAAAACGGCTCGTGCCAGCCGGGCAGCCAGATGGCGGCGACCCACACCAGAATGTAGCTCAGGCTGAGCAGCGCGTAGGCTTTTGCCAACGGCAAACGATGTAGCGCGAAATACCAGCAGACCATCGACAGCAAATAGCCGAACAGGCCGAAACCCAGGCTGAAAGTACCGGTGCGCAAATGCAGTAGATGATTGAGGAAGACCAGGATATCGGTCAATGGCGGCAGCTCGACCATCGCGCTGCGTAGTAACAGCTGCGCGCCGCTGACCAGCCCGACGCTCAATAACGCCCAGATTAACCCCATCAGACGCTACTCCCCAGAACGGCGATGCCGACGACGATCAGCCCGACGCCAAGCCAGTGGCGGCGCGCCACCGGCTCGCGCCAGATGCCCCATGCCGCCAGCGTTATCCAGACAAAATTGAGGCTCAGCATCGGATAAGCGATACCGACAGGGATCGCCTGCAGTACCCCCAGCCACAGCAGCATACCACCGCCGAGCGCCAACAGGGCTAACCCCAGCCACAGCAAAATATGCCGCCCGCGCCGTCCGCTACGGGTCGCCTGCTTCTGGCACAACTGGCCGACGCAGCTAAGCAGGCTGGCGAGTATCAGACAGAACCAGACACTCATTGTGGCAGATACTGAATAAACACCACGCGCCCCAGCGCGTAGGAGTTATCAGGTTTCGGTAACGCCAGTTCGTTCATCGTTTCGCCTTTATCCATCAGCAGCACCAGTGAGATCGGCCCTTGCTGGCGGTGCGCCGCCAGCCAATCAGCAAAAGCTTGAGTCGCCACGAATTTGCTCTGCGCATCCGGCCAGTCGAGGCCATATTTCAGCTCCCCCTGCCTTTCATACAGAATGATGTCGTCACGCTTGAGCTCCCACGCCAGCCCCGCGCCGATACCGACGCTGTTGGTCAGTACATAGCGGCTTGGCGCCAGCGATTCGCTAACAATATCCACCAGAAACTGCGGCTGTTTGCTGTCGATAACTCGATCCGGGATAGCGAAGCCCACCAGCAGCGCCAGTCCCAGCGGACAGATGGCGGCCAGAGTCCAGCGACGACCGTTGTCTTTTATCGCCAGCCAGCCCATCAGCGCCCATACGGCAAACGCGATCGCCGCCAGCAGACATTTATACAACTCTATCTTCGTCCACACCGGTTTATGCATCACGCCCCACGGCGAGACCACCAGCACGGCGACCAGGCCGATCAGACCAAAACCGAGGTTGATCATGCCGTTGATGCGTAGCGCTTTCGCCCCTGCCTTCGCAGCATCCAGCGCGTAGCGGGCCATCAAAATCGACAGCGGCATAAAGCACGGCAGAATATAGGTCGGCAGTTTTCCCTTGGCGATGCTGAAGAACAGGAACGGCATCGCCACCCAGCCTAACAGATACAGTGCGCCGCGGGCATCATCGCGTTCGCTCCAGCCGCGCTTCAGCGCCCCCGGTAACAGCGCCAACCACGGTAGACTGCCGGCTATCACGAAGGGAATGTAGTACCAGAACGGCGCTTTATGCTGTGCATCTTTTTCAGCGAAACGCTGAATATGCTCGACCCAGAAGAAATAGCGCCAGAAATCGGGTTCGCGATTGGCGATAGCCAATCCCCACGGCAGCACCACCAACGTACAGACCGCAACCGCCAGCCAGCCGTAGGTCAGCACTTCGCGCCAGCGTTTACGCGCCATCACCCACGGCAGCACGCCAACAACCGGTACCGCCAGCGCCAGGAAGCCCTTCGTCATCACCCCCATACCGCAGGCGACTCCCAGCAGGACATAACCCAATATCTTCCCGCTGCGGCTCTGCGCCTGTGAGGCTCCCCAGAAGCTGCACATCGCCAGCGCCAGCCACATGGTGATCATCGGATCCAGCACCGCATAGGTGCCTATCGCGTAGACCAGCATCGCGGTCAGGAAGATAACCGGCGATAGGATCGCCACGCGTTTATCACGGAAAATACGCCACGCCAGCCACGCCACCAGCAGCGCGCTGACGGTAATGGCGAAGACCGAACCGAAACGCACGCCAAAGTTATTATGGCCGAATAGCCACTGGCCAATACTGTTAATCCAGTAACCGGCAATCGGCTTTTCAAAGTAACGCAGGCCCAGCAGATGCGGCACCACCCAGTCACCGGAGGCCAGCATTTCACGACTGATCTCGGCATAGCGGGTTTCATCAGGCTGCCACAGCAAACGGAAATTCAGCGGCAATAAGTAATACAGCGCAAAGAGTACAACCAGAGAGATGCCATAACGAATGCTTTTCATACACCCGAGCCCAGTAATTGTTCACATCCAAGCCAACCTTCCCGGCCAGCCAGTTCACCACGGACCACTTTGCCTGACGGCAGCTCGCTAAAGTCAGCGGGCAGCAGCTGGCTCAGTGGGCAAAACTGTATTTCTTCTTCCTCCGCCATGGTCAGCAACGCATCGAACTGGTCGGCATAGGCAATGCCTTCCACTTCGGCGTGGATGGTATAGACAGGCGTACCTTTGTCACGATGGATGCAGTCCAGCAGATAGCGGTTAAAGCCGGCGATATCCACAGCGCTACCGACCACTTCATCCCAGGTGGGAAGCGTCACCGGAATTTGTACGGTGCCGGAGGCCCCGCCGCCAATCTGCGGCAGGAATGGCCGCGTGCCGCGACAATCGCTGTTGTAGAGGAAATCGAAGGATTCTTTCGCTTTTACCACCCGCTGGTCGGCACGCCAGCCGGCGACGGCTGAGCAGGTCACCGGGCGGCCAATAATGCGTTCCAGTTCGAGCAGACCGCGTTCAATTTCCAGCGTCAGACGTTCCTGCGGCCAGACGCCGCTCCATGCCTGCCAGCTGTAGTGGTCCCAGGCGTGCAGCCCCACTTCATGGAGCTGTGCGGCGGCGCGAATAACCTCTTCATTACCCGCGCCAATCCTGCGTCCCGGCCACGCGGTACCGGCCAGCAGAATATCCCAGCCGTACAGCGACGCCGCGTTAGAACGCAGCATTTTCCACAGAAACTTCGGTTTTACCAGGCGCCATAAATGGCGCCCCATATTGTCCGGCCCGACGCTGAAAAAGAAGCTTGCCTGAATCCCGTGCTTGCCCAGCAGGGCCAGCAGCCGCGGTACGCCATCACGCGTCCCGCGAAAGGTATCGACATCTATGCGTAAGCCGACTTGTTTCATGAGTTTTTATCGTCCGTGAGCTCAACGGTGCGCAGGAAGAAGTCCAGAGTGTGCTCAACGGTCTCTTCCATCTCGACGGTCGGTTCCCAGTTCAGGCAACGTTTCGCGTTGCGAATGCTCGGCTTACGATGCTCAACGTCCTGGTAGCCTTTACCGTAGTAATCGCTGCTTTCCACTTCGCGGAAGCCAGCGAACGGCGGGAAGCGATCGCGCAGCGGATGACGCTCGAAGCAGGTGAGCAGCATTTCCGCCAGCTCTTTGATGCTCGCTTCGTTTTCCGGGTTACCGATGTTGATGATCTGACCATCACAGCGACCGTCTTTGTTCTCAATGATGCGGAACAACGCTTCGATACCGTCGCTGATATCGGTGAAGCAGCGCTTCTGCTTGCCGCCTTCGATAAGCTTAATCGGCGAACCTTCCACCAGGTTGAGGATCAGCTGAGTGATGGCGCGGGAGCTACCGATACGCGCGGCATTAAGGTTATCCAGACGCGGTCCCATCCAGTTGAACGGACGGAACAGGGTGAACTTGAGGCCGTTCTTATCGCCATAAGCCCAGATCACGCGGTCCAGCAGCTGTTTCGAAACCGAGTAGATCCAACGCTGTTTGTTGATCGGCCCGACCACCAGATTGGAGGTATCTTCGTCGAAGTTTTTGTCGGTGCACATGCCGTACACTTCCGAGGTCGACGGGAAAATGATGCGCTTATTGTATTTCACGCAGTCACGGATGATCTTCAGGTTCTCTTCGAAATCCAGTTCGAACACGCGCAGCGGGTTACGGGTGTATTCGATAGGCGTCGCGATAGCGACCAGCGGCAGTACCACGTCGCATTTCTTAATGTGGTATTCGATCCACTCAGAGTGAATGCTGATATCGCCTTCTACGAAGTGGAAACGCGGACAGTCAAGGAAGCGGCTTATGGCGTCGGAGCCGATATCCAGGCCGTAAATCTCATAGTTGTCGTCCTGCAACAGGCGCTCGGTCAGATGGTTACCGATAAAGCCGTTAACGCCGAGGATCAGCACGCGGGTACGGCGCTTCACCGCCACCACCGGTTTACTGCTCAGCACCGCGCTGCTCACCAGCCCCAGCGCCTGCGCCAGCTGGGCGCCCTGCATGTAAACGCCGCGTTCGGTCTGGCCGGTGACGATTTCCAGCGCCCCCTGCTGACAGGCAACCACTAGCGGCGCGACGGAGATAACGGTGCCGGGCTTCGCCGCCGGCAGATCGGCGCGCACGCGGGATTTCCAGACGATAAATTTGTTCGCGCCGGCATAGGCGAAGGCGCCCGGCCACGGATCGGACACCGCACGCACCAGGTTGTGCAGGGTTCGCGCTGGTTTTTCCCAATCGAGACGCCCATCTTCCGGAGTACGACGGCCAACGTAGGTCGCCTGGCTATGGTCCTGCACGCGTTCTTCAGTCTTACCCTCACGAATAGCCGGCAGCGCCCGGCCCAGCAGATCGGAGGCGGCGGCGCACAGTTTACGGTGCAGCGCCAGCGCCGCGTCATCCGGGCCGATAGCCACAGCTTGTTGAGCGACGATATCGCCCGCGTCGGCGCGGTTAACCATCCGGTGCAGGGTCACGCCGGTTTCGCTTTCGCCGTTGACCAGTACCCAGTTCAGCGGCGCGCGGCCGCGGTATTTCGGCAGCAGAGAACCATGCAGGTTGAAAGCGCCCTTTGGCGCGATATTGAGGATCTCATCGCACAGCAGGTTGCGGTAGTAGAACGAGAACAGCACATCCGGCTTCATCTCGCGAATACGTTCAATCCACAGCGGATGGTTAACATCTTCCGGCGCCCATACCGGGATACCTTGCTCGGCGGCAATACGGGCAACGGAACCAAAGAATTGGTTTTCGCCAGGGTTATCCGGATGGGTAAAAATAGCGGCGATGTGATAACCGGCATCCAGCAGTGACTGAATACCTGCGCAACCCATATCGTGATAAGCGAAGACTACTGCTTTCATGAACGATCTTCCTCTTGAGACGCCGTTTCCGGCTGGCGAACAACACGTTGAATAAAGTAACGGGGGCGGGCGCGAACATCGTTATAAATGCGGCCGATGTACTCCCCGAGCAGGCCCATACCGACAAACTGGGCGCCGATGAACATGAACAGTACGGCGAAGAGCATAAACACCCCTTCCGCCGCCCATTGCGGACCGAAGGCCAGACGCAGCACCACCAGCAGCAGGCCGAAGGCAAAGCCCAACAGGGCTATCACGCTGCCGAAAATACTGAGTAAACGCAGCGGGGTGGTGGTCAGACAGGTCACCAGGTCATACATCAGGTTAATCAGACGCATGAAGCTGTATTTGGAGTCGCCGAATTCGCGCTCGGCGTGCATCACCGGGATCTCGACCGCCCGGCGGGCGAAGGTATTCGCCAGGATCGGGATAAAGGTACTGCGCTCATGGCAGTTGAGCATGGCGTCGATGATATGGCGGCGATAGGCGCGCAGCATGCAGCCGTAATCGCCCATTGCCTTACCGGTGGTACGCTGGATCAGGCGGTTAATCATCTTCGAGGCAGATTTACGGAAGATGCTGTCCTGCCGGTTCTGACGTACGGTACCGACCACGTCGTAGCCTTCATCGGCTTTTTCCACCAGCCGCGGGATCTCTTCCGGCGGGTTTTGCAGGTCGGCATCGAGGGTGATGATCAGATCGCCGGTGACATGGCTGAAACCGGCCATAATCGCCGAGTGCTGGCCGTAGTTACGGTTCAACAGCACCGCCACCACGTGGCTGCCTTCGGCTTCGGCGGCCTCGGTCAGCATTCGCGCGGAATCGTCGCTGCTGCCGTCGTCGATCAGCAGAATTTCATATTGGCGTCCCAGCGTCGCACAGGCGGCGTCGGTCCGACGCAGCAGCTCCGGCAGACTATCCTGTTCGTTATAAACCGGGATCACCACCGAAACTTTTTTTACGGGAGGATAAGTAAGCATATCAACGTCCTGACAACTGATGCAGCGCGGTAATGACGCGGGTGACATCGTCGTCGGTCATATCCGGGAACAGCGGGATGGAACAAATGCGCGCGCTGTTCCATTCGGTATTCGGTAACGAAACTTCGGGAAAACGCTCGCGGTAATACTTTTGCGTATGGGCCGCACGGAAGTGCAGACCGGTGCCGATCCCCATGGCTTTGAGTTTTTCCATCAGGGCATCGCGGCTGATGCCGCAGGCCGCTTCATCAACGCGGATAATAAACAGGTGCCAGGCGTGCTGGTGCTCCCATGCCGGAATGGTCAGCGGCTTAAAGGGGGTATCCGCCAGCTCGCGCAGGTAGCGTTGGGCGATTTCAGCGCGACGTTGATTCGCCTGCGCCAGCTTATCCAGTTGCACCAGCGCCAGCGCGGCGTTGATATCGGCCAGATTGTATTTGAAGCCGGGAGTAATCACTTCCGCCTGCGGCGCACGGCCGTGGGTCTGACGGTCGTAGGCGTCAACGCCCAGGCCGTGGAATTTGAGGCTGCGGATGCGGGAAGCCAACTCGTCATCATCGGTGACGATAAGCCCCCCTTCAGCGCAGGTCATATTCTTGATCGCGTGGAACGAGAAAATCGCGGTACCGCGCCAGCCGACGTGGCGGCCTTTATAGTGCGTCCCTGCGGCATGCGCGGCATCTTCGATAACCGGAATACCGTGGCGCTCGCCAACGGCGCGGATCGCATCGATATCCGCAGGCGCGCCCGCGTAGTGGACGGGTATAATTGCTTTCGTCCGCGAAGTGATCGCTGCTTCCACCGCCTCAGGGGTAATCATCAAATTGTCGTGGTCGACATCGATCATCACCGGCGTAGCGCCCAACAGACAGATCATATTCAGCGTCGACACCCAGGTTTGCGAAGGGGTGATCACTTCGTCGCCAGGGCCAATACCCATCGCCATTAGCGTAACGTGCATACCGCCGGTAGCGGAGCTGACGGCGATGGCGTGGCGGTTGCCGGTCAGTTGGCAAAACGCCTCTTCCAGCGCCTGGTTTTTAGGACCGGTAGTGATCCATCCTGATTGCAAAACTTCACGCAGCGCAGCCAGCTCTGCGTCGCCCATCGACGGGCGCGAAAACGGCAGAAATTCGCTCATCTTTTTCCTGTTCTATTAATAGCCCACTAAAAAAGGGGGCCGGTAGAAAGAAATATCCTGCGCCAGCAGACTTAAACAAAATGAAAATGAAGTCGGTTCACCGCCACATTTCATTCCAGGGTATTTCGACGGTTTTAAATCTAGTCGCTGTTGCTTAGGATAATATTAAGAAATTAATATTTTTCGTGAGAATAGTAATATATCCATTAAAATCATATAGATATAATTCATTATAGCAGGAAATAACAGCAAGAAGCCCCAGTTTCATAGAGAAAACTGGGGCTTAACGGGTGAAAGTAAACGAATCTTCAACCATCCCGTAATAAATATTTTTTTACGTTTTAATCTAGCGAAAAAATTAGCGTTAGATCACAGAATTATTTCTGCTGTATTACAAGTTTGCAGGAAAATCTGCGGGTAATTCATTAGCCGGGCAATTAATAACATCGTTATTATCCGGGCCACAATCACGAACAAAAGTGATAGTCGCGAATTCATCAATCACTTCGGTCGGGTAGGCCGGGCCGGCGTCACGATAAGCGTTCATTAACGGAATATGATCGTTCTGGAAGCAGACGGTTTTTTCCGGGTTATTCATGATCCAGCGGGGGAAGAATATGGTGCCGTGGAACAGTTTGTCGCCCAGGTTAACGATCAGGCTGACGTCGGTGCCGGTTGGTTCGGTCCAGGAAATTTTATAAATGCTTTCGCCTACCCGCACGATGTACGCATGCTGGTCTTTCACCCAACGATTGGCAACGATACCGCTGTGAATACGATAGTCCAGGGTGGTGCCATTTTTAACGTAAATTTCATAGTTCCAGCCGTTGTCGTAGGTATAAACCAGATGTTTACCGATAAAGCCGCTGAGGTCATGTTTGTCGAAAGTGCTCATTATTTATTCTCCTCTGTTTCGTTGAGGTAAGAATACGGCTTTAAAAATTGAATGAATAACGCTATGTTTGGATGAAAATAATCTACTTTTTAGATGAATTATGCACAAAACCACGCTGGAACAATGGGCGCTGTTGGAAAAGGTGATTGAGCTGGGCAGCTTTGCCAAAGCCGCGGAAGAGACCAACCGCAGCCAGTCTTCGGTGAGCTATAATCTGGCGCTGCTGCAGGAACGTTTAGGGGTAGCGCTGCTGGCGCCGTCCGGGCGGCGGGCGGTGCTGACGCCCGCAGGCGAACTGCTGCTCAATCAGGTGAAACCGCTGCTGAAGGCCTTTTCGTGGGTTGAGACCCACGCCGCGACGCTGCGCAACGGCGCGCGCACCCGGCTGGATCTGGTCGTCGACAGCATTTTTCCCCGCCAGCGGCTCTTCGCTATTCTGCGACAGTTTCAGCAACGCTACCCGCAAACTCAGGTTCGGCTGACCGAAGTGCTGGAAAACGTGGATGAGGCAAGCGCCGCCCGCAGCGAGGCCGACGTGATGGTCTTAACCCGTCGCCAGGATATTACCGGACGCGGCGAATGGCTGATGAATATCGACTTTATCGCGGTCGCCCATCGCGATCATCCGCTGTCGCAATCGGATGAATTGCTGGACGACAACGCGCTGGCCCCCTGGCCGCTAATCCGTATCGCCGACCGTAGCGGCGACGCCTCATCCACGCGCGATGCCTGGACCTTTTCTACTATTGATGCCGCGATTGATGCGGTGCTGTATCAGGTGGGATTCGGCTGGCTACCGGAGGAACGGATCCGCGCACACCTGGAGCAGGGTGTGCTGAAAGCGCTGCCGCTGAACCATGGCGCCCGCCGCGCCACGCCGCTGCATTTGATAGTGAAGCGGGACCTGGCGCCGCTCGATGAACAGGTCACCACCCTGCTGGATTTGTTCAGACAATCGTAATCTTACGCTACATATGATTTTGTTATGGTTTTCTCCCATCATATTGATCCAGGTTACTCCTTAGGTATGACAAATTATTAAAATCGTCATACTTTTCGCTCCTTCTGGATGTAAACCTTGTCTATTTTCCGCACCACCTTGCTGGCGCTCTGCGCCTGCATTCCTTTGCTCGCGCCCGCCGCCATGCATGAAATCGCCATCGCCTGGCCGGTTAACGTCGGTCCTCTCAATCCACATCTGTATACGCCGAACCAAATGTTCGCCCAAAGTATGGTGTATGAGCCGTTAGTCAAATATCAGGCCGATGGCCGGGTTACACCCTGGCTGGCTACCCGCTGGCTTCACTCAGCCGATGGTAAAATCTGGCGTTTCACCCTGCGTGATGACGTCTACTTCTCCAACGGCGAACCGTTTAACGCCCAGGCCGCAGTGGCCAATTTCCAGGCAGTGCTGGCCAACCGCCAGCGGCACGCCTGGCTGGAGTTGACCAATCAGATAACCGACGTTCAAGCGCTCAGCGATAACGAACTACAAATCACCCTGAAAAGCGCCTACTACCCGTTCCTGCAGGAACTCGCCCTTCCCCGCCCGTTTCGCTTTATCGCCCCCTCGCAGTTTGTTGACGGTAGTACGCAGCGAGGCATCAAAGCGCCCATCGGCACCGGTCCGTGGATGCTGTCCAGTTCGCAGCTTAATCAACAAGATGTGTTGGTACGCAACCCGCGCTACTGGGGCAAAAAACCGGCGCTTGAGAAAGTCACCGTGAAAGTGATCCCCGACGCCACCAGCCGGGCGGTCGCTTTTGAAACCGGTGAAGTTGATCTGCTGTACGGTGATGAAGGGCTACTGCCGCTGGACACATTCGCCCGTTTTCGCCAGCAGGATGAGTATCACACGCGTCTTTCCGCCCCGACGCAAACCGTGATGTTGGCGCTCAATACGCTGCAAGCGCCAACGAATGATTTAGCGGTACGCGAGGCGCTTAACTATGCCGTCAATAAACAGGCGCTTATTGACGGTGTGCTGTATGGCACCCAACAGGTCGCCGACACGCTTTTCGCGCCCTCGGTACCTTACGCGCCGGATGACCTGCCACCGCGCCGCTTCAATCCGGATAAGGCCCGTACGCTGCTGGAAAATGCCGGCTGGACGCTAACGCCGGGCAAGGATATTCGTGAAAAGAACGGCCAGCCGTTGCACCTTAACCTGGCCTTTATCGGCACCGATGCGCTGGCAAAATCGATGGCGGAAATTATCCAGGCCGATCTGCGCCAGGTAGGGATCGATGTCGGGCTGGTCGGCGAAGAGGAGAGCAGTATCTATGCTCGCCAGCATGATGGCCGCTTCACGATGATTTTCAACCATACCTGGGGCGCGCCGTTCGACCCGCACGCGTTTATGAGCTCAATGCGCGTCGCTTCGCACGCCGACTATCAGGCGCAGCGCGGTCTGCCGGATAAAGCAGTGATTGATAAAGAGATCGGTGAGGTCCTGACCACCACCGACGAGGGCCGCCGTCGTGAGCTGTATCGCGATATTCTCACCCGCCTGCACAACGAAGCGGTCTATCTGCCGATAAGCTACGTCTCGCTGATGTCCGTCGCCCGCAAAACGCTCGGCGAAGTGCCCTTCGCGCCGGTGACCACCGATCTGCCGTTAGAGCTCATTACGCCGGTGGCCCCATGATGTTGAAATATCTCCTTCGCCGCCTGCTACCGCTGCCGCTGATGCTGCTTGCCGCCTCGGCGATCATCTTCCTGTTATTACGTCTTGGGGCCGGCGATCCAGCGCTGGACTATCTGCGCCTCTCTAACGTGCCGCCCACCAGCGAAATGATTACCGCTACCCGCGAGCAGCTCGGGCTCAATCAGCCGCTGGCGCTGCAGTATCTACACTGGCTGTGGCGCGCGCTGCATCTCGATTTTGGCGTCTCCTATGCCAGCCAGCGGCCGGTGCTGGACGACCTGCTGCATTTTCTGCCCGCGACGCTGCAGCTCACCGGCGCGGCGCTGGTGATTATTCTGCTGACCTCGCTACCGCTGGGGATCTGGGCGGCGCGGCATCGCGACCGATTACCCGATTTCGCCGTACGATTGATTGCCTTCCTCGGCGTCTCAATGCCCAACTTCTGGCTGGCCTTTTTGCTGGTAATGTTCTTTTCCGTCCATCTGCGCTGGCTACCGGCGATGGGCTACGGCGGCTGGCGACATCTGCTGCTACCGGCGTTTTCCATCGCCCTGATGTCGCTGGCGATCAATGCCCGTCTGCTGCGCGCCAGCATGCTGGAAGTCTCCAGCCAGCGCCACGTGGTCTGGGCGCGTCTGCGCGGGCTGAGCGAGGGTCAGGTGGAGCGGCGACACGTGCTGCGTAACGCGACGTTGCCGGTAGTGACGGCGCTGGGTATGCACATCGGCGAGCTGATCGGCGGGACAATGATCATCGAAAATATCTTCGCCTGGCCCGGCGTCGGTCGCTATGCGGTTTCCGCGATATTCAATCGCGACTATCCGGTGATCCAGTGCTTTACCCTGATGATGGTGGCGGTGTTCGTGCTGGCCAATCTGGCGGTCGACCTGCTTAACGCCGCGCTCGATCCGCGCCTGCGCCGCCATGAGGAGGCCGCCGTATGACGCTGTTCGCGACCTTCCGCTGGCCGGTAAAACTGGCGCTACTCATTATTGCGCTGCTGGCGGCAATCGCCATGAGCAGCAGCTGGTGGCTGCCCTATGACCCGGCGGCCATCGATCTCCATCAACGTCTGCTCTCTCCAGGCGACGGCCACTGGCTCGGCACCGATCATCTCGGGCGCGATATTTTCTCGCGCCTTCTCGCCGCCACCCGCGTCTCGCTGGGCGCGGTGATGGCCTGCCTGCTGCTGGTGCTGCTGATCGGCCTTGCGGTCGGCGGCGCCGCCGGGATGGTGGGCGGACGCGTCGATCGCGGTCTGATGCGCCTGGCCGAGCTGTTTATGACCTTCCCGACCTCAATATTGTCATTCTTTATGGTCGGCGTACTCGGTACCGGTCTTAGCAACGTGATTATCGCCATTGCGCTGTCGCACTGGGCCTGGTACGCAAGGATGGTGCGCAATCTGGTGGTCTCTTTGCGCCAGCGCGAGTTTATTCTCGCCGCGCGTCTGAGCGGTGCGGGCCATTGGTCACTGTTTCGTGACCATCTGGCCGGCGCGGTGATCCCTTCGCTACTGGTGCTCGCCTCGCTGGATATCGGTCATATGATGCTGCACGTGGCCGGCATGTCGTTCCTCGGCCTCGGCGTCAGCGCGCCGACGGCGGAATGGGGGGTGATGATCAACGACGCCCGCCAGTATATCTGGACGCAGCCGCTGCAAATGGTCTGGCCCGGACTGGCGCTGTTTATCAGCGTGATGGCCTTTAACCTGGTGGGCGACGCGCTGCGCGATCGTCTCGATCCTCAGCTGATCGCGGAGCATAACCACTGATGCCGCAAAAGATCCAACTGGAACAACTTTCGCTCGTTGCCGACCGTCCGCTGGTTAGCGACGTTTCCCTTACCCTGCGCCGCGGTCAGGTGCTGGCGCTGCTCGGCAGTAGTGGCAGCGGTAAATCGCTGACCTGCGCCGCCACGCTCGGTATTTTACCGCCCGGCGTCAGGCAAACCGCGGGCCGGGTGCTGCTCGACGGCATCCCGGTGTACGGCGAACAGCTGCGCGGCGCCACTATCGCCACTATCATGCAAAATCCGCGCAGCGCCTTTAATCCGCTGCACACCATGGCGGCGCACGCGCGGGAAACCTGCCGGGCGGCAGGCCACGAGGCCAATAACGTCACGCTGCTGGCAGCGATGGAAGAGGTGGGGCTGGAAAATCCGCTCTCGCTGCTCAAGCGCTATCCCTTCGAGATGAGCGGGGGCATGCTGCAAAGGATGATGGTGGCCCTGGCCCTGCTCAGCCGCGCGCCGTTTATCATCGCCGACGAACCGACCACCGACCTTGATGCCGTCGCCCAGGCGCGCATTCTCGACCTGCTGGCGGATATCGTCGCCAACCGCGGGCAGGGGCTGCTACTGGTGACCCATGATATGAGCGTTGTCGCCCGTCTGGCGCATGACGTGGCGGTGATGGAAAATGGCCATCTTGTTGAACGCTGCGACGTTAACACGCTATTTAGCGCCCCACAGCACCCGCTCAGCCAGCGCCTGCTGTCCGCCCATCTGGCGCTGTATGGCCTGGAGAAAACACCATGAATTTACTCAGCGTAAACGCAGTGAGCCACGATTACCCCCATCATGGCCCGGTATTGCGCGATATCCAGTTCGACATCGCCCCCGGTGAAACGGTGGCGCTGCTCGGGCGCAGCGGCTGCGGCAAAAGTACCCTGGCGCGGATGCTGGTCGGTCTCGAAACGCCGCGGTATGGCGATGTCGCCTGGCGCGGCGCATCGCTGACCTCCCTGAAAGGGGAAGCGACCGGCGCCTTTCGTCGCGATATTCAGCTGGTGTTTCAGGATGCCATTAGCGCGGTGAATCCGCGTAAAACGGTGCGCGAGATTATCAGCGAGCCGCTGCGGCACCTGTTTAGTTTATCGCGTGAAGAGCGTACGCAGCGGGTGGAGGAAATGCTGCTGGCGGTTGACCTCGCCCCGGCGCTGCTCAACAAGCGTCCGGCACAGCTCAGCGGCGGACAGCTGCAGCGCGTGTGCCTGGCGCGGGCGCTGGTGGTCCGTCCGCAGCTATTAATTCTCGACGAAGCGGTATCGAATCTCGATCTGATGCTTCAGGCGGAAATTATCGCCCTGCTGAAACGTCTGCAGGCGCAATTCGCCACCGCCTGCCTGTTTATCACCCACGACCTGCGGCTGGTGGAGCGTTTTTGCCAGCGGGTACTGGTGATGGATAGCGGACGCATCGTCGAAACGGCCGCGGTTAGTCTGCCGCTGCGCCTTACATCCGCTGCCGGACAGGCGCTACAGCGTGCGGTACTCCCACCCTTTCCCCGCACTCTGCTTAACGAGGCCATGCCATGCAGCGCGTAACCCTGACTCTGGATGATGATCTGCTGGCCGCGCTCGACGCGCACAGCGCCCACCGCGGGTACCACAACCGCTCGGAAGCGGTGCGCGATATTCTGCGTGACGCGCTCAACCACAATCCGCTGCCGCAGGCGGCGCAGCGCGGCTATGCGGTCCTGTCGTACGTGTATGAGCATGAAAAACGCGAACTGGCGAGCCGGCTGGTCGCATCTTCGCATCAGCATCACGATCTCTCGGTCGCCACGTTACATGTCCACATCAATCATGATGACTGTCTGGAGATCGCGGTGCTGAAAGGCAACATGGACGAAGTACAGCATTTTGCCGACGAGGTGATTGCCCAGCGCGGCGTGCGGCATGGGCATTTGCGGTGTTTAGGGGATGATAATTAAAACGATGGCAATTTGATGCAGACTGTTTTAAGCCTGTTTGAGACGTTCATTGAGCGTCTCAAGGATCCAGGTATTTACGGAAACCTGCTCCTCTGCAGCGGCGGAGCTAAGACGCTCACCAAATGATTCAGGATAGCGCAATGTGAAGGTTTTCAGCTTTTCCGGCTGAGCATAAGGCTCGATGCCCGCTTCACGACAATCAGCAAGATATTCCTGTAATGATATCTCGCCCTCCTGTTGTAACCCTTGAATGCTATCGGAAACGAAATCGCAATATCCTGATAATCCCAGGAACTTACCGCGGAATGCATTGAGTTCAGGCACGTAGTTGATAACAGCAGGCTGCCCGGCAATCTCCATTGAATTTGGCGTTTTAGGTTTGATCATGGTTTTACCCCTCCTTGCCGCATGAGTTCACCTACTGAAATCATTTTTCTGATAGCACAATGTGAAGTCAACTTCTTACCAGGCAAACGTTGTTTATCAACAGTTGATAAACCACATAAACTATACGCTTTGTTAATTATCCCTGTTCGCCAATAATGGCGCCTCATTTAACGATCTCGTTATGGCGAGGCTCCTGCATAAATACAAGTTACCGCCCTGTTGGTATCGAGAGAGACCACTCAGGGAAATACAGGCTTCCATCGAATCAAGGTGTTGCCAAGGTAACTTCTGGCGGTCATAACCGTTCAGATACGTTATGCAGTGCTAAAACCAGGACGTAGGGATCTGCCTGCGCTAACCCTGTCTTGTTCGCCCCTATGAGTGATTTTTTATAGGGATTTTAATCATGTCTTCCATTCAACTCTGCGCCGCGCACCAGGCGACCTCTGGCTTCGACGGCGATGCGATCGCCCAGTACATGCGTACCGACTTTATTACGCTGCAGGAACATTTCAGCGTCCATGAGGCGCGTGAACACTTTATCTCACAGCTCGCCAGCGACGATATTCCCGGCCAGGTATTTGTCGTCGCCGGTAACAAGCTGCGCGGCAGCTTATCAGTCAAAAAACTTTTGCAGGAGGCAGAGGTAGGACAGTCTATTCGCTACCTGATGGACAGCTGTCTGTTTCGCGTCAAACCCGACGATGAACGCCCTCAGGTGATTGCCGAACTCACCGAGCGCGGCCTCGATCTGGTGCCGGTTGTCGATAAAGGCGAGCTGGTCGGCTGCCTGATGGAAAAAGAAATTGCCCACCTACTGGAGGATGACGTCACCGAAGACGCTCAACTGCAGGGGGCGACGCTACCGCTGGAAAAACCGTATCTGGAAATCAGTCCGTGGACGCTGTGGAAGAAACGCTCGGTCTGGCTGCTACTGTTATTTGTTGCCGAAGCCTACACCAGCAGCGTGCTGCAGCATTTTGAAGAGGCGCTGGAATCGGCCATCGCACTGGCCTTCTTCATCCCGTTACTGATCGGCACCGGCGGCAACAGCGGAACTCAGATCACCTCAACGCTGGTGCGTTCGATGGCGCTGGGTGAAGTCCGTTTACGTGACATGGGACGGGTTATCCGCAAAGAGGTGTCGACCTCGTTTCTGATTGCCCTGACCCTGGGTCTGGCGGGCTGCCTGCGCGCCTGGATGATGGGGATTGGCATGGAAATCACGCTCATCGTCAGCCTGACGCTGGTCTGTATTACCCTGTGGAGCGCGGTGGTGTCTTCGGTTATTCCGATGCTGCTTAAGCGGATCGGTATCGACCCGGCGGTGGTTTCCGCGCCGTTTATCGCCACGCTGATAGATGGCACCGGGCTGATTATCTATTTCAAAATCGCCCAGTATTTTCTTGGGCTGAACTGATCAAAAAAGCCCGGGTGCCAGGGTGCCCGGGCTCTCGGATTAAATTTCCGCCAATGCCTGCGCGCAGGCCCAGGCACTTGACCACGCCCATTGGAAGTTATAGCCGCCGAGCCAGCCGGTCACGTCCATCACTTCACCGATAAAGTAAAGCCCCGGCGCTTTACGCGCCTCCATAGTACGTGACGAAAGTTCGTTAGTATCTACGCCGCCGAGGGTCACCTCCGCCGTTCGGTAGCCTTCGGTACCGTTCGGCTGCACGCGCCAGGCTGTTAACGTCTCTACCAGCGTCTGCTGATCGCGAACGTTCAGTTGCTTCAGTGTCACATCAGGTATTTGCCCAAGCTGCTGTAAACATTCGACCAGCCGCTTCGGCAGCTGCATCGCCAGAGTGTTTTTCAGGCTTTGGTTCGGATGAGCACCCCGCTGCTCGTTGAGAAACGCCTCAAGATCGCAGTCCGGCAACAGGTTGACGGTGACAAACTCGCCGGGCTGCCAGTAGCTGGAAATCTGCAGCACCGCCGGGCCGGAAAGGCCACGATGGGTAAACAGCAAATTTTCGCGAAACAGCGTACCGTTCTCGGCGGTAATCGTAGAGGGCACCGAAACGCCGGAAAGCACCTGCAACTGCTCAAGCAGCGGTTTATGCAGGGTAAACGGCACCAGACCCGCGCGGGTCGACAGCACCTTCAGGCCGAACTGTTCGGCCACCTTGTAACCAAACGGCGATGCGCCCAGCCCCGGCATCGACAGGCCGCCGGAAGCGATTACCAGCTTCTTCGCCGCCAGCGTTTCTCCGTTCACCTGTAGCCGGTAGCCTTGTTCATCGCGTTCGACGCTGAGAATTTCGCTGCGCAGACGGATCTGTACGCCGCCCTTTTCGCATTCCGACAACAGCAGGTTGACGATTTGCTCCGCTGAATCATCGCAGAATAACTGGCCAAGCGTCTTCTCGTGCCAGGCGATGTCATATTTACCGACCAGTTCGATAAAGTCCCACTGGGTATAGCGCGCCAGCGCAGATTTGCAAAAATGCGGGTTTTGGCTGAGATATGCCGCGGGTTCGACATACATGTTGGTAAAGTTGCAGCGGCCGCCGCCGGACATCAGGATTTTACGCCCCGGCTTTTTGCCATTATCGAGCAGCAGCACCCGGCAGCCCAACTGCCCCGCCTGCGCCGCACAAAACATTCCCGCCGCACCGGCGCCGATCACAATGGCATCAAACCTTTCCACTCAACTTTCCTCATTCCCCAATTGTCGGGAATTGTAAATATTTCACTCTGGTCACACCAGCACGAAAAAAACAACATTCAGTTACGTCTTTGAAAGATATAGGATTACTCCCAACCGGGTAGAAACCAAACAGGAAGAAAATCAAAAAAAGTCTATATTTCACTTTGCCCGCGCCGCTAAAGTCACTGATAATGCGCCGCGTTCATGTCCTCAAAATGGCGTAACGTCCTATGCTACATTTATTTGCCGGTCTGGATTTACATACCGGACTATTATTATTGCTTGCTTTAGCTTTTGTACTGTTTTACGAAGCGATTAACGGTTTTCATGATACCGCAAACGCAGTTGCAACGGTGATTTACACTCGCGCAATGCGGTCGCAGCTTGCTGTTGCGATGGCGGCACTCTTCAACTTTTTCGGCGTTCTGCTGGGCGGTCTCAGCGTAGCCTATGCCATCGTGCATATGCTGCCAACGGACCTGCTGCTTAACATGGGTTCCGCACATGGCCTCGCCATGGTGTTCTCTATGCTGCTGGCAGCAATCATCTGGAACCTCGGAACCTGGTATTTCGGCCTACCGGCCTCCAGTTCTCACACCCTGATTGGCGCCATCATCGGTATTGGTTTAACCAATGCGCTGATGACCGGTACTTCAGTGGTGGATGCGCTGAATATCCCGAAAGTCATCGGCATTTTTGCCTCGCTTATCGTCTCGCCGATCGTTGGCCTGGTGGTAGCGGGCGGCCTGATTTTCATTCTGCGTCGTTACTGGAGCGGTACCAAAAAACGCGCTCGTATCCACCTGACCCCAGCGGAACGCGAAAAGAAAGACGGTAAGAAAAAACCGCCGTTCTGGACCCGTATCGCACTGATCCTGTCCGCTATCGGCGTGTCGTTCTCGCACGGCGCCAACGATGGGCAGAAAGGCATTGGTCTGGTTATGCTGGTCTTGATTGGCGTCGCGCCGGCGGGATTCGTGGTCAACATGAACGCATCTGGTTACGAAATCACTCGTACCCGCGATGCGGTCAACAACGTGGAAACCTTCTTCCAACAGCGCCCTGAGCTGCTGAAGAAAGCCACCGGCGTTGATCAACTGGTTCCGTCACCGGAAACCAACATCGCGGCCAACGGCGAGTTTCACTGCCATCCGGCGAACACCATTAACGCGCTTGACCGCGTGAAGACAATGATCACCGGAACGGAAAGCTATGATACACTGTCAGTGGATCAGCGCGGCCAACTACGTCGTATTATGCTCTGCATCTCCGACACCACCGACAAAGTGGCCAAACTGCCGGATGTAAGCACTGACGACCAGCGACTGCTGAAGAAACTGAAAACCGATATGCTGAGCACCATCGAGTACGCGCCAATCTGGATCATTATGGCGGTCGCGCTGGCGCTGGGTATTGGCACCATGATCGGCTGGCGCCGCGTGGCGACCACTATCGGCGAGAAGATTGGTAAGAAGGGTATGACCTACGCGCAAGGTATGTCCGCCCAGATGACCGCCGCAGTGTCTATCGGCCTTGCAAGCTACACCGGCATGCCGGTTTCCACCACCCACGTGCTCTCTTCCTCGGTTGCGGGGACGATGCTCGTTGATGGCGGCGGTCTGCAGAAGAAAACCGTCACCAGCATCCTGATGGCATGGGTACTCACCCTGCCGGCAGCCATTTTGCTGTCAGGCGTGCTGTACTGGCTGGCTCTGAAGCTTATCTAAGCAATAGCCATGCGAAAAATGGGTCAGGAAACTGGCCCATTTTTTTTGCACTCAATTCAGGCAGCTCAATGCCAGATAAGCAGTGCAATCATACTCACCAGCACCAGACCACACAGCGCGCTGGTCAGGATGAACTGCCGACGAACACGCTCACAGCGACGAATAAACTCGTCATCATGATGATCGCGATATCGTTGGGCATAGATATACCAAACCAGCCGCATTTGTTTACTGGGCTGCCCATGCGAGGTGAAAAAACCTCCGCCATCAACATATTGATAGAGCAAGGGATCGCAACCACGTAGCACAACCAATAATGCACGCAACGATGAGAAGTAACGTGCCATATTCACCACACAAACGATACACAGGGCCCAAAACAGCGCAACAGTGCTGATCATACTTCCTCCCCGGCGACCCATCCACGGAGATCCCTCCGGGACTACCGCTCCCCAATATCATCCAACCCACCGTACAGTAAAAGAGTGCGATTCCGGTCACGTTTATTTATCCGACCGGCTCATTAAATAGTGTAGGAGATCAGTTAATTTTTTTACCACAAGGTTAATCGTTATCAATACGTAAGACGGAATAATTTGTTTAACTAACGGTGAACCAGGTGCATTGACGGAGTGCGAGGGGCGCTATATTGTAGAAATTATCTTCTACAATTAAGTCCTTAAAGGCTTACCCCCCGCGAATCTAGCTTGCAGGACGCGGGCGAATCGACAGCACAGGCTGTCTGGTCCAACGGTCATCGACAACTTATGGAAGGAGTAACACTATGGCTTACAAACACATTCTTATTGCAGTAGACCTATCACCGGAAAGCAAAGTGCTGGTAGAGAAAGCGGTTTCTATGGCGCGCCCCTACAATGCGAAAGTTTCCCTGATTCACGTGGATGTGAATTACTCCGACCTCTACACCGGTCTTATCGATGTCAATCTGGGCGACATGCAGAAACGCATCTCTGAAGAGACGCACCACGCGCTGACGGAGCTCTCCACCAATGCCGGCTACCCAATTACCGAAACCCTGAGCGGTAGCGGCGATCTTGGCCAGGTGCTGGTCGACGCGATTAAAAAATATGATATGGACCTGGTGGTCTGCGGTCACCATCAGGACTTCTGGAGCAAGCTGATGTCCTCCGCGCGTCAGCTGATCAACACCGTTCACGTTGATATGCTGATCGTACCGCTGCGCGACGAAGAAGACGAATAATCCGCTTCTCCTCGCCAGCCAACGCCCGCGCCTGCGGGCGTTTTTGTTTTTATGCTGTATCCCGCCTGAAGCGCACCGACCACATCAGGATATCAATCCAGATAATTAATATCGGTTAGTGTGATCAACCATTTATTAGAATTAATATCTATATAATAATCTATACATTCAGCCAATGGCCGCATCATCATGGGCCATCAGACTTTTTCGGCGCGTTTTGGCAGACGCGTTCATACTTTTTGGGATAGCACTAAAAGGCGAAGGAATATGAAAACAACTGCACCTACGGGTTTGCTACAGCAACCCCGTCCGTTCTTCATGATCTTTTTTGTAGAGTTATGGGAGCGTTTTGGCTATTACGGCGTCCAGGGCATCCTGGCGGTGTTCTTTGTTAAACAGCTTGGTTTCTCTCAGGAACAGGCATTTATCACCTTTGGCGCCTTCGCGGCGCTGGTCTACGGCCTCATTTCCATCGGCGGCTATGTCGGTGACCATCTGCTGGGAACTAAACGCACGCTGGTGCTTGGCGCCATCGTGTTGGCAATCGGCTATTTTATGACCGGCCTATCGCTGCTCAAACCCGACCTTATCTTTATCGCGCTTGGCACTATCGCCGTCGGCAACGGGCTGTTTAAAGCCAACCCAGCTAGCCTGCTGTCAAAATGCTATCCGCCTAAAGACGCCCGTCTCGACGGCGCCTTCACCCTGTTTTATATGTCGATTAACATCGGTTCGCTGCTGTCGCTGTCGCTGGCGCCGGTTATTGCCGATAAGTTCGGCTATGCGGTGACCTACAATCTGTGCGGCGCCGGGCTTATCGTCGCGCTGCTGGTCTACTTCGCCTGCCGCGGAATGGTGAAAGATATCGGTTCAACCCCGGATCATCAGCCGCTGAGTTTCCGTAATCTGCTGTATGTGCTGGTCGGCACCGTGGTGATGATTTTCCTCTGCGCCTGGCTGATGCATAACGTTAAAATCGCCAACCTGGTGCTGATTGTGCTGTCCATCGTGGTGACGATTTTCTTCTTCCGCGAAGCTTTCCGCCTCGATAAAACCGGCCGCAACAAGATGTTCGTCGCCTTCATCCTGATGCTCGAAGCGGTGGTGTTTTATATCCTGTATGCCCAGATGCCAACCTCGCTAAACTTCTTCGCCATCAATAACGTGCATCACGACATTCTCGGCATCGCGATTAACCCGGTGAGTTTCCAGGCGTTGAACCCGTTCTGGGTGGTGGTCGCCAGCCCGGTACTGGCGGCTATCTACACCCGTCTTGGCAACAAAGGTAAAGACCTGACCATGCCGATGAAATTCACTCTCGGGATGTTCCTCTGCGCGCTGGGCTTTCTGACCGCCGCGGCGGCCGGGATGTGGTTTGCCGACCCGCAGGGGCTCACCTCGCCATGGTTTATCGTGCTGGTTTATCTGTTCCAGAGTCTCGGCGAACTGCTGATTAGCGCCCTGGGGCTGGCGATGGTTGCCGCGCTGGTTCCGCAGCGGCTGATGGGCTTTATTCTGGGGATGTGGTTCCTGACTCAGGCCGCCGCGTTCCTGATGGGCGGCTATGTCGCGACCTTCACCGCGGTACCAGAAAATATAACCGACCCGCTGCAGACGCTGCCGATCTACACCAACGTGTTCAGTAAAATTGGCCTCGTGACCCTGGCTGTGACGGTGGTGATGGCCTTTATGGTGCCGTGGCTGAACCGGATGATTAATACCCCAGCCAGCGCCGAGTAACCATCTAAGATGGCCGATCCGCTGGCGCCGTTTGTTTAAATATTGCGATTCCCGGCTTGCGCTACGCTGAGCCGGGCTACAATTCGATAGCCCGGATAAGACGCTTTACGCCGCCATCCGGGAGGAACCACCGGTATTGCAAATTTACTCCGGCGTACCGGCATAAATATCAAACCGATGCCCTTTGGTCACTACCGCGTTCGGCGTGGCGACATCCGCCAGCGGCGGCGCATAGTCCGGACGCTTCACCACCACTCGTTTGGTCGCCAGCTGTCGCGCCGGCGCCAACAGACCATCGGCGTCTAAATCCGGCCCCACCAGCGACTGAAATACCCGCATCTCTTTTTTGACCAGCGCGCTTTTCTGCTTATGGGGAAACATCGGATCCAGATACACCACCTGCGGGCGCGGGGTGATATCGGTCAACGCATTGAGGCTGGAGGCATGAATCAGCTGTAAGCGCTCCTGCAGCCAGCCGCCGATCTCCGCATCGGCATAGCCACGTTTCAAACCATCGTCGAGCAGCGCGGCGACCACCGGATTACGCTCAAGCATCCGTACGCGGCAACCGACCGACGCCAGCACGAAGGCATCGCGCCCCAGGCCGGCGGTAGCGTCGACAACATCCGGCAGATAGTCGCCTTTAATACCCACCGCTTTGGCTACCGCTTCGCCGCGGCCGCCGCCAAACTTGCGGCGATGAGCCATCGCGCCGCCGACGAAATCGACAAAGATGCCGCCAAGTTTTGGCTCATCGCGCTTACGCAGTTCCAGATGCGCGTCCGTCAGCACCAGCGCCATCGTATTCTCTGCATCATGCTCCAGCCCCCAACGGTCGGCTAAAACAGATAAGGCGCCGTCACCGGCGCCTGTTTCATCAATTAAGCAGATCTTCACGTAGCAATCAGCCTTTAATCCCGTAATGCTCAAGCATCGCGTCCAGCTGCGGCTCGCGCCCGCGGAAGCGTTTGAACAGCTCCATCGGCTCTTCGGAACCGCCGCGGCTCAGGATATTGTCGAGGAATGATTGACCGGTTTCACGGTTGAAAATCCCCTCTTCTTCGAAGCGTGAGAAGGCATCTGCCGCCAACACATCGGCCCACAGGTAGCTGTAGTAGCCCGCCGCGTAGCCACCCGCAAAGATGTGGCTGAACGCGTGCGGGAAGCGGCCCCAGGTTGGGCCCGGCACCACGGCGACCTGCTTTTTAATCTCGGCCAGGGTCTCGAGGATTTTCGCCCCCTGCTCCGGCGAGTATTCCGCGTGTAGACGGAAATCGAACAGACCGAACTCCAGCTGGCGGAGAATAAACATCGCCGCCTGGTAGTTTTTCGCCGCCAGCATTTTCTCCAGCAGTTCCTGCGGCAACGGTTCACCGGTTTCGTAATGCCCGGAGATAAAGGCCAGCGCTTCCGGCTCCCAGCACCAGTTTTCCATAAACTGGCTCGGCAGCTCGACCGCATCCCACGGCACCCCGCTGATGCCGGAAACGCCGGCGGTATCAATGCGGGTCAGCATGTGGTGCAGACCATGGCCAAACTCGTGGAACAGGGTAATCACTTCATCGTGCGTGAACAGCGCCGGTTTGCCGTTTACCGGGCGGTTGAAGTTACAGGTCAGATAAGCGACCGGTTTTTGCAGGGAACCATCCAGCTTACGCATCTGGCCGACGCAGTCGTCCATCCACGCCCCGCCGCGTTTATGTTCGCGGGCATACAGGTCGAGATAGAAGCTGCCGCGCAGCTCGTTATTTTCGTCATACAGCTCGAAGAAACGCACTTCCGGATGCCACACATCAACATCGGTACGCTCTTTGGCGGTAATGCCATAAATACGCTTAACCACTTCAAACAGGCCGTTAACGGCTTTATTTTCCGGGAAATACGGGCGCAGCTGCTCATCGCTGATGCTGTAGAGATGCTGTTTCTGCTTTTCGCTGTAGTAAGCGATATCCCACGGCTGCAGTTCATCAACGCCAAACTCGGCTTTGGCGAAAGCACGCAGTTGAGCCAGCTCTTTTTCGCCCTGAGGACGCGCGCGTTTTGCCAGGTCGGTCAGGAAATCGAGGACCTGCTGCGGATTTTCAGCCATTTTGGTGGCCAGAGATTTAAAGGCGTAGCTGTCAAAGCCCAGCAGTTGCGCCAGTTCGTGACGCAGCGCGAGGATCTCCGCCATCACCGGGCTGTTATCCCATTTCCCGGCGTTCGGGCCCTGATCGGAGGCGCGGGTGGAATAGGCGCGATACATCTCTTCGCGCAGCGCCTGATTGTCGCAGTAGGTCATCACCGGCAGATAGCTCGGGATATCCAGGGTCAGCAGATACCCTTCCTGCTCTTTCGCCTGCGCCTGGGCCTGAGCGGCGGCCAGCGCGCTTTCCGGCATACCAGCGAGAGCGGCGACGTCGGTCACCAGCTTATTCCAGCCCATGGTGGCATCAAGCACGTTGTTGCTGTACAGATTGCCAAGTTCAGAGAGGCGCGCGGCGATTTCACCGTAGCGTTTCTGCGCTTCTGCCGGCAGGCCAATCCCGGATAATTCAAAATCGCGCAGCGCGTTATCAACCGCTTTTTTCTGCGCGGTATTCAACGTGGCGTAGTTATCGCCGTCGCGCAGGTCGCGGTAGGCTTTATACAGGCCTTCATGCTGGCCGACCCAGGTGCTGTACTCGGAGAGCAGCGGCAGCGTCTGTTCGTAGGCTTCACGCAGCTCCGGGCTGTTTTTTACCGAATTCAAATGGCTGATTGGCGAGAAGATGCGTCCCAGCACATCGTCCACTTCCGCCAGCGGCTGGCAAAGATTTTCCCAGCTATACGGCGCGCCGCGCGCCACCGTGCTTTCCACCGCGGCCCGGCAATCATCCAGCGCTTTGGTGACCGCAGGGACCACGTGCTCCGGTTTGATTGCAGAAAATGGCGGCAATGAAAAAGGCGTCAGTAATGGATTGGTCATATGCGCTGTCCTGTTGAAGAGGGTGAATGAAGCGCGCGTTCCGGCGCTTTTGCATGAGATCTAGAATGGGGGATAGTTGCGTGAATTTCAATGACAGGCGGTGCGACAGCGGCAATCCTGGGCGAACTGCGGTAAACTGTCGGTTAACTTGTTTATTTCCGGAATCTCTGCATCCATGCTCAGTTATCGCCACAGCTTTCACGCAGGCAACCACGCCGACGTCCTCAAACATACCGTTCAGAGTTTGATCATTGAATCACTGAAAGAGAAAGAAAAACCGTTTCTCTACCTGGACACCCACGCCGGCGCGGGCCGCTATCAGCTGAGCGGCGAGCACGCCGAACGTACCGGCGAGTATCTTGAAGGCATCGCCCGCATCTGGCAGCAAGACGACCTGCCGACTGAGCTTGAGCCGTATATTTCGGTCGTCGAACACTTCAACCGCAGCGGTCAGCTGCGCTACTACCCTGGCTCGCCGCTTATCGCCCGCCAGCTGCTGCGCGAGCAAGACAGCCTGCAGATGACCGAACTGCACCCGAGCGACTTCCCGCTGCTGCGCGCCGAGTTCCAGAAAGACAGCCGCGCGCGCGTCGATAAAGCCGATGGCTATCAGCAGCTGAAGGCCAAGCTGCCGCCGGTTTCCCGTCGCGGTCTGATTCTTATCGACCCGCCGTATGAAATTAAAACCGATTATCAGGCGGTGGTCACCGGGATCAACGAAGGTTATAAACGCTTCGCCACCGGCACCTACGCGCTGTGGTATCCGGTGGTGCTGCGCGCGCAAATCAAACGCATGATCAAAGATTTAGAAGCCACAGGTATTCGCAAAATTCTGCAAATCGAGCTGGCGGTGCGTCCGGACAGCGACCAGCGCGGCATGACCGCCTCCGGGATGATCGTCATCAACCCGCCGTGGAAGCTGGAACAGCAGATGAATAACGTGCTGCCGTGGCTGCACAGCAAACTGGTTCCAGCCGGTACCGGTCATGCGACCGTGAGTTGGATCGTACCGGAGTAATCGCAACCATCGGTGGAACCTTTTACGCCTCGCGCTACAATCGCGGCAATTAACGATTAAGGACATATGGGCATGAGCAAACATTATGATTACCTCGCCATCGGCGGCGGCAGCGGCGGTATCGCCTCGATTAACCGTGCGGCGATGTACGGCCAGAAGTGCGCGCTGATTGAAGCCAAAGAGCTGGGCGGCACCTGCGTTAACGTCGGCTGCGTGCCGAAAAAAGTGATGTGGCATGCGGCGCAGATCCGCGAAGCAATCCACCTGTATGGCCCGGATTACGGTTTCGATACCACCATCAACCATTTTGACTGGGATAAGCTGGTTGCCAGCCGCAGCGCCTATATCGACCGTATTCATACCTCTTACGACAACGTGCTGGGTAAGAATAACGTTGATGTTATCAAAGGGTTCGCGCGCTTTGTCGATGCTCACACCGTGGAAGTCAACGGCGAGACCATTACCGCCGATCATATCCTGATCGCTACCGGCGGCCGCCCGAGCCACCCGAACATTCCAGGTGTGGAATACGGTATTGATTCCGACGGTTTCTTCGAACTGCCGGCGCTGCCGAAGCGCGTGGCGGTAGTCGGCGCTGGCTATATTGCCGTTGAACTGGCTGGCGTGATTAACGGCCTGGGCGCCGAAACCCACCTGTTCGTGCGTAAACACGCGCCGCTGCGCAGCTTCGATCCGCTGATTGTTGAGACCCTGGTAGAAGTGATGAACGCCGAAGGTCCGCAGTTGCACACTAACGCTATTCCGAAAGCGGTAGTCAAGAATGCCGACGGCAGCCTGACTCTGGAGCTGGAAGATGGCCGCAGCCAGACCGTAGATTGCCTGATTTGGGCGATTGGCCGCGAACCGGCGACCGATAACTTCAACCTGGCGGCAACGGGCGTTAAAACCAACGATAAAGGCTACATCATCGTTGATAAGTTCCAGAACACCAACGTGCCGGGTATCTACGCGGTGGGCGACAATACCGGCGCCGTTGAGCTGACGCCGGTCGCCGTGGCCGCAGGCCGTCGTCTGTCCGAACGCCTGTTTAACAACAAGCCGGAAGAGCACCTGGACTACAGCAATATCCCGACCGTGGTCTTCAGCCATCCGCCAATCGGCACCGTCGGCTTAACCGAGCCGCAGGCGCGCGAGCAGTACGGCGACGACGCCGTGAAGGTGTACAAATCGTCCTTCACCGCAATGTATACCGCCGTGACCTCTCACCGCCAGCCGTGCCGCATGAAGCTGGTCTGCGTCGGCCCGGAAGAGAAGATTGTCGGTATTCACGGTATCGGCTTCGGAATGGATGAGATGCTGCAGGGCTTTGCGGTGGCGCTGAAGATGGGCGCGACTAAAAAAGACTTTGACAACACCGTCGCCATTCACCCGACGGCGGCGGAAGAGTTTGTCACCATGCGTTAATCCGCACAGCCCCGTCTCAGGACGGGGCTTCATTTTGACTCCGTCACCAGATTACGTAGGATCTGATGGCCGATATAGTTACTCCAGTTAAAGCTGTTTTGCAGCACCACCACCGCATTCTGATTCGCTTTATCGAAACCGATATAGCTCGAATAGCCGCCGATGTAACCCACCTGATAAGTTAATCGCTGCCGACCAAATGTGTCGGTCACCCAGGCAATGTTCGCCGCTTCGACCCGACGCGGATAATAATCGACGCTAACGTCTTTGAACGCCTGATCCAGTGCCGCCTGCCCCGTGGGGGCGAAGTGAGCGCGGGCATAGTTAATCAGATCGCCGGCGTCGCTGTACAGACTCGCCGCGCCAACCATGTTATTCGTGAACTGCCAGTCCGGCGTCAGCGCGCCGCGCGGTTTAAACTTCGGCTGATCGCCTGCGTGTCCTAGCGCCCGCCACGGATATTCGCGCAACGTTTGCGGCTGGAAGCTGGTATTCCCCATCGCCAATGGCCGGAAGATCATCCGTGAAGCCAGCGTCTCAATCGATTCACCGGTTTGGTATTTGAGAATATATCCAAGTATCGCAAAGCCCAGGTTGGAGTAATTAGGCTCCCGCTCCAGCGGTGCATTGAAGTTGCTCAGATAGCTCAGCACGCCGTCGGCATCAAGTTCGTGATAAAAGTTTTCACCGTTGTTGAGATAGGCCAACAGATGCTCAAGCGACAGCATGTTCATCGGCTGACGCGGCAGCCCGGAGGTATGGGTGACCAGCTGCAGCAAGGTTATCTTGCGGGCATCGTCGCTGAGGACGGTCCCCGGCGGCAGGAGGGTTTGCAGCGTATCGCTCCAGTGCAAACGCCCCTCGTTGACCAGCATCGTCACCACTTCAGCGGTAACACCTTTACTTAACGAACCGAGGGCAAAAAGCGTTTGCGGGGTTATCGGGTAGCGCTGCTTATCATCCGTCACGCCGAAGCAGTGAAACTCCGCCGGGCCGTTGTGATGAATAATCGCCACCACCACGCCGCTGACCTGCTTCTCGCGCATGTATTGGCTGACGAAAGTATCGACGGAAAGCCGCTGCCCGTTATGCCCCACCAGGCTGGTTTCATTGCTGGGAGGGCTCATTTGCGACAGCGTGCCGGCGCAGCCTGAAACCAACAGTAATGCCAATAGCACAAGGCCTAACCGCCTGTTCAAACTCCACCTACCTGCCGCGCGTTTTTGGGATGAGATAAAAAATAGACGCGGATCGTAGCGGCATTATCCCGCCGGCGCAAAGCGAATACGCTGAAAAATAAATAAGGTCCAGGCTTAGGCCGCTACGCTACACCGTTATTGCCGTGGCGCATAAATGCCGGGCGCTGGTTAAGAGCCATATACCAGCGTTCAACGTTTGCCATCTCCGGATGGGCGAACGGCGTCATTTTCCAGCGATGAACCGAAAGCCCCAGCACGATATCCGCCAGCGTAAACGTCTCGCCTGTCAGCCACGCGCCGGTGCGCTGTAACTGGTTGTCGACAATCTGTACGCAGCGCGTCCACGCGGCAATACTCTCTTTAATTGCCGCCGGATCCTGAAAACGCGGATCTTTACGCACCAGCCCCGTGAACGCGTAGCGCCACGCGCTGTTAAACTCCGTCGCCTGCCAGTCCATCCAGTGTTCTACCTGCGCCGCGGCCCGCAACGCAGAGGGCAGCAAATCGTCACGTCCGACCTTACGCGCCAGATAGCGGCAGATGCTGTTCGACTCCCAAAGGACAAAATCGTCATCCACCAGCACCGGCACTAACGCATTTGGATTCAGCGCCAAAAATTCCGGAGTATCAAGCGGGCTATAGCCGCTGCCATAATCTTCCTGCTGATACTCGATACCCGCCTCTTCGCAGGTCCAGAGGACTTTACGCACGTTAATAGACGAGCGTTTACCCAAGATTCTTATCATCTTCAGCAACCCTTTTTCGTAATATGGCAGACATGAAGCTTGCCGGATAATGTGTATAGTGGATTGCAGAATAATTATCCACTACAGGTACCCTTACACATGGTCACTCCCTTCAACATTTTAACGCCCGGCAATATCCGCTTTGGCCGCGGGCAGGCCCGCAGCGCCGCGCCGTGGCTGGCGCAATATGATGCCCCGGTGCTGCTGGTTCATGGCGCGACCAAAAGCCGCGCCCAGTTTTTACTGAGCGAACTGACCGCATTGCATCTTCAGGTCAGCACTTTTGCTATCGCCAATGAACCCACGCTGGACGATATAGAACGCGGAGTACGGCTGGCGCGCGAGCGCGGCGTCGGCGCGGTGGTCAGCATCGGCGGCGGCGCGGTCATTGATGCCGGTAAAGCCATTGCCGCGCTGGTCCCGGCAAGCGGGCCTGCCATCGACTATCTGGAAGTCGTCGGAACGGGGAGAATACTGGAAGCCAGCCCGCTACCGTTTGTCGCTATTCCCACAACGTCCGGCACTGGCGCGGAGGTCACTAAAAACGCGGTCATTAACGTCCCGCAGCAGCAGCGCAAAGTTAGCCTGCGCGACGATCGCATGCTGCCGCAGCTGGCGATTGTCGATCCGGCGTTAACGGATAACGCCCCCCGCGCCGTCACCCTCGGCTCCGGCCTTGATGCCTTAACTCAGGTTATCGAACCCTGGCTGTGCACCCGGGCGACGCCCTTCACCGATGCCCTGTGCCGGGAAGCGATCCCCCGCGGCATCGCCGCGTTAAAAACGCTGATGGAAAAAGAGTGTGCCGACAGCCGCGACGAGCTGGCATGGGTCAGCCTGTGCGGCGGGCTGGCGCTGGCTAATGCCGGGCTGGGTGTGGTTCACGGTCTTGCGGGGCCGCTTGGCGGGCTAAGCGATGCCTCCCACGGCGCGCTCTGCGGCTGCCTGCTGCCCTTTGGGCTGGAACTCAATGAGTCGCAGGTAACCAATCCGGCGCTGCGCCAGCGTTTCCTCGACGTGCGCCAGTGGATCGCCGCCGGACTTGGCGTCTCGCCGGATGACGCCTGGCAAAGCCTGCGCGAATGGAGCCAGCGCTCAGGGCTCGGCAATTTACGCGACCTCGGCGTGCCGCGTGAAGCGCTGGAACCCGCCGCGCTGGCGGCCAGTAGTTCATCGTCGATGAAAGCCAATCCGGTCACGCTGGAGTCAGAGCAACTGCTGGAGATGCTGGAAGCCGCCTGGGAGTAAACGAGCCAACCGCCTGCGTTTACCCGGGGCGGTTCAAATTTTGTTGCATAATGAATGCTCCGAATTTCGTTTTCGCGCATCCACGACAACGGTAAATATTCACCCTTTGATTTCAAAGACCTGCTCTTCTTACCTGCCATTTTTATGCACTGAAAAGCGTGACCTGACGCACAGTTTATCTTCCGCAGACCGAAGCGAGTGTCTACGCTTATTAGAGAGCCCGGGCATGCCCGGCCCCTAAACTCACGCTATCCGGAGGCCTGTATCGCTATGTTCAGCCAGAAACTACGCAACGTTGATGACGACGAGTTGAGGATCGAAAACGATCCGTGCTACGAAGCCGATCCGTATGAGTTAAAACTGGATGAAATGTTCGACGCCGAACCGGAGCCGGAGATCATCGAAGGGCTACCGGCGTCTGACGCCCTGACCCCCGCCGACCGCTATCTCGAGTTGTTTACTAACGTACAAAAGTCGCGCATTTTTCTTGATAGTAAAACCTTTCCCGACTGCGCGCCGAAACACGATCCGCTGGATATACTGATGCATTACCGGCGGGTTAAGCGTACGCCGGAGTTCGATTTGCGTCAGTTTGTGGAAGACAACTTCTGGTTGCCAGATAACCACGCCGATGAGTACACCTCTGACCCGAAACTGACGCTAAAAGAACACATTGATAAGCTGTGGCCGGTGCTCACACGTGAACCGCAGGATCATATTCCGTGGTCATCGCTGCTGGCGCTACCGCAGTCGTACATCGTCCCCGGCGGGCGCTTTAGCGAGACCTACTACTGGGATTCCTACTTCACCATGCTGGGGCTGGCGGAAAGCGGCCGTGAAGATTTGCTCAAATGCATGGCCGACAACTTCGCCTGGATGATTGAAACCTACGGCCACATTCCCAACGGCAACCGCACCTACTATCTCAGCCGCTCCCAGCCGCCGGTATTCGCCCTGATGGTGGAGCTGTTTGAGGAAGATGGCGTTCGCGGCGCGCGCCGCTATCTCGACCATCTCAAATTAGAGCACGCCTTCTGGATGGATGGTGCGGAATCGCTGATCCCTAACCAGGCCTACCGTCACGTGGTGCGTATGCCCGATGGTTCGCTGCTTAACCGCTACTGGGACGATCGCGATACGCCGCGCGATGAATCCTGGCGAGAAGATGTAGAAACCGCGAAGCATTCCGGTCGCCCGCCGAACGAGGTCTATCGCGACCTGCGCGCCGGCGCGGCTTCCGGCTGGGACTACTCCAGCCGCTGGCTGCGCGATATCACCAGGCTTGCGAGTATCCGCACCACCCAGTTTATTCCCATCGACCTCAACGCTTTTCTGTTTAAGCTGGAAAATACCATCGCCAATCTTTCCGGCCTGAAGGGCGATCGCGAGGCTGAAGCCGAATTTCGCCGTAAAGCTAACGTTCGCCGGGAGGCAGTTACCCGCTACCTGTGGGATGAAGAGTGCGGCTGTTTTCGTGATTACGATTGGCGCCGTGAGCAGTTGGCCTTATTCTCCGCCGCCAGCATCGTCACGCTGTATGTCGGGATGGCGACCCACGCCCAGGCCGAACGGCTGGCGGATGCCGTACGCGCGCGTCTGCTCACCCCTGGCGGCATCATGGCGACGGAATATGAAAGCGGCGAACAGTGGGATAAACCCAACGGCTGGGCGCCGCTGCAGTGGATGGCGGTACAGGGATTCAAAATGTACGGCCACGACCCGCTTGGCGATGAAATAGCCCAGAGCTGGCTGCAGACGGTGAATCAATTTTATCTCAAACACCACAAGCTGATTGAGAAATATCATATCGCCAGCGGCGTCCCCCATGAGGGTGGCGGCGGGGAATATCCGCTACAGGATGGCTTCGGCTGGACCAATGGCGTCGTGCGGCGGCTCATCAGCCTGTACGGCGAGCCGAGGTCTTCATAAGGCACTTTCCGTCGGCAGGCTGTGCTGCTAAGGTTTTATTTTCCCTTTGCCAGAGCCGACAACATGCCCGAACTGCTTACGCCGCGGCTGCGCTGCTCGCCGCTGCAGCTTGACGACTGGTCTTTTTTTCTCAGCCTGCAACAGGATCCGCAGGTGATGCTCTATGTTGCGGATAACCGGCCCATCGCCGATATCCGCGCCGCGTTTGATGCACGCCTGCCGCTCTGGTCGCCTAAGTCCTCGCACTGGCTATGCCTGGTGGTTCGCGATCGGCAAAGCCATACGCCCCTCGGCCTGACCGGCTATTGCCATCACGATGATGATATCGCCGAAGTGGGCTTTCTCTTCGCCCCACAGGCGCAGGGGCTAGGCTATGGATATGAATCACTGTGTGCGCTATGTGATTACGCATTTTCTACAGGCGGCATTCGTCGTCTTACCGCCAGCGTCACCGCCGGGAACCAGGCCTCAAGACAGCTGCTGCTAAAAACAGGATTTATTCAGGAAGGAGAGCTACGCGAGAGCTACTGGTTACATGGCCGTTGGCACAATGACTGGCTGTTTGGCCTGATGCGCCACGATTACCAATAAGGCCTGGGCCATCCGGCGAATGGGGGCGGCCCCGCTTTTCCTCTACACTGCCGCCAACAACAGAGGAAAAGACCATGACTGTCACCACGTTAAGCCTGGCGGGGTTGCGTTTTATCCAGCAGACGCAAGGGCTGGCGCTACTGCCGTATCAGGACAGGTTTGGGCAATGGCGGGTCGGCTATGGCCACGCTATTGGTGAAGATGAGAAAGAGACGCCCATCACCGCTGAACTGGCGATGATGCTATTGACGGTAGACCTGTTGCAGTGCCAACAGATATTACAGCGCAGGTTGGTCGTGGAACTGACTCAGCCGCAGTGCGATGCCGTGCTGGCGCTGGTATTCAGTTTGGATGGCAGCGCCCAGCCGGAGTTGGACGCTATTTTGCATTATCTTAACGGCCACAACATGACGCAGGCGCTGGCGATATGGCGGAAAATTGACCGCGATAACGCCTTCCGCCTGCAGGAATGCGAGTGGTTTTGTCAGACCAGTTAATTTTCACCGATGCTATTAAATGCCATCGCCGCCTGGGTCCTATTTTTGACATCCAGCCGCCGATATAACGACTCAAGATGCGCTTTCACGGTCCCGGCGCTGATATTTAACGTACGGCTAATTTCCTTATTAGAGCTGCCTTCCGCCAGCAGTTTTAAAATTTCATGCTGGCGACGACTGAGATGCACAGCGTGTTTTCCGCGATCCGCCGAAGTCATTAACCAGGTGCCAGGCAGACACATCATGCCCAACATGATGCTATTAATGATCTGGGCAAACATATCGGCACTATCCTCACGTTGGGCAATGGCGCGCACGTTCCACGCCAGCGCTCTCTGCAGCCAGCTTTTATTATCATCCGAAACCACTAATAATACTTTGGCATGCGGAAAACGCTGCTGCTTCTCCTGGAGCAACCAGCAACAAAATTCACTGTTCAGGTCGCCATCAAGCATGAGGAGCGCCTGCGGATGAGCCGTGAGCAGCTGCCACAGCTGTTCTGCCTGGCAGGTGCTATGAATATTAATTTCAGGAATACGTTGTTGTAAGCCGACCTTCATTCCATGAATAAATATTGACTGCCTGTCAAACATGATTACTTGCATGGACTGCTCTCCATCGAAAAATCCCCCTTAAAAAGTGGGGGAAGGGTAATATCAGCCAGCAAAAATAAGAACTCGCCGTATGACCTAAGCCATTGTACCGATGGAGTAGATGATATAAACATCATGATGATGAATAGTTACACGCCAGCTCGTAACGATTACTCATTCATAATATTTATTACATTTGATATGAGGAATTCCTTAATTAAACGGATAGCTAACAGGAATATAATATTATTTCTTCCAGTGTAATCGAGCCGCTGAAAATCAGCGATACGCATAATGCGAAAGAGTGTTACGGAATAATAAAACGCACAATATGAAGGCGCCCTACGCCATTATGCGCAGGGCGTGGTCATTATAAAAACATGCCGCCGGAAACCTCAACGCGCTGGGCGTTCATCCAGCCAAGCTCGTCGCTCAACAAGGCGGCAATAGCATCGCCGATATCATCCGGCAGGCCGACGCGGCCTAGCGCCGTCTGGGCGGCAATATGCTGGTTGATCTGGGCATTATCACGTACCGCGCCTCCGCCAAAGTCGGTCTCAATCGCGCCGGGGGCAATGATATTAACCGATATCCCACGCGCGCCGAGCTCTTTCGCCTGATAACGGGTTAACACTTCCATCGCCCCTTTCATCGCCGCATAAGCGGAATAGCCCGGTAGTGCAAAGCGTGCCAGCCCGCTTGAGACATTCAGAATGCGCCCGCCGTCTTTGAGCAAAGGCAGCAGCTGCTGGGTAAGGAAAAACGGCCCCTTAAGGTGGATGTTCATCAGCTCGTCAAACTGCGCTTCGCTGGTCTCGCTAAACGGCGCAGTTAAGCCGATGCCGGCATTGTTCAATAAATAATCGAAGCTGTCGCGCTGCCACTTCTCCTTCAGGCATTGGGTCAGCTGTTGCACAAAGCCAGAAAAACTGGCGGCATCGCCGACGTTCAGCGGCAATGCCGCCGCGTTCACTCCTGTTTGCTCAATTTCACGCACCACTTCCAGCGCCGCCTGCTGGTTGCTGTGGTAAGTTAGGATAATATCGGTTCCCTTCGCCGCCAGCTTCAGCGCCGCGTTTTTTCCCAGACCGCGGCTGCCGCCGGTCACTAAAGCGATACGTTGTGTCATCAGAAACCCCTTCGTCATTACGTGTGTGTGAATAAAGAGCTTATTAGCAGACTCAGAGACAATAAATAGGCTAAATTACGTTTTACTGTTTCATTAATAACAACAATAGACGGTAGGTATGGATAAAATTCACGCAATGCAACTCTTCATTCGCGTCGCGGAACTGGAGAGTTTCTCTCGCGCCGCCGATACCCTTCGCTTGCCTAAAGGTAGCGTATCGCGACAGATCCAGGCGCTGGAGAGCCATCTCGGCGCTCGCCTGCTGCATCGCACCACCCGCCGGGTGCAGTTGACGCAGGACGGCATGGTCTATTACGAACGCGCCAAAGACCTGTTAAGTAATCTCGAAGAGCTGGATGGTATGTTTCAGGGCGATCCGTCGAGCATTAGCGGCCGCCTGCGTGTCGATATGCCGATCAGCGTCGCCAAAAAACTGGTCATCCCGAAACTTCCCGCGTTTTTACAACAGTATCCCGGCATTGAAATCGAACTGAGCAGTAGCGACCGGCTGGTCGATGTGGTGCGCGAAGGCTTCGACTGCGTGATCCGGGTGGGTACGCTTAAAGACTCGGGACTCATCGCCCGCCCGCTCGGCAAACTCACGCAAATTAACTGCGCCAGTCCGCATTATCTGGCGCGCTTCGGCTACCCGGAAAGTCTCGACGATCTGGCGGATCATGCCCTGATCCACTACGCCAGCAACTTCGGCGCGCGGCAGCCTGGTTTTGAACTCGTCAGCGATGGCGCCGTGCGCTGGGTGAAAACCGGCGGCGTGTTGACCGTCAATAGCACCGAAACCTATCAGGCGGCCTGCCAGGCCGGGCTCGGCATTATTCAGGTCCCACGCATTGCCGTACGTGAACCGCTGCGTACCGGCGAGCTGGTTGAGATCCTGCCGCAGTACCGCGCCGAACCGATGCCGGTGTCGATTATCTATCCACATCGGCGCAACCTCTCCCGCCGCGTGCATCTCTTTATGGAGTGGCTGGGTGGATTGATGAAAGGTTATGTCGATTAATCGGCGCGGGTCGTCAACGCCTGTGGGGCCGATGGGCGCCTGCAAGATGCGCCGTTTAAGGTATACTTTTGGCTGAATATCGCTGTAAAGAAAGGAAGAAATTACTTATGACGCCGGAAAACGACGATCGCCAACCGCCACAGGAAACGGACCAGCAGCCGGAGAAAAACAAAAGTACGCTCGCCGCCATCAACGATTCCGCCGTTGGGCAGAAAGCTAACCAGGCGCTGAAAACGGTCACCGGAACGGCGGCCAAAGTTCAGCGCAATCCGGTAATAGCCCACCTGCTGCGCGCCGCCGAGCGATTCAATGACAGGCTTGGCAATCAGTTTGGCGCAGCCATCACCTACTTCTCATTTTTGTCGATGATCCCCATTCTGATGGTCTCATTTGCCGCCGCCGGTTTCGTGCTGGCCTGGCATCCGACCCTGCTGCAGGACATTTTCGATAAAATCCTGCAAAACGTCAGCGACCCGACGCTGGCGGCAACGCTTAAAAACACCATCAACACCGCCGTACAGCAACGTACCGCCGTCGGGCTGGTCGGCCTGTTGGTCGCGCTCTACTCCGGTATTAACTGGATGGGCAACCTGCGTGAAGCGATCCGCGCCCAGTCACGCGACGTGTGGGAACGTACGCCGCAGGATCAGGAAAAAATCTGGGTAAAATACTTCCGCGATCTGATATCGCTGATTGGCCTGCTGGTCGCGCTGGTGATCACGCTGTCGATTACCTCCGTCGCCGGATCTGCACAGCAGATGATTATCTCCGCGCTGTATCTCGATTATATAGAATGGCTGAAACCCGCATGGCGCCTGATTGGCCTGGCGATTTCCATCTTCGCGAACTATCTGCTGTTTTTCTGGATCTTCTGGCGACTGCCGCGCCACCGTCCACGCCGCAAAGCGCTGTTCCGCGGTACGCTAATTGCGGCGATTGGCTTTGAGATTATTAAAATCGTGATGACCTGGACGCTGCCGGCGCTGGTGAAATCCCCATCCGGCGCCGCCTTTGGTTCCGTACTGGGGCTAATGGCCTTCTTCTACTTCTTCGCCCGTCTGACCCTCTTCTGCGCCGCATGGATTGCGACCGCGGAGTACAAAGACGATAAGCGGATGCCGGGCAAAGCCCACGATTAAAGTCATTATCGGGCTGAATAAAGACGCAAAATTCAGCCCGACCTATCATTTCAGCAGATAAATCCAGTGCGTAACTTTTATTTAACCTAAAACTGGTTTTATTCTCTAATATTTTAATTATGTGAAGCATTTCATAGAAGATATTTTCTCAGGGCGAAAATTATCCGCTTTTTGCCTGTTTTTTGCGCAATAGCGAGTTTTGTTACAGATTGAAATGTCTCTTTTGCTGTGGCTATATGGCTTTTCGTTCGCTCAAAAATAAGAAAGATCTATGCAAGCCACAGCCACTACTATCGACAACGCGCAAGACGCCACGCCGGTTAACTCACGTAATAAAGTCGTCGTCGCCTCGCTCATCGGCACCGCCATTGAGTTCTTCGACTTCTATATTTACGCCACCGCCGCGGTTATCGTCTTCCCCCATATCTTTTTCCCACAGGGTGATGCCGCCGCCGCGACGCTACAGTCGCTGGCGACGTTCGCCATCGCCTTTGTCGCGCGCCCGATTGGCTCAGCGCTATTCGGCCACTTCGGCGACCGTGTAGGCCGTAAGGTCACACTTGTCGCCTCGCTGCTGACCATGGGCATCTCCACCGTGGTCATCGGCCTGCTGCCGGGCTATGAAAGCATTGGTATTCTGGCGCCGATGCTGTTGGCGCTGGCGCGCTTTGGTCAGGGTCTCGGCCTTGGTGGCGAATGGGGCGGGGCGGCGCTGCTGGCGACGGAAAACGCTCCGCCGCGCAAACGCGCGCTATATGGCTCCTTCCCGCAACTTGGGGCGCCAATCGGCTTCTTCTTCGCCAACGGCACCTTCCTGCTGCTGTCGTGGCTGTTGAGCGACCAGCAGTTTATGGAATGGGGCTGGCGCGTGCCGTTCATCTTCTCTGCGGTACTGGTCATTATCGGTCTGTATGTTCGCGTGTCGCTGCATGAAACCCCGGTGTTCGCCAAGGTGGCGGCGGCGAAAAAACAGGTCAAAATTCCGCTTGGCACGCTGCTGACTAAGCACGTGCGCGTGACCGTGCTCGGCACCTTCATCATGCTGGCGACCTATACCCTGTTCTATATCATGACCGTTTACTCCATGACCTTCAGTACCGCTGCCGCGCCGATTGGCTTAGGTTTGCCGCGTAACGAAGTGCTGTGGATGCTGATGATGGCGGTCATCGGTTTCGGCGTGATGGTGCCGGTGGCGGGCCTGCTGGCGGATGCCTTTGGCCGTCGTAAAAGCATGATTATCATCACCACGATGATTATTCTGTTCGCGCTGTTCGCTTTTAAACCGTTGCTCGGTTCCGGCAACCCGATTCTGGTCTTCGCCTTCCTGCTGCTGGGCCTTAGCCTGATGGGGTTGACCTTCGGCCCGATGGGCGCGCTGCTGCCGGAGCTGTTCCCGACGGAAGTACGTTATACCGGCGCCTCTTTCTCCTATAACGTGTCGTCGATCCTCGGCGCGTCGGTCGCACCATATATTGCCGCCTGGCTGCAGGGCAATTACGGCCTGCCGGCTGTCGGTATCTACCTGGCAGCGATGGCGGCGCTGACGCTGATCGCTTTGCTGTTGACCCACGAAACCCGCCATCAATCGCTGTAAATTGCAGGCCCTGACGCTGTTGCCGTCAGGGCCATCGCTCATCTCATCCTTACTTTTTCATCTGCGATAAAATCGTCCGGCACTGATTCGCCTCGCCTTCCGCCGGCGAGATCAGCGCCAGTAAAGCGGCCGCCGGCGTGACCAGCGTCGCCAACGCTGCCGCCACCGCGCCGCGAGCAATCAGCGGGCCGGCTTTCACCCCGGCATCCGGTGATTTAAACGTCCCGCGCACGTACAGCGGAGAACGCAGAGTAATCACCCGCAAGCCCTTACTTTCCGGGTCAACGGTCAGATCCAGCTGTTCAGAGGCAAAGCTGGCGGTGCCGGTAATGTTAATCAGCGCGTTCTCAGTATCGAAGGCGAAAATTTGCGGTCGCGCCACGCCGTTGACCACATCGATATTGGCCGCCGCGCAGTTCACCCGAACCTCCTCGTCGCCGAAAATCTGCCCAATGATAAAGTTACCGACGTTTAAGCCGAGGATTTCCATCAGGTTGCGGCTAATCAGACCATCATTCATCAGCAGCTTAAGGTTGCCGTTGCTGTTGCCAAGCAGCGCCGCCACTGAATTACCGCTGCCGCGCAGTTGCACATCGCCGCTCATCTCACCGAGCGTTTTCTGCATCATTTCAACGTTTGGCATCAGCGCCTTGAGCTTGAGCCGCCGCGCCTGCAGATTGGCTTCGCCCTGTAGCGGTTTTTTATCGCCCTGCAGATGCACGCTGCCGGCAATCGAACCGTTGGCCAGGCCAAAGCGCACCGGCTGCAGGCGCAGGTCGCCGCGTTCAAGAATAATGTGGGTCGCCAGGTCGCTGATGGGCAGAGTACCGCCATGTTCGATTCGTCGCCCCTTGAAGCGCACATCGGCGTCCATCACCTGCCATTTATCCGTCTCAAAGCGATCGGCCGGCAGGACTTTTCCCGCCGGCTGTACGGCATCTCCCGCTTTACGTGATGAGGATTTCTTCGCCCCACCGCCGGAATCAACGCCAATCAGCGGGCCGAGGTCCGCCAGACGCAGCTGTTTAGACTCCAGATCGCCGGTGAGCTTCGGTCGGGGTTTGCCGGTGGTATAGGTCAACGAACCGTGGATATCGCTGTCGCCAATCCGGCCGTTAAAATCGCGATAGTCAAAACGCATGCCGTTTTTATGTTTAAAGTCGGCGCGCAGGCGGCCATCGGTGGAAAAGGACGGCGTTTCCGGCAGCAGAACGCCGGTCAGGTCGTAGAGGTCGCGCAACGAGTCGCCGGCGAATTTCAGCCGGAGATCGAGCCCGCCGACGTTAAGCGGATCGCTGATTGTGCCGCTAAACGCTATCCGGGTGTTACCGGAGTGAAAATCCCCTTGTAGCGGGAACGGCGTACTATCGCTACGCAGCGCCAGCATGCCGCCAATTTTGCCACTGCCGCTCAGCGGCTGGCCTTTGTAGCGCCCCTTCACAGACAGGCCAAAGATATAGTCGCCGGCTTTTTTCGCCTGCGCTTTGTCACCCGCGCCGGTAACTTCGCTAAACGGCAGCGCTTTACCGAGCGGATCGACCACGATCGCGATATCGCTGCGGCTTACCTTATCGTCAATGGCGATGTTGCCGCGATCGAAGAGAATATTATCAAGGCGGAAAGACCAGGACGATGGCGGGTTGGCTTTTTCGGAGGGCTGGTCTGAAGCTAATTTAAAGGTCCAGTTATTGCTGTTTTCCGCCAGGCGAATCAGCCGGGCATCGGGCTGTTCGAGCTTAATCCACGGCAAGTAGACCGTTTTGCTCAGCAGCGCCAGCGGAGCCAGCGTCGCTTCTACGCGCGGCAGATGCACCATCGTCACTTGCGGAATGTCGGGCGGGTTGCCCAACACGATATCTTCGGCATGCACATGCGGCCACGGTATCCAACTGCGCCAGCCGCGCTCCTCAGGCTGTCGCTCCCACACCACGCCCAGATCGCCGCGAATGGCGAATGGCCGATTGAGTTCGGCGGAGACTTTCTGATTGATCGTCGGCTTCAGCCGGTTCCAGTCAAAGGTCGCCAACACAATGAAAAAAAGAACGATTAACAGCACTATCGTTCCCGAGATAATAGCAATCGTTTTACGGGTTCTGGTCATCCCCTCTCCGCTCCTTTTGCGTCTCGTCACTCCTCACTATAGTTGAAGAGCGTGGATTCATCCGCCAAATGCGCTTTTCGTCACATTTTGCGCGTCAGGTCAAAAAATAATGGAACGATGTTTTAATATGATTGACCATGCCGGGTGCCCAGCGCAAACTACCGTTAATTTCGATTCAATTTCAGGTCAGCACTATGTCTAAGAAAATTGCCGTGATTGGCGAATGCATGATTGAACTGTCAGAGAAAAACGCGGCGGTGAATCGCGGTTTCGGTGGCGATACCTTAAACACATCCGTCTACATCGCGCGCCAGACCAGCGCGGATACCCTTAGCGTGCACTACGTGACCGCGCTGGGCACCGACACCTTCAGCCAGCAGATGCTGGAATCCTGGCAGGGCGAGCAGGTAAAAACCGATCTGATTCAGCGCATGGCTGACCGTCTGCCTGGCCTTTACTACATTGAAACGGACGAGACCGGCGAGCGCACCTTCTACTATTGGCGCAACGAAGCGGCGGCCAAATTCTGGCTCGAAAGCGAGCGCGCAGGCGCCATCTGCGAAGAGCTGGCTACCTTTGATTACCTCTATCTGAGCGGCATCAGCCTCGCCATCCTCAGCCCGGCCAGCCGGGAAAAGCTACTCACGCTACTGCGCGAATGCCGCGCCAACGGCGGGAAAGTCATTTTCGATAATAACTACCGTCCGCGCCTGTGGGCCAGCCAGCAAGAGACTCGCCAGGTTTACCAGCGAATGCTGGAATGTACCGATATCGCTTTTCTGACGCTGGATGATGAAGATGCGCTGTGGGGAGCGGTACCGGTTGCCGAGGTTATCGCCCGTACCCACGCCGCTGGCGTAGAAGAGGTGGTTGTGAAGCGCGGCGCCGACTCCTGCCTGGTAGCGATCGCCGGCCAGCCGCTGCTGGAGGTGCCCGCGGTGAAGCTGCCGAAAGAGAAAGTAGTGGATACCACGGCGGCGGGCGATTCGTTCAGCGCCGGCTATCTGGCGGTGCGCCTGACCGGCGGCGACGCGGAATCCGCAGCGAAACGCGGACACCTCACCGCCAGCACGGTTATCCAGTATCGCGGGGCGATTATCCCGCGCGAAGCGATGCCGGACTAAGACCCTATTCCACCTGCTTGCGGGGCTACCAAACCGTACCGTGCTGTAGCCCCGGTAAGCGGTAGCGCCACCGGGGATTTTGAGGCCACCAACACCGGCTATAAATTAAAGGCAAGTCGTACGAACCGTAGGCCGGATAAGGCGTAGCCGCCATCCGGCGCAAAAGCGGCTCCGCGCCCGCTGCCTGTGTTACTGCGCTGGGGGAATATCCGTCGCCTCGTTATGCGCATCAACCGTATCCGGCGTGGCGCTCACCGCCGCAGCGGGTGCTGGCGCCATCAGTTTTTCCCACGTCGCTTTCAGATCTTTCATGTTGTACTCCGGCTCGCCTTTCGGCTGCTGCAACACCAGCGCCATATCCTGCGATAGCTGCTGGCGCAGATACTGGTTCAACATGTCGACCGTCAATGAATTAAGGAACTCCTGGCGCAGTTTCTGATACTGCTCCGGCGCGATATCCACCACCTGATTTTGCAGCGAACGCATGCGTTGGCTAATCAGGATATCGGTATCCGTGCGCGCGTAGGTGGCGAACAGCTTTTGCAGTTCGAGGTTTTTCTGCGCAATCAGCGCATCAAACTCTTCCTGCGGCAGACCGTTGTCGCGCACCTTCGCCAGTTCGCGCGATACCGCACTCAGGTTGGCGTTCAGGCGTTCGCCCGGCGAGTCGATATTGATTGCGCACTGAGCGCGCTGGTACAGCACACGGCAATCAAAACCGAGACCGATGTCTTTTACGTTGCTTTTGCTCAGGTTCTGCTGCACGTGCCAGAACAGCGCTTCGCGAGCCAGATCTTCGCGCCAGTAGCGCTGCAGCGCGGCGGAATCGCGGATCGGCTGCCATGGAGAGTCCCACATGATCGACAGCTTATCCTGACGCACGGCATCGGTCATGATACTCACCGGTACAGCCGGCAGAGGCGATAGCGTTGGGACCGCCGCCGGGGTCTCGCGTTTACCTTTCAGTTCGCCGAAGATTTTGTTGATCTGCTCAGCGACGCTGCGGCTATCGACGTTACCGACGACAATCAGCGTCATCGCATCCGGGGTGTACCATTTCTGATAAAATTCTTTCAGCTGTTTAATATCAACCGGTTGCTTCAACGGCGCCGCCGGATCGTGACCGAGCATCGTTGAGCCCTTCAGGCGATAGCGCCACCAGCCTTCCTGGGTATCCAGCGGCCAGGTCGCCACCATATCGCTGCCCTGCAGCGCATGATTGACGGCTTGTTGGGTAATACTCAACTTACCGTTAGCGTCCGCCAGCCAGTTCAACGCCTCTTTAAGCAGGTCGTTGCGGTTATTCGGCAAACTCAGATTAAACAAGGTGAAATCGTAAGAAACGATCGCTGGCGGCAGAGGACGCTTCGGGTCAATACTCTGCTGCCACAGCGAACGCGCCTGCATCGTCGGGAGGCTGCCGCTTTGGGTCAGCGCCAGGCGCGGAATGAAATGACTGAAGCCGCTCTGCTGAGTGCTTTCGCTCAGCGAGCCAATATTCACAGCCAGGCGGACTTCGACGCGATCGCTAGGGCGCTGCGGCGTGGAGAGTACCTGCCACGAAAAACCGTTCGCCAAAGTCCCCTGTTGCCAGGCCGGGTCCGGCTGGAGCGCTTCTGCCTGCACATAACCGGCCGTCGCTATCATCAGCAAACCACCGGTTAAGAGTCGAATTTTTGTGCCCTGCATGTGAACCCCTGATGAACATTCCTGGTTACATAGGCAACCCATCGCCGGGTTACCGAAAAAGGTGGTGAATCAAATACGTCGGTTAGACCACGCGTAGGCGAAAATGTCACATGAAGACGTAAAATAATCGTGAGGTATCATTCCCCCAGAAGGAGAATGATACCTAATTTTGCGCAGGAGCCCATAGTCTATGGGCATAACATGAGGAATTACGAGGATAATTCTTGCTGTTTGTCCGCGGGAACGCGGTTATTCAACACATCATCGAGCTGTTTGGCGTCGAGTTCTTTCACCCATTTCGCGACAACCACGGTCGCCACGCCGTTACCCACCAGGTTGGTCAACGCGCGCGCTTCGGACATAAAGCGGTCGATACCAAGAATCAGCGCCAGGCCCGCCACCGGCAGATGTCCCACCGCGGAGATGGTCGCCGCCAGCACGATAAATCCGCTACCGGTGACGCCTGCGGCCCCTTTCGAAGAGAGCAGCAGCACCACCAGCAGGGTGATCTGATGAAAAATATCCATATGGCTATTGGTGGCCTGGGCGATGAACACCGCCGCCATCGTCAGGTAGATGGAGGTGCCGTCGAGGTTAAAGGAGTAGCCGGTAGGTATCACCAACCCCACCACCGATTTACGGCAACCCAACTTCTCCATCTTATCCAGCATTCTCGGCAGCGCGGACTCCGATGAGGAGGTACCCAGCACAATCAGCAGTTCTTCGCGGATATAGCGAATGAACTTGAAGATGCTAAAGCCGGTGGCCCGCGCGATAGAGCCCAGTACCAGCACCACGAACAGGATACAGGTGATGTAGAAGCAGATGATCAGTTGGCCCAGCTGTACCAGGGTACCGACGCAGTATTAACCAATAGTGAAGGCCATGGCCCCGAAAGCGCCGATCGGCGCCAGGCGCATGATCATGTTAATAATGCCGAAAATGACCTGCGAGAAGCTCTCAATGACGTTGAAAATCAGCTGGCCTTTGCTACCTAAACGATGCAGCGCAAAGCCAAACAGGACGGCAAACATCAGCACCTGCAAAATATTACCGCTGGCGAAAGCGCCAATCACGCTGCCCGGAATAATATCGAGTAAGAAGGCGACAACCCCCTGATCTTTAGCCTGCTCGGCGTAGACTGCCACCGCGTGCGCATCCAGCGTCGCTGGATCGACGTTCATGCCCGCGCCGGGTTGCACTACGTTGACGATGATAAGACCGATAATCAACGCAATGGTACTCACCACTTCAAAGTAGAGTAGCGCCACCGCACCGGTACGACCGACGGCCTTCATGCTTTCCATCCCGGCAATCCCTGTCACAACGGTACAGAAGATAACCGGAGCAATGACCATTTTAATCAGTTTTACGAAGGCGTCGCCGAACGGTTTCATCTGCGCGCCAAGTTCCGGGTAGAAATGGCCCAGCAAAATACCGATAGCTATGGCCGATAAAACCTGGACATAGAGGCTTTTGAAGAGAGAGAGTTTCATAGGGTGTCCTTTGGGAAAAACCACAGACAATGAAAGGTTATCTGTGTCTGTGGCTTAAAAATAACACCCTGGAAACATTTCAGAAATAAGTAACCGCGAAGTTGCAACGGAATTGTTAAAATATTTGAGCTGACTCGCACAAACAAATAAAAATGTTACAAACTTGCATCGTCCTTATCGGCCTGCAGGAAGCGCTGCATAAAGCTTTCCAGCGGCAAGGCGCAACCAAACAGGTAACCCTGAGCGACATCCACACCCGCCGCTTGCAACCAGGCATATTGCTCTTCTTTTTCCACACCTTCGGCGACGATCCGCAGGTTAAGCCCGCGCGCCAGCTGGATAATCGCCGGAACCATGCTGGTGTCTTCCGGCAGCATATCGATAAACGCCTTGTCGATTTTAAGGATATCCACCGGCAGTGATTTCATATGCTGCAGCTGGCGCAACCCGGCATAACCCATGCCGAAATCATCCAGCGCAATGCGCGTGCCGCTTTCGCGCAGCGGGCGCAACAGGGCAATTACCGCTTGCGGATCGTCGAGACGGCGGCTTTCAGTGACTTCCAGCACCAGGGTGCCAGGGGCAATCCGATAGCGTTCAATCAGCGACTGCAGCTCAATGCCGCGCTCAGGATGCAGCAGTTGCAGAAGCGAGACGTTCACCGAGAGCGGCAGCATGATCCCTTGCTTCTGCCACGCCGCCAGCTGGCGGCAGGCTTCTTCCATCACCCAGTAACCAACCGGTACCATCATCCCGCAGCTTTCAATACGCTCGATCAGGTCGGATGGCAGCGACCAGCTGCCATCCGCCTGGCGCTGGCGCAGCAGAACTTCCGCGCCACAGATTTTGCCGCTGACGATATCCACCTGCGGCTGGAACCAGATGGCGAACTGCTGATTATCGAGCGCGGTGAGAATGTCGTGTTCTTCCATTAACCGGCGCTGCGCTTTTTCCATCTGCTCGGGGTCAAAGAACTCGATCTGATTTTTGCCCTTGCGCCGCGCCGTCACCGCGGCGGAAACCGCCCGGCGATAAAACTGTTCGGCGCTCAGTTCGCTATTAAACATCGCAATACCGACGCTGGCGCAGGGGCGCAGCTGGATGCCATGCAGTGGTAATCGTTCACTAATTGAAGTAAGCACTTGCTTACTTAATGACACCGCATCCCACGGCTCGCTGAGCCCGGGAGCGAAAATAGCGAAATCGTAACCGCTAATTTGCGCCAGTACCATATTGGCCGGGATAACCGCTTTTAGCTTCTCAACCAACGTCAGGAGCAGCATCTCGCGCTGGCTCTCTTTCAGCACGCCCGCGGCATCTTGCAAGGTCTCACAGGCTACCACCAGCAGCGCCGAAGGCTGCGGACGGGTCGCGTTCTGCTCCAGTATCGCCATCAAAAAGGCTTTATTCGGCAGTTCAGACACTGGAAAACGGGTCGATTGCAGCGATAACTCATCATGCTGGCGCAGAAGGGACTGCTGATTGCGATTGTAGCAGCGCACCAGCATGCCGATTTCATCATCCTGGTGCAGCCGCGGCAGGCTCAGCTGATGTCCGAGACGCTCCTGCGGCGGAATATCGTTAAGCTCGCGGGCAATGGCGCGCAGCGGGCGAACAATCAGCCGGTTGATACACCAGGTAAGCGCCACCGTCAAAATGAGCACCAAAAGTAAGTAAGTAGTCACCAACGTCGCAAGCGCGCTCATGACGAATTTATACATGCGATAGGAATCCGCCTGCAGCACCAGATAGGCCAGCGGCTGCGGGTTTGCCGGGCGCTCAAGCGAGTAAATCGGCAGGGATATCTGCACCGGTAGTTCAAACAGGCGGGTGATCATCACCGGCACCGGGCGTTCGGGAATAAAGCGCATCCGCAGCGCCTGAAATTGATTCGGTAGTACCACATCCGCCCGGCTGACGATGCCAGCAGGCTGAATGCGGCCCAGAATAGCTTCCGCTTCGGGAATGTCGGCTTTCAAAATTGCCGCCGACAGGGGCTCGCGAACGGAACGGGCGATACTTTCTAATTGCGTGGCCGTGGTATAGCGACTCTGTTGCACAAAGTGAAACAGCAAAATGGAACAAAAGACCAGGACAAACGCCATGGACACGCTCGCGACCATCGCCATCTGTTTAATTGTAAGTGAGCGGCTGACGCGCAACTGTGTTCTCCACTGAAACTGAACAACTATCCGGCGAGATCCATCAATACCGGTCGTTTTCAGGCTGATTATATACGCAAATTGTTCGCTCTCGCCCGCAAGACAGGTTCTTCCCGAAAGCGGCGGGCGAGGTACGGCGAGTATACGCGAACAGCGAGGTGGATTGGCGATTAGCCGTAGAAATCAGGCTAATCTGCTACCAATCCGCATAAGGCACCAACGGCTGCGGCGGCATATCCATGTCGCCCTGCCAACCGGCAGCTGAATAGCGCACGTACAGCAGCGCGTGGCTCGGGGTGTAATCTTTCGCCTGCTGAATATCCACAGCCGCGCCGACAAACCAGTTGCCGGTGACTCGCCGTTCCACCAGCGCCCGTGCGGTATAACCGAAGCCCTGACTGCTGCCGCCCTCTTCTTTTAGCTGCCTGGCTTCGTAGCGATACTGCGACGGAATCAAATTCAGCAACGGATAGCGCGCCTGAGTTTGCGTGCGCGAATGGGACCACGACACCGACCCGCCGAGTTCCCACGACCAGTTTTCGGTACGCTGACGCCAGATGACCGGCACCGAGAAGGAGAGATACTCCTGCGGGCTGTAGTAACCGCCCTGGCCCAGCGTGTAACCGCTGAGGTCTTTGTCGTAGTGCCAGATCATATTGGTCAGGCCGACGGTCACCCGGCGATTATTTTCATTGATCGCTTTATAGTAGTAACCGGTCATCCAGCGTACGCGCCAGTTGTCCTCGACATTTTTGCCGGTGAGTTGATCGGCACCCAGCGATGACCAGATGCCGTTAGCCTCGCCTTTATCGTAGCTCAGGCTGATGCCGCCGCCGGCAGCGCGGACGCCGCCCCAGGTAGTACCGGTATGGCCGTCGTTAGGATTATCTTTTTGCCCGCCGAAGGAGAGCAACGAGCTGGAAATGGGTCGCCGGTGGACGTTGACGGTATAGCCGACCGGGCCGGCATCGCCGCTGTAACTCAGTCCGCCCACGACATCCACCACGTTAAAGCCCATCGGCGTGGTGCCGATATCGCCGCTCCAGGTGTCGTTCTTCCAGCCAACCGCTACGCTGGCGCCGCCATCGCTCTGATTTTTACTGCCGCCATAGCAGCTAATTTCACCACAGGTTCCCCAACTCGGCGAATAACCGCCATCGCTATTCGTGGAAAATGTCCCGGCGTTCATATTCACCACATCGGTACGGAAGAACATCCGCCCGTCATACAGCGGCGCGTCTACCTGCAGCATGGTGGTGTGCGCTTTGAGGTCTGAATAACCGCCGGTACCGCTCGATCCCCAATAGTCGTGCTCAAGGGTAACGTTAAGATCCTGTTGGCGATAAAGATCGGCGGCGTCGCTGCGGATCCCGCGCTTCAGCCAGTCATCCTGGCTATCGTTGCGGGTCAGGCGGGTAAAGGTGTCATTATCCTGCGGGCGAACGCGGGTCACGCCCGAGGCCACCATCGCATCTTTATAGCTTTCCAGGGCCTGCTGTGGTTGATCGGTTTGCGTCTGGAAGCGCGCGGCATCACGCAGCACCAGCGCGCTTTCCATCGACGGCGGCTGGCTTTTCGCCTGCGGCACGATGCGGTCGAATATTTGTTGCGCGCCCGCGGTATCGTCAAATCCGGCGCGGGCCAGCGCTACCCGCCGTTGCATGTTAATCGATTCCGTATCCGCATCCTTCAACTGCGCGACCTGCGCGCGGGCGGCGTTTTTATCACCCTCGGCAAGATAAACTTCCGCCAGGCCAAGGCGCGCATCGCCATTATCAGCCTGCTGGCTCAGCACCCGATGGTACTGGGCTATCGCCTCTGCGCTATCGCCGCGCTGCTGCGCCCAATCCGCCAACGCCAGATCGTAGCGGATCGATTCCGGCTGCTGTTTAATCAAGGCAATGGCCTGCGCTTCCTGCCCGCTATCGCGAAGATGGTTGGCCTCGCGCATCACTTTGTCGCTTTGCAGACGCCCTTCCAGTTCACGAATATTATCGGTCCACTGTCCGCGCGGCAGCGCGTTAATTTGCGCCAGCGCCATATCATCCTGATTATTACCGGACAAATAGAGGCCGTAGGCGTAAACCCGTTCGGCGTCGCCCGGCTTGCGGTTGGCCATGTTACGCATCAGTGCGTCCGCTTCCGGCCGCTGGTCGGCGCTGACCAGATCTTTCGCCAACCGATAGGTTATCCACACACTTTCAGGATCCAGAGCCAAACGCCGCCGCTGCACCTCCGCGGCCTGCGCCCAGTTGCCCTGGCTTTCCAGCGCTTCGGCCTGTTTTTCCAGCCGATCGTTGGTAAGACTGCGTTCGATATCATCAATACTGCGCCGCTGGCTGGCGGAGAGACTGGCAATATAGGCGCTGGCTTTTTCCGGCGATTCACGGCGATAAACATTCGCCAGACCGCGTACCGCGAGGTTATTGTCGCGATCCATGCGTAACGCCTGGCGATAGTAGCGTTCGGCGGCGACGTCATCTTTACGCGCCGCGGCGACATCGCCTAACCCCAGAACCGCGTAGCTGTCGGTGTTATCCACCCGCTGCGCCTGGGCGTACGCGTTTTGCGCCTGCGCCAGTTGGCCTGCTTTCAGCGCGTTATCGCCCTGTTTAATCAACAGCCAATAGCGGTTGGTCTTCAGCAAACTGTCCCACTTATCGCGATTAGGGCTTTTCGGATCCATCGCGATCGCTTTATTAAGCTGCGCCACCGCCCGCGCCCGGTCGCCGCGCTGTGAGTAGGCGGCGCCCAGCGCGCCGACGGCATCGCTATCGCGGGCATCGGCGCGTACCGCCTGCTGCAGATCGGCCACCGCCTGCGCCGCATTCCCGGATTTCACCGCCGCCAGCCCTTCGCTTTTGGCGCGGAAGGTTGGGTCTTGCAGTTGAGTTTGCTGCTGCGCCAGCAGCACCCGGGCGTTAGCGGCGGCGGAACCGGCGGGGAACTGGAGCAGGAATCGCTGTAGTGCCTGAACGCTGCCGCTACTGACCGGCATACTTTTAATTTCGCCGAGCCACATATCAGCCGCGATACCGCGGCCTGAGGCCGAACGCGCCATCTGTTCCAGATAGGCGAAGCCTTCCTGCGGCTTGTTATCTGAAAACATCTGCTTCGCCAGCGAGGTCAGTAGCGCGACGTTATCCGGTGTACTGACATTGAGTTTTTTCAGCTGGCTGACACCTTCGCTATGACGAGCGGGCAATCGCGCCACAAGCGTCCAGTATTCGATAGCGGCTTCAGTATCCGTCGGGACGCCGCCGAATAGCTTTTCATAGGCGGCGACGGCTTCATCGACCTTCCCGGCAACGCCGAGCAATCGCGCCTGCTGCAACGCCTGGCGACCGCTGCCGGTACTGATCTTCATCTCGTTGCGCGTCGCTTGTAGCGCCGATGATTCCGGAGCCAGTTTCGCCAGCAGTTCGAGCTGCTTTTGCGCGCCGGCGGTGTCGCCCTGGCGCAGCAGGTAGCGAGCCCGCGCGGCAAGATAATCCGGGTTTTTCGGGTCGATCAGTTCCAGCCGATAGAGAGACTGACGCACCAGGTCCTCACGACTGCTCGCCTCACCAAGACGCACTTGTTCCAGCAGATGCTGCTGCGCAGGGGTATTCGCCGCCTGCGCCAGCGGCAACAGGCCAAGGCCGACAGACAGCGTGATGAAGCTTAGTGAGAACTTTCGCATGCCTGGTTCCAGTCAGGTTGTAATTCGCCACCCGCGGCGAAACGAAAACGATGTTGATCCCACCCCTGGCCGAACAGTGTCAGCACCGCGCTGTAGTAGGCCTTAGCATCGGGATAATGATCGGCGACCCGTTGGCGTTGTAGCGCGCGGGCGTCCTCATCTTGTAAAAACGGCAGCATGGCGGCGGAGAAGCCAACCGGCCCCTCGCCAGTCGTTTTCCCGCTGGCGATATTGGTTTTTTCCGGCGGTAATCCCTGTTTGATCGTCTGAGCCGCCATCGGTTTGAAACGCGCCAACAGCGGCGTTTTTTGTTTATCAGCGTTATTGAGCATACCGACCCACAGATAGACGCGGATAGCGTCATAGCTGCCAATAATCGGTTTATCGGTTTTCAACTGCCAGCCGCTGCCTTTCTCATAACGCACCCAGTCCGGCGAGAAACCTTTCGGCGCCGTTTCCAGCAGCAGTCGCAGATTGCTGTCGCGGATCTTCGGCCACGGCGCGCCAAAGCGGGTAAAGTAGGTGGCGAGCTGCGGCGGCAGATAACTTGGATTAAAGCGCCAGCCCTTATCGTCCGCGAAACCGACTTTCCCCGGCAGTACCGACGGCCCCAGCCCCGGCACATCAGCGCCTTCTTCATCGGCACTCCGCGCCCGCAGCGCTTTTCCTACCTCAGTATAGTTATCAACCTTCCACAGGCGTCCGGCTTCCAGCAGCGCCCAGGCAATCCACAAATCAGAATCCGCGGCCGAATTGCTATCCAGTACCGTCCATTCATCCTCGCTCTTTTTCCCCCATAGCCATCCCGGCAGATGGGCGCGTAGATCGCCCTGCGCCAGGTTGTTCTGCGTCCACTGGAACAGCTTATCGAAGCCCTGACGATCGTTGGCCGCGAGAGCGAAGAACAGCGCGTAGCTTTGCCCTTCGGAGGTGGTGATTTTGCGCGCATCGCTGGGGTCGATGACCCGCCCTTCGGCGCTGACATACGCTTTTTTAAACTGCTCCCAGGCGGGCCACTGGCAGGCGGCGCTAACCTGCCCCGCCGCCAGCATCAATACCGAGAGAAGTACCCCACGAAATGCATTCATCAGCAATTACTCATCATCAGGATCAAGACGGCGACGGCTGAGAATACGCAGCATGCGCCACAGCACCCACGCCAACAGCACAATGCTGACGGCCGCCAGAATCGCCAACAGTATCGGATGGCTGGAGAGCGCAAACCAGATACGCTCGAACCACGGTAGATGGCCGACATAGTAAATATCGCCAACCCGCAGGCTATTAACACCGGATTCGCGAATCACCGCCACCGAACCGAACATCGCCGCGCGTTTACCGCTGTCATTTAAGGCGTTTGTAAGCAGCTCGTTGCCGCGTGGGCTATCGGCCATCAGGGCGATCACGCTGCGCTGGTCGTTGTATGGCGACTGGAAGCCGATAATCGCCGCCATCGGTCCGGAAGAGGTGATGTCGGTTCGCGTATGCGGCGTGCGGGCGTCATCGTCCGGGTAGATGCTGGCCAGGTTATAATGCCGCATCGGCGTTTTCACCCAGCTTTTGGTCGCCTCAACCAACAGATTGATTTTGGTATCGTCTTTCAGCGACGGCGGAATAGCGCCAATCAGCATCAGGTCGGCATCTTTGCCCTTAATCTGGTTGCCGTCATCAGTCATCTGCAGATTGATAGCCGCCAGCCCGCTCTGCGCGCCAAGGCCGCCAACCGCCTGCAGTAGCGTCTCAACCTGACCCGCATCAGGCGTTTTCGGCACCACGATCAGCGTCTGAGAGAGATCGGCCATGCGGGTATACGGGAAACCGGCGTTGGCGAAGACGCGCAGATCCGGCATCGCCAGGAAGTGGTAATATTTCGAGAAATCGATGGTGGAATCATCACCGATGACCACGTGATTCTTCACCGGCTGGAAGGTAATACAGTTATCGATGTTGCCGCCGGGCATCGGGTTCATGTACTGGAAATCGAAGCGCAATTGGTTCATTGCGCCCAGACGCAACGCGGGGATAGTCACCTGGTTCTGGCCGTCCAGTAACCCCTGCAGCACCGGCAGGCGTAAAATCAGCTTATTCACATCCTGCGAGCTATTGAGGCTGAACGACTGCAGGAACTGATCGTTAAGGCTGATATCCATCCGCGAGCTATCTTTGATAGGCGGCATGGTATAGCGATACTTCAGGTCCATATCGATGCCGTTAGCGCGCAGCAGATACAGATCCGGCGGCAGATTCAGCGCCACGTTAATCGAATCTGGCACCAGGCCGCTTGATTGCAGCTGCTGTTCATAGGTTTTCAGCTCGCCGAAAGTCACCGGCCTGTCGGTACGAACCCAGTTTGGCGCGTCATACGGCTGACGGGCCTTCAACTCTTTCACGCCATCCACGACGACGCTATCGCCGCGGAACAGAATATTGCCCTGAGCAATACCCTTGGCCGCCACCAGCAGATCTTGATCATCACGGCCGAAGATCACCAGCAGCTTGACGTACGGGTTACTGGGGTGGTTGACCATTTCGATGGTCGGCGCTTTCACCGGCGGATGGTCGCGCAGGAAGTCCGGCCGCTTATCGTTGGTCGCGAAGATGATAGCGTTACGTTCCGGTAACTCATTGAAGTGGACCGGGAACTGCTGACCACGCCAGCCAGCCTTGCTGCCAAACCAGGAGGCAATAATCGCCGCAGCCTGCTGTTGTTTGACGTCAGGCGCAGAAGCAAAAACCATCGGCAACGTCAGCGGACGGTTGTCGCGCGAGTCGTAGAACGGCACCGGGAAGTGGGAGAGATCGTTACGGACCTGCAGCGACTGATAGGTTAAATCCAACGAGCTCTCACGACCGATATCAAGCCACAACGTACTGCTCGCCGGGTTTTCGCAAACGTCGCGATAGTGGCCGACGAACTCCAGCCGCACGCGGTTAAAATCGGTGATATACAGCGGATCGACAGGGATCTGGGCGCTCACTTTTTTACCCAGTTGCTCTTTGGTGACCGGCAGTACGCCCATCAGCTCGTCGTTGAGATAGACCTTCAGTTGAGACTGCACCGGCAGCAGCGATGGCGACGGCGTGTAGTCAAGATTGAGCAGCGCTTTGGCGACCACCTCATCGCTGCGCATACCGAACTCTACGGCGCCCTCAGGGTGCGAACCGCGCAGCACCATGCTCCCCGGCGGCGGCGCGATTTGCGCAAAAGTCAGCTTCACATCGCGAGAGGGAATGTTGTCCGCCACCACCACCGGCACGGCGGCAGAATCGATAACCGTCGCCGTTGGCTGGCCATCGTTAACGACCGGCGCTGGCTGAACGGCTCCCGCTGTCGCTGGAGCTCCGGCAACCACGGCCTCCGGCGACGTCGCCGGAGCCGAAAATGTTGCGAAGGGGTACCAACTGCTCATTCCCACCGCCACTGCACAAATCAAGGAAAGTTTTCTTTTCATCGCATTATCATCATTGTTGAGCCATTGCCGGTTCTGCCGAAAGCACCGCCGCGGCGCGTTCGGGACGGCGCGGTAAAAACGATATGATCCAGGCCACCAGCGAGGTGAGCGAGCGGAAAATAACCTTCACCGACGGCGGCGAGAATTCCGCCAGGTGACGATATCCACGGAACCCCAGCTTGAGGATATCCAGCAGGCTTTCCATCGGCTTATCTTCCGGGAAGCTATCCTGCCAAAGCGCCCACGTATCAGCGCGGGCAAACGTACACTGCACAAAATCAATATGTTGCTGGTTTGTCAGCGGCAGCAATTGCAGACCGACTTCACCACCGTTCACCCGCGCGACGCGTACCGGGAAGTCATATTCTTGCTGTCCGCGTTTGAGCAGCAGATTCACGTGTTGCCCTTCCAGTACTCGCGCTTCACCGTGAATTTTTATCCCCAGACCGCCGTCCGAGTAGTCATGAACGGTACAGGAGAACAGGTGGCCATCCGGGCGGGCAATCGCCGCCGGCATTGACATCTCGACGCGGTGCGAACGTCGAACCTGCTTGCTCTCCACCGACACCGCCACGGCGCCGCCGAGGATGATTAAGTTATAAAACACCCAGATGATACTGACCCAGACGGTCAAAATTTCGTTCTCGGGCCCGTACATAAAGCGCCAGATGCCGACCGCCACGCCCACCAGATTGAGCAACACCAGATAAATATAGGGACGGGAGATAACCCAATCGACATATTCATCCTTCACCAGCCCGCCTTTGGCGGTGACGTTGAACTTGCCTTTATGCGGATTTATCAGCGCGACGAAGGTCGGCGGCGCGATATACCATGCCAACACCGTTTCGTAGATTTCACTCCAGAAGGAGTGGCGGTACTTGCCCTGGATCTTCGAGTTGGTCAGGCTGGCATGAATCATATGCGGCAGCACGAACAAGGCGATCATCAGCGCCGGCGCATAGATGATATAGGCGTGCAGTAGCAGGAAGGCCAGCGGCGCGGTGAGGAAGATAAGCCGCGGTATACCGGACAAAAAGTGCAGCATCGCGTTGACGTAGCAGATACGCTGAGCCAGCTTCAACCCTTTACCGAATAAGGGGTTATCGAGACGGAAAATCTGCACCATTCCGCGCGCCCAGCGAATACGCTGGCCAATATGCGCCGATAAGCTTTCCGTTGCCAGACCCGCCGCCTGCGGTATCCGCATATAGGCGGAGGTGTAACCGCGTCGATGCAGGCGGAGTGAAGTGTGGGCATCCTCGGTCACCGTCTCAACGGCAATACCGCCGATTTCATCCAGCGGGCCGCGGCGAATGACCGCGCAGGAACCACAGAAAAAGGTCGCATCCCACATGTCGTTGCCGTCCTGCACCAGGCCGTAAAACAGCGTCCCTTCATTTGGCGTTTTACGAAAACGGCCCAGGTTGCGTTCGAACGGATCCGGCGAGAAAAAGTGGTGCGGCGTCTGCATCATCGCCAGCTTTTTATCCTTCAGGAACCAGCCCATGGTCATCTGCAGGAACGAGCGGGTGGGCACGTGGTCACAGTCAAAAATAGAGACGAACTCGCCTTTCGCATACTTCAGCGCATTATTGATATTGCCGGCCTTGGCATGTTCGTGACTGGTACGCGCGATGTAATGTACGCCGACATCTTTTGCGAACTGGCGAAACTCTTCGCGACCGCCGTCATCAAGGATCCAGATATTGAGCTTATCCTTCGGCCAGTCGATACCCTGCGAAGCGTAGATGGTATTTTTCACTACGCTGAGATCTTCGTTGTAGGTCGGGACGAAGATATCCACCGTCGGCCATTCGTTCATATCTTCCGGTAGCGGCACCGGCTGGCGATTCAGCGGCCACACCACCTGGAAATAGCCCAGCACCAGCACAATCCAGGCGTAGGTTTCGGCAAACAGCAAAATCAACCCACACACCAGACTGACCGGATCGTTCCAGTTCAGCGTGGAGGTGTAGCGCCACCAGATATAGCGACAAGAAACGGTCAATGACAACACGATCAACATCAGGGCGGAGAAACGCCCCGGAATACGTCGCACCAGCAGCGCGACGCCCCACAGTAACAGCAGGAAAATAAACTGCGACAGCGGGTTAAACGGCTGGGTGATACACAACAGCGCCAGAATCAGCGAGAAGAAGGTGATGGTACCCAGCACCAGCCGCCGCAGCTGCGGATGCAGATGCTCAAGCTCTTTCTGTTTATCGAGGTGGCCGGTACGGGTGTTGACCTTCTCCGGTAATTTTTCCAGCCACTGCGCGTAGCGCCCGTGAACGCCTTCCAGCGCCGCCAGCGAGCGCCAGTTAATTTTTTTATCCGCTTCCGGCACCCGGGTCGCCAGCAGCCAGAGCGACTGCAGCAAATAGCGCAGCGGATCTAACGGGCGTGGGCGATGCGGATTAATATGCGGAAAATAGTCGGCATGGTGTTCGCGAATAGCTTGCCAGCGCGGCGTCTCAAGCGGCATGAATGCCCACGCCAGCGACGCCCACAGACAACCGAGAAAAGCCGAAAGCACAGACGCGCCATGCTGACGATAGTCATCATAACGTTCGCTCAAGCGCTCGCCCACCGGAGGCGCCAGCAGCAACGTACTCAGGCGGATCATGCAGCCCCCTCTCTGGCATAGTGCAGTAGGCACCAGTTGGCCAGCGTCAGCACCTCTTCCGCCGCCAGCGAATCCTGGCGATATTCACCAAGCGGCTGTTTCGCCGCCAGGCACTCCGCCATCGCTTCATCGCGGTGAATCGTGACCGGCAGGATCCGCCGCTGGCTTTCCAGCCACAGTTGATAGAGATCTTCCTGCAGCAGACTGCCGACGCGTAGGTCGTTAATCAAAATATCCGCGTTGGCTGGCAGCGCCTGTTGATGCAGACGAATATGGCTGTTGCCGTCGGGGTGCACAACCTGCAGCGCACGATCGCAAATGCTTAGCAATTCGCGGGTAAGCGGAGAATAACCTTCAGGTATATCAAGCAGCAGCCAGCGGTGGCTTCCCTGCTGGTCGAGCAATTTGATTTGTTCCGCGATGGGTTCCAGGGTCGGACTCAGCTTATCAACGTGCTCACGTTCGCCAGGGGTAAGACGGCCAAACGGCAGAAGATCGATATGCGCGGTGTAGCGCAGTCCGGCGTCACGCCAGTCGCGACCATCAATCAACGAGCGCGCCCAGCCGTTGCGATGGTCGATATCAACGTTGAAAAAAAAGCGCAGCATATTATCCGGGCTGGCATCGACCACCAGTACCGTTTCACCGAGCAGCTGTAGCGCCCAGGCCAGTGCGGCGGTAATGGAGGTGGTGCCTACGCCGCCGCGTATGCCTTGTAATCCCAGAATCGCCATCGACGGCTTCCTTACTTTTTCTCTGCTAATTCGGCCAACAGCGGCCAGCGTTGCAACGCCGCGGCGAGCTGTTCCCGGCGGGAAATGTCGTGGTAATCAATATCCGGCAGGGAAAATGCCCGGCTTAATGCCAGGAAATCATTTTGGAAGGTATATCCCAGCGTCGCATCGCCAGGTACCGCAGGGTCTTTTTCCGGCATTTCTCTGTCCATTCGAAAAACACATTATAAAACCAGGAAGTGTAAACCGCTCATCCCTAAAATTACGTGTACATGCTAAAACTGATGTCCTTTAATTTCAATGTTAGGTTTACTCTCACGCTTTCGCTAGTAAACTAATCATTGTAAATAGGGCGCGCGAGGGACATCGTGGATATTGTATATACGTTGGGTATTTCATCGTTATGGGACGAAGTATGCCATATGCCCGTTGGCGGGGTGTGGTGGCTTAATGTCGACCGCTATGCCGACGCCGTCAGCCTGATGAATCAAACGCTGGAAAGCCAGGCACAGGACAGTAAGGCCGCCGTCATCGTAATGGGAAAAAAACCCAATGAAGTCATATCATTAAAAAAAGATCGTGGCCCCGATAAAATCGCATTATTCACTATGCCCGATCGCCCGGAAGGCCTGAGGGAGTTGCACCGCGACATACTTTGTTCGATGGAACCTGGCAACTATTTATTTATTCTGCTATGTACAAAAAATTCCTGGCAAAATATAAAAACAGAAGAATTACTCCATTGGGTAGAGAAATCGAATCGATGGGCTAAATACCATAATTGCTCTCTTATGATACTTAATTCTGCTAACGATACCGACAAACAACTTTCCCCGTTATTACGCCAGTATCGAGCCCTTTCCGGGCTGGCGAGCATTCGTTATCAGGGCGATAGCCATCTATTTGATATCGCGTGGTGGGGCAGTGAGAAAGGTATTAGCGCGCAGCAGCAGTTGGTTATTTTACACGATGATGAGGGCTGGCGACTGGCGCAGAACGAAGAAGCGGTGGTACAGCCGCGCAGCGACGAAAAAATCGTCCTCAGTAATTTGCGCGTGCTGGAAGGGGCGCCCGCACTTTCCGAATACTGGACGCTATTCGAAACCAATGATGCCGTCTTTGAAGCCGGTCGTACCGCGCAAGCTGCCACCCTGCTATTTTCCATCACCCAGAACGAACAAATAGAGCAGCTCGGCCGCTATATCCATACCCTGCGTCGCCAGCGCGGCAGCGCCCTAAAAATCGTGGTACGTGAACAAACGCCAAGCCTGCGCGCCACTGATGAACGCTTGCTGCTAAGCAGCGGCGCCAACATGGTGATCCCTTGCAGCGCCGGGCTTTCACGCTGCCTGACGCTCATTGAAAGCGTGCAAAAGCAGAAATTTACTCGCCACGTTCCGGAAGACTTCAACACGCTGTTGACTTGGAGCCGGCCGCTTAAACTTCGCGGCTATCAAAAGTGGGACGCCTTCTGCGAAGCGGTCAGCAACATCATGGCCAACACGCTGCTGCCGCCGGATAGCAAAGGGGTGATGGTGGCGTTGCGCCCCGCGCCGGGACTACGCGTCGAACAGGCATTAACCCTGTGTAAACCCAACCGCATGGGCGATATCGTGACTATCGGCAATAATCGATTAGTGTTGTTTTTATCGTTTTGCCGGGTAAATGACCTCGACACCGCATTAAATCATATCTTCCCGTTACCGACCGGAGACATTTTCTCTAATCGTATGATTTGGTTTGAAGACAAGCAAATCTCAGCGGAAATCCTGTTAATGCGGGGCCTCTCCCCGGACAACTGGAACACGCCGCTGCCAATTACCATAGGCAAAAACGAAGCCCTTAACGTTAAGCACGATGGGCGCCAGTGGCGGCGAATCCCGGAACCCTGGCGACTCTCCACCGACGGAGAACCGCGGTCATGATGTCTATCGCCGATATCATTCAGCTGATCGTATTATGCGCCCTGCTGTTTTTTCCGCTGGGGTATCTAACGCGCCATTATCAGCGCCGTATTCGCACGACTTTACGTTTGATGTTCTTTAAACCCCGTTACGTGAAACCGGCCGGCGTGCTGCGCCGGGATAACGCGACCAGGCAGGGCAAACTGAAAAAATGACCAAAGCAAAAACTACCGCTACGCCGCTTCCGCTATGGCAGTACTGGCGCGGCCTGTCTGGCTGGAACTTCTATTTTCTGGTGAAGTTTGCCCTGCTGTGGGCGGGATACCTGAATTTCCATCCAATGCTTAACCTGGTGTTCCTCGCCTTTCTGCTGGTGCCGATCCCTGGCGAAAAACTGCACCGGATACGCCACTGGATAGCGATTCCGCTCGGCTTTGCCCTGTTCTGGCATGATACCTGGTTACCCGGTCCGGAAAGCATTATGAGCCAGGGCTCGCAAATCGCCGGTTTCAGCGCCGATTACATCTGGGACCTGATCACCCGTTTTATTAACTGGAATATGGTCGGCGCCTTCTTTGTGCTGCTGGTGCTGTGGCTATTCATCAGCCAGTGGCTGCGCGTTACCGTGTTTGTTTCGGCGATCATGGTCTGGCTGGTTATCAGTCCGCTCCTGCCCTCCTTTACTCTGTGGCCCGCCGGTCAGCCGACTACGGCAGCGGCCACACCGGCGGCAACAACCGGTGGAACCTCAACCGCGACGGCTACCACCAGCGCTGCCGCCAGCGGCGATATCCCGCCGCAGACCGAACCGCCAACCTCGGCTAATCTTAGCAACTGGCTGAAAACTTTCTATGCTTCTGAACAGAAAAGAAAAACACCATTCCCGGATCAGCTTCCTGGGGATGCGCAGCCATTCGATCTGCTGGTGATCAATATCTGTTCCCTGTCATGGTCGGACATCGAGGCTGCCGGGTTGATGGATCATCCACTGTGGAAACATTTCGATATCGTCTTCAAAAACTTCAACTCCGCCACCTCCTACAGCGGCCCGGCCGCGGTTCGCCTGCTGCGCGCCAGCTGCGGCCAGCTATCGCATAACAATCTGTATCAGCCATCGGGCAGCGAGTGCTACCTGTTCGAAAATCTGGCGAAACTGGGCTTTACCCAACAGCTGATGCTGGGGCATAACGGTATCTTCGGCGACTTCCTCAAAGAGGTTCGCTCGCTCGGCGGTATGCAGAGCCCGCTAATGGATCAGAGCGGTTTGCCGGTTATCCTGCAAGGCTTCGACGGATCGCCTGTTTACGACGACCAGGCGACGCTCGATCGCTGGCTACAGTCTACCGAGAAGCTCAACACGCCGCGTACCGCGACCTTCTACAACACGCTGCCGCTGCACGATGGCAACCATTATCCCGGCCAAAGCAAAACAGCCGACTATAAAGCTCGCGCGCAGAAATTCTTTGATGAGCTGGACGCCTTCTTCACCGAACTGGAAAAATCGGGGCGTAAAGTGATGGTGGTGGTGGTGCCGGAACACGGCGCCGCGCTGAAGGGGGATAAGATGCAGGTTTCCGGGCTGCGCGATATCCCGAGCCCGTCGATTACCAACGTCCCTGCGGCGGTGAAATTCTTCGGCATGAAGGCGCCGCATCAGGGCGCTGCGGTGGAAATCACTCAGCCTTCCAGCTACCTCGCGGTTTCTGAACTGGTGGTGCGCGCCCTGGACGGCAAGATGTTTACCGAGGATAACGTCAACTGGCAGCAGTACACCGCGAACCTGCCGCAGACCGCTGCGGTTTCGGAAAACTCCAACGCTATTGTCATTCAGTATCAGGGCAAACCCTACGTGCAGCTCAACGGCGGCAGTTGGGTGCCATATCCGCAGTAAAGACGAAAAAGGCCGCAGGAAAATTCCTGCGGCCTGTTCGGGCGCAAATTGCCAACGCAGCAGACTCACGCCCGCCGGTCCGTCACTTCTGGTTATGCATCCAGCTGACGATAATGCTGACCACGATGCCAGCGATTATCGGCGCCGCCAGATCGTCCCATAAGATCAGACCCAACTGTGTGAGCGTCATAGAGCCGCCTGTATTGCAATGGCAACCGTTCGCGGCTATCTTTAACTTGCTTGGAGTTATGATAGCCCTCGTTCAGTTGCCTGGTTAATACCAGCAACGTGCGAGGGTTTTCTCTTTCCAGCAACTTATCTATGCCGCCGGGGTACAAGCCCCCGCAACATTGCGCCTCACCGGGCGAACCCGGCTTGGCGTCGATTCTACTGCTCCGTGTTATCGCCTTCACCACGCCCTTTGGCAATCTGCGAGGCGCATTCCAGCAACCAACCACATTCTGCGTGCCGCCAGGCAAAACGAAAAAGGCCGCAGGAGAATTCCTGCGGCCTGTTCGGGCGCAAATTGCCAACGCAGCAGACTCACGCCCGCC
>ERZ1036424.73-NODE-73-length-75240-cov-112.261329_pt1 | contig 75240 bp, 68 predicted proteins | sample MGYA00514221_ERZ1036424 | MGnify/ENA primary metagenome ERZ1036424 (study PRJEB33795, sample SAMN09464939) | human gut metagenome | host: Homo sapiens | place: USA: Stanford, California | collected 2016-11 | study: EMG produced TPA metagenomics assembly of the... | reverse complement strand
AAGGCCTATTGCACATACCCATTTCAAATTACTACAGGCCTGTTCTATTTTTCAGGAGGCCTATTGCACATACCCATTTCAGATTACTACAGGCCTGTTCTAATTTTTAGAAGGTCTATTACACACCCATTTTACATTACTACAGGCCTGTTCTATCTTTAAACAGCTTATGCATTTGCACAGCCCCAACGGGACAAATAGAGTAGCAATCGCCGCAACTAATACACCCATTACCAATGATAAATTTTGTAGTTCCTTCTGTGATGCATTGTACAGGACAGTCTTCAGCACAAGCCCCGCATTTAACACAGGTATCGTCTATATCAAATTTTAGATTGCCCATATTACATCACCTCTCTATCAATCATAAGATATAGTATCTATCCATTATCCGCTTACTATTTCCATTAGCCTCTTAGTACTTCTATTAGTAGACTAGTATGTCCCTTAATAGCTTAGTATTTCTATTAGCCGCTTAGTATTTCTATTTATTTTCCAATTCACGATTATATGCAATAGCCGAATATAGTGCACGAGCTACGCCATAATTGTTATTATCCGTTGTCGCATAACGTGCGGCAGCTTTCACATTATCTCGTGCATTTCCCATAGCCACGCTAGCGCTGGCAAAGCGGATCATGGATAGATCATTTTCGCTATCGCCGATGGTCATCACCTCGTCAGGCGTATAGCCCCAATGGTTTGCCAAGGCCTCTACGGCCGTGCCTTTTGTCGTATGAGGTAACACAAATTCTAAATTGCCTTCACTCGATTCAAGAACATCATAAAAGCGTTCGCGCCCTTTGCCATCTATAGCTGCACCTTGGAACTCATCCCGCAAATCAGCTAGGATGCGTTCGCGTATACGTTCATCGCCGTAAAAGATTTGAATTTTCTCCGGTCCCTCTGGTAACGATTCTAAATGAGCTATTAAATCGGGCACCATGGTACGTGTTTTTAAAATGAAAGGTCTAATATTCGATCTAAAGAAATGTTCTGCTTGCGCTGTCTCATTACCAACAACAGGATATTGACCGAAAATCTCGGCTTTCACATAAGCCTCTACAAACACACCGTAGGTCATTAGTTTTCGTACTAAATCTACGGCACACGTTTTATCAAAGGAAATGTGAACGAGTTCCTTTTGTTCTTCTTTATCCATGACATAGGCGCCATTGGTGCACACAAAATAACGCAAGCACGGCATGGCCTCGATGACATCGTCCATCTCATGCCAGGCACGGCCCGATGCGATGGCCACACGGATACCGCTTTCACGAGCGGCACGAACCGCATTGACAACCTCAGGATCCACGGATTTTGCATCGTTCACTAAAGTGCCATCCACGTCGGACGCGATGAATCGAATGGGCGTATCACCAGTAAGGCCTATATAGTTTTTAATGTCTAATGGTTCAGATGCGGACATAAAACCTCCTTTAATACAATATAAATTTTACTTGATGTACAATATAGATAATCACATAAGATTGTAGAATGACTATTTCAAAGGATGTGAAATCATATGCATATAATTATCGATCGAGATGCCGTTTGTGCGGCCGATGATATGAGTCATCATCGCGAAGAATTTACCGTACCAGACGGCATCACTATAGCTAGTTTATTTAAATATATTGAGTTTAAATACATTCCTGTCATCGCTGGAAATAACGTGGTATGGGCACTCTACCACCACGACATTGAGGTGGGCGCCTATTTCACCAAAAATCGTAGTTTTATAAATGGCAATGTTCTCTTATCATCTATTATCAAAAATTCTGAAAGAGGCAACGAATTCTATCTACGATATTACAGTTCCCCAGACAGATACAGGAAACATTTTATTTAGCGCTATTCCCATCAGCTAGAAACTATTTAGTAATATTATATGTAGATGAGAATTATTTAGTTGCATTAAACTCAGCCACAATTTCTTCTAAGACAGTTGGATTTTCTACTAATCGCAACAATGTGCCCCCAATGATATTAGCTCCATCTACAATGGTTTGCTCAATGGTTGGTTCTAGCATAGCGTCCGCAAACTCTTTGGCGTGGCACACCTTATCTGGGCCAGACAAGCGCAATTTAGGATGGAATGCGGCACATTGATAGCTGACATTACCGATATCGGAACTACCGCCGATGTCTGCTGGTCCTGGTTCAAAATCGAGGCCCATGTCAGCCATCACGTCCTCGATGAGGTGTGTGCCGCGATGGTTTTGGTTCATATCATCGTAAGGGTTGCCGTAAAACTCAACGTCTACGGTCGTACCTGTACAAAGGGCAGCGCCTTCAAAAATCTTTTTAATTTGCTCGGATAATCTATTCAAATACTCCCGTTCTGTATGGCGCACGGTCACTTCTAGTTCACCATAGGCAGGAATGACGTTGGACGCGGTACCGCCGTTAATGATCCACGTGCCGATGCGAGACTCTGGTCGCACTTGTTGGCGCAGCATATCCATGGCATGGATGGCAAGTTGCACGCCGTTTACCGCATTGATGCCATTCCATGGTTCACCAGCCGCATGAGCTGATTTACCATGGTACTTAGCCCGGAAACAATCGAGGGCCAAGAACTGTGAATTCGGCCGCGTTTCTTCACCATCGAGATGGACCATAATGGCAAAATCGTAATTCTTGAACACGCCAGCGTTGCACATATCCACCTTGCAGCCCATCGCTTCCTCATCAGGGGTGCCGATGATATCGATATCCATGTTGAAAGCTACGCCGTCTTGCTGCATTTTATGTAATGCAAGAGCTGCCAAGGTGCTCATAGATCCACTAGCACAATGGCCGCACGCATGGCCCACATCTGGCAACGCATCATATTCACATAAAATCGCCAAACGCCCTTTGGGATTATCTACTTTCACAACAGACGCCTTAAACGCGGTTGGCAAATTGCAGAACTCATAGGTCACAGGGATACCGTGCTTTTCAAGAACAGCTCCGATTGTCTTAACAGACTTAAATTCATGACTAGACAGTTCTGGATTCTTCGCCAATGTATAGTTAATAGTGAAAGCCTCTTGGGCGAAGCTTTCAGAAGCACTGGAAAATTGTTCAGTAAGAGACATAGGTCCTCCTAAATATATGTATAAATAATCGACCTTATTTAGTAAAAGGTACATTTCGTGTACTTAATTTGTTTACGTACCTTTAATTATACAATGTTATTGCCTATTGGTTCAAAATTCCGTACAATAGAAACAGATTAATATGTTTGTATCGTGTTTGAGGAGGATACTATGTTTAAATTCAAAAAATTAACAGCCATCGCACTCGTAGCTGTTGCTGCTATGGGTTTATTGGCTGGTTGTGGCAGCGAAAAAAGTAAAATGACACAAGAGGCTGGTGTGTTACGTGTAGGTTCTGAAACTACATTCCCACCATTCGAATTTACTGAAGGCGATAAATACGTTGGTTTCGACGTTGATTTGTCCGAAGCAATCGCTAAAAAATTGGGCCTAAAAATGGAATTCAAATCCATGGGCTTTGACGCTTTGATTCCAGCAGTTCAATCTGGCGACATCGATATGATCGCAGCCGGTATCAACGCTACTCCTGAACGTGAAAAAGCATTGGACTTCTCCGATGTATACTTTGACCAAGGCGGTTTCATCACAGTTGTTCGTAAAGACAACACGTCTATCCATAACATGGACGAACTCGCTGGCAAAACTGTAGGCGTTCAAATCGGTACTGTTCCTGTAGACATGGCAAAAGCTATCCCTAACACAACAGTAAAAGAAATGGACTCCAATGCCAATATCTTTATGGAACTAAAAGCTGGCACAATCGATGGCGCTATCATCGATAACGCAGTTGCTATGTACTACCTAAAACAAGGTGCTGACAAAGACCTTAAACTCGTAGGCGAACCTACTAAAGCCCCAGGTATAGTTTTGGGCGTGAAAAAAGGCAACAAAGAATTGCAAGACGCTGTTAACAAAGCACTTAAAGAACTTAAAGAAGATGGCACATACCAAAAAATTTATGATAAATGGTTTGGTGACTATAACAAAAAATAATTTCTAATACATTGTTTTGAATACATGTAAAAGACACCTAGCAAAAATCCTCCGTCGGCCGGGTCTGACCCCTTCGGGGCAGGGCCAAAAGTCGGTTTTTGCCAGGTGTCTTTTTTTGCATTCTATAACACGTGTTAGAAATTATTTCTTTGTTATACGGATAAGAGAATACTGCGCTACGCGGAGCCCGAAGTCGTTTTCAGAACCGGTTCTTTTTACTATCCTATCATCGTAAATAGAAATTATTTTTTCGTTATACGGAGGAGAAAGAGGCCGTAGGCCCTCCTTTCTATCGGTTGGGTTGGCAATAACGGGTTTTATCAATTTCACTACTATTATATACCGAATTGACACTAGCCTTAATGCGTGGGGCGGTGGCGTGTTCTGAAACCGACTTTGGCCCTGCGGAGCCCGCAGGGCGTAGTCAGACCCGGCCGGTGGAGGTTCTCAGGGCACGCCACCGCCCTCCCACCTTTAACGCAAGACATATTCGGTATATAATAGTAGTGTATTGTATAAAAACGAAAGGAGGGCCTATGGCTCAATATTTCACAGACCGCCTCCAACGGGTCTTCCACTTAATTTTTATGTCTTATGATCCGCAGTCCGCTCAAGAGGGTCTCCGCATATTAGAGTCGATTGTAAATAATCAATCGAATGTGACAAAGCCAATTCAGCATGAGTTGCGCAACACGGCTACATCACAAAGCAGCGTTGGTGAATCAGATGCTGAGGAAGTCTACCAGAAGGCTTTATCTCCAGAAGAACGTGAATTAGGAGATGCATACGCCCTGTTGGCACGCGTGTACGCTGGACCTCGCTTTACGTGGGCCGAGTCGGGTTTTCCAGAGGATAATATGCGCACGTATCAGTGTTTGCATGATAGTATCCGCCGGAATAGTCCAATTGGCACATTACAAGCATTGCGCATAGCCGGCTCGATTACGCCTACGGTGAGGCGAGATATGCAGTTGTCCTTTGATGATGCATTCCGCATCATCTATGAGTATGCAAAGCAGGATGATGCATACTGCCAATATATTATAGGTAATGTATTCTTTTGGGGCGATTACCACGTTATTAACGAGGCTAAGCAATTATTAGGTCCAGAAAAGGCTAGCTTTAGTCAACGATTACACCAAGCAACGCGCAGCAAGAGTTTACGTGAAGTCATTGCTACCTTGCGCGGTATGGTAGACGAAGAAACGCTACAAGCAAAATCTCGGGAGCATGCGAAATACTGGTTTACCAAAGCCCTTGATCAAGGACTCGCCATGTTCCAAGGGAACTTGCGCAATATTTATATCGATGAAGGCGATTATGAAAATGCACGCCGTGTGGCACGCAGGGCCGCTGAACTAGGCAATCCGACCATGATGCTCTATACGGCTCTCGACCATCACGAAAGGAGCGAGTTTACAAAAGCTTTCACATGGTTTACAAAGGGCGCCGAACTAGGCCAACCAGAATGTATCGCGGAACTCGCCGACTATTACTACCATTTTTATGAGCAACCTGCGTTGCGCGCTGCCATTCCGTATGACCCAATCAAGGCGACTGAACTATATCAACGGGCAGCTACCAAGGACTTTAATGACGCCGGTTATGCAGCGTTACAAGCCGCATTTAACTATATCTTTCACATTGGAGGGCTCCCGCTCGACTGGGGTCTCATCGCCGATTTGACGCATATGGCGGCGACAAAGGATAGATTTCTGTTCTCCTTGCCATATATTAGTTACATGCGCATTCACGGCATCGGCGTGACCAAAAACATCCGTTTTGCTATTCAATCCTTGACTCGCGTGTTAGAGGAAGAGAAACGGGCGCTTCAAGAGGAGGACCGCGTGCTCTTCTACGATATCACCCGTGCGCTCACACGCGTTGCCTTGGGCTACGCCTATGAAAAAGGATATGTGACGGGAACGCCCGACCTCGATAGTGCCGTTCATTATTATGAAAGCTCCCATCAGTACATCGTGTCACATCTCGCCAATCGCAGCGAAGAAATCAAGGATATTCCAGTAGATGATGAAGCAGCAGAACGATTAGCAGCCTTCGAAAAGGTAGATGGTCATTGGCATTACAAGGAAGGTATAACCGAATCCTCTACGACCGTGCGCCCGGCCCCTACCACATGGCCTCACAATGCAGCCCGATTATCCGTTACTATGAATGGCTTTCAGTGGGATACCACATTATATGACCGAGAAACCATCGATAAGGCCCTATCCACACAAGATACGGTGGTGCTTAGCTTTTACAATCATTTCCTAACCATTCCGGACAAATTGCGGAATATCTATAAACTAGAGACTAAACGTATGCCACGCAACACCTATCAGGTTCGATTGTACGGCTACGATCCAGCTGAAGGGCATGAGATTATCTATAAATCGCTGCTCAATGTAGAGGACGTCCATAATTTGTGGCATAATCTTTATGAAAGCCCCCGTTTACCGGAGCTTTCAGAGGCATGGGCCATCGAAACAGATGAGGAAAAACCGACGTGGCACTATGTACTCGACGTCGATCAAGAACCATTCCTACTCGAGGAATATGACGATGCCAACGCCATGATACAAGCATCATTGGAAGGCCTCAAGAGCAATCGCTACGAACAAATCAACATTCGTACCCACGATTTTATTGGGCCATCCTACTTCATATTCAAGGGCAAGCGGTCCACACCATTTAGGGTGCAACTGTACCTCAAGGAATCGATGCGCCATATCGTCGACGAACACGGCAAGCAAAAGGACATTCCCGGTAATACATACCTATTTGAACAGTACTTTGGCAATGAAGTGTCCTTGAACTACTGGATACAACGAACTATCAATACATTAGACATTCCAGAGTTAGATAATTGGAAACCGCTCAGCGTGCCTAAGGATTTGCAATAATAGAATACATACAAAAAGGAGCTAGTACACAGCGTACTAGCTCCTTTGTTATAAACTAAAATAAGTTATATTTAGTCTAAAATTACAGATTATAAACCTACATCGACAACGCCATGATCATAAGTTTCTTCTACAGTTTCTTGTACAACCATATCACTGCGATGTACCTTATCAAGCATCTTGGAACGAGCCGTTGTAATCGCGTTTTCACTATGTTTACCGCCATGCCAAGCAAACTTGGATGTACCGATAGTATATTTCAAGGTCGCATAAGGACCACTCAAATGATGAGATGCCGTTTGGTAACCCGCATCAAGGGTAAGATGCGGTGTGATATGGAATTCTGCACCCACTTTAAAACCTTTTATGGCATCACGTTTTTTTAATTTATGATACCCTACTCTTACAGCCTCTCTACCACGCCAATTATAATAGTCCGCATAGACACGAGCCCATCGAGCATTTTTGAAGGTCCGTGAGTATCCTACATCAAATCCACTAGCAGCAACCTTTTCTGATAGCATCCAATGATTTTCATAAGAAACCACACCATAATTAAAAAGACCTTGATTAGAATCCAGACCATATGGATACAGTCCTGCAGGATCACCCAATACATTACTACGCCCACGGAGTCCTATATATTTTCTATCATCAGTCCCCAGATTTCGGTACAGATTAGCATGAAATTCATTAAGGCCTGCCACATATTCTACACCGCCACTAACGCGCTTATAACCACCTTTAAACACATGGTCATAGAACGCATTAACACCAACATAAGCATGTTCACCTTTGCTAAGACGACGATAGCCAATGCCAATATTAGCATTCATTCCTAATGATTCTTTCTTATCTGTTTGCTTATCATGTGTTATAAACGTCCCTGCAGGTCTGGCTGGAACCCAATAATTATTTAATGCACGAGATGAAATCTTTTCTCCACTGCGCCCAATCCGACCTTGTACAAAGACAACGCTTTTAGCATTTTCATCATAATGGGTTATAGGTTGCAAGGTCTCAATATACAATTTATTGATTTCAGTAGACTTTAAACTTTTCGAAGTTACACTATTTAGAACATCATGTCTCATCGATGATTCACCAACATAATGGTGCTGACTATGCGTCTCTTTCGAATCTTTCATACCAACGCCGACTACCACATCTGTTCGGTCCATCCAGCTAGAACGAACAGCCTCTTTCCTAGCTGTATCGGATGCAATTGTTTGTTGTGCAGAATCTAGTCCATTTACATCTTGAACCTCTGCAGCCATTCCTATTGTATATATGCTGAAAGTCATAGTCCCTAAAACCATGGTTTTCAATAATAATTTACCTGACATTATATATAGTCTCCTCTCATGACAATGATAAAACTAACATTTTCTCCATATTATAAATGATCATCAATTTTATAAGTGATCATTAGGTCTTACATACCAATCTTCTTCATATGTATGGCCTATTGTCATAGGACTACGGTCTACCTTATCTAGCATTCTAGCGCGAGCATTCGTAATGGTATCATCACTATGTTTACCACCATGCCATGCAAACTTGGATGTTCCCAATGTATATTTAACAAATCCATAAGCACCACTAGTATACTTACTATCCGATGTATAGCCTATATCTAGCGATACATGTGGCGTTACTTGCAATGTAGTTCCTACATTCCATCCGTGACTGTTGCCAATTTCAAGCGTTTTCAATAATGCGTTGCTATGATTAGGCACACTAAGACCATTCCAATGATATACGGTCGCATGTACACGGGCCCAGCGAGCATTTTTAAATGTACGAGCATAACTTACATCATATCCAGATAATACCTTTTGAGATGTATGTGGCATATAGTAAGCAGGGCCCCCAGCCAAATTAAATGTGAAGTACGATGGCGGTAAATGTATCATATCAGATTGCGATTTCACACTCCCTAAACCTCTATATACATTAGCACGGACTTCGTTAAGACCTGATACATATTCTAGACCCCCACTTACACGATTAGCATTCTCGGAGAAAGCGCGATCAACGAAGGCATTAACACCAACATAGGCATGCTCATTCTTACTAAGATGGCGATACCCTAAACCTACATTCGCTACAGTGCCTAATGATTTCGTATGTTCATATTTTTCTGCCATATATCGTTGGTCACCTTTACCTGTTACAGGGTTATAAGGATACCAAATCTCATGATATCCGTGATAGTAACTAACAGAATGCTCTTGGCCACCTCGACCAATACCGCCTTGTACAAACAATACGGACTTGGAGTTCTCATCGTAATGAGTTAATGGTTGCAATGTTTCTATAGACACTTGTGTACCCACTTTAGACTGTGTGCCAACCTTAATATCTGTGCGGTCCATCCAATTGGATTGCACGGCATCATGTTTTTCCGTGCCTTGTATATTTTGTTGTGTATTGGTTGCATCTTGTATATGTGTAGACTCTACACCCGCTGCAAATCCAATAGCACTAATAGAACAAGCTATGGCCCCAAGAACCATAGCTTTTACAACTAATATTCTTTTCATGTCTCTCATTCTCCCTCTATATGTAGTTCTAAGATGTATATTCATCTTTATTTCATTTTTATTATATGTATATATTTAGATGTAGTCAACGAAAGCGCCTACATTTAAACCAACAATAAATATCGTTTAAATCTCAAATCTGCATATTATTTCATTCTATTGTAAGTAAAAATATACATAAAGAAAAAACCCTCAAAGCTGAGTATACATACTCAAGCTTTGAGGGTTTATGAGGGTTTTGGGAACTTTATTATTTAAATAAAGGCAATAATGCGTTTACCAAACCAGTAAGAGCAGCCATAACAGCTTTAATGATTGTTACTACCATTGCATATTCCTCCTTCTCATACACTCACTTACTAAACTAACTATAAATATCATAAACGAACTTTTTAATTCTAATATGAAATGAGGAGATTTTTACACATAAGGTTTTCATGAGGAAAATAGGGCGATAACAATTATCATCATATATTTGAGGAGAATGGTAGCATACAATGAATTCATAAATCTAAAAAGTTTTTAATTTTTTTGCTCGTTCTTGTATGAATTGGCTAATCATATGTGCACGATCCATACCAAACTCTGGTTCTACCAGTTGATTATATCTATGTTCTACAATCTCCATACAATGATTCATAATGCCATCCCAATCTACTTTCATAGCAGAGGACACATGTTTCAATTCCAGTGTATGAGTCTTGTTAAAGGCTACGGACACATCAGCATTACGGTTGCGCCTAACAGATGCCGCTTTATACCCCAAGGAGTTTCCGTTATCAAAAACAGGCGCAAGCCCGATGAATTCTAGGCTTTCACTATAACGAAGAGCCCCAAAATTGCCCCAATGACGATCTTCATTAGCAATGAGCGCATCAAGCACAATCATTTGCTCTAACTGACTCGTCACATCAGTAAGACCAAATGAATGCAACTGATTCACATAATGCGCGTATTCACTCACATCATTTGGTTTCGTGTTAGCCGTCAATTGCCATGCAGGAATGTATTCTACATTACGATTCGTAAAACAGTCGCAGACCGATACATTCTCAGCTTCATCCGACATATAATCCAAATAATACGTTATATAAGGCACATCAAAATAGGCTAATATGTCGCTAACAACGGCCTCATTGAATGGTTCCTGTTTAAAGGTCAATTCTCCCGCTTTTGAAAGCAAAATCTCATCCCCACGGTGCAACCAAATCTGACGTAATGTCCCATTATTCGATGTATTCGGCGTCCGACGCCACGGATCATATTGATGTAATGTATCAATAGCGCCTATTAACACTTGATCATCGGGAATTGGATTATCATAAAAATTCACATCAGACCAAGTCACAGAACTATCACAAGGTTTAACCCAATAATGGTCAGAAATACTCACCATATATGATCGCAAAGACAATTCAAACGCATCTTTTGCCTTATACAAGGCCTTAATAACATCATAATTAGAACGACTTTGCGGAATAAATCGATGGTCAATAAATTCATTTAAAGCACGTTCTCTGTTATGAGGCTGCACAAGCATATTAACGGGTACATGAGCCGCATTCAATACATCAATAATAAGGGCCCAATTTCTATCATCGAAAATAGCAAACTGTAAGACAGGTACATCCCTATGCATTAACATAAATTGCATGATATTCCCTCCCTTTACTAGCAGCCAATATTTCCATCATTGTAACACAAAACAAAAACACCAGAAAAGCACTCTGATAGCGAATGCAGTTTAAACGCCAATAAAAATATCCCCTTCGAGAAGCGACTTTGGCTAGACCGCTAGGTCGTTAAAGCCGGTGGAGCTTATCGGAGGGGATATTTTTTATATAGTGTTAAAATAAGTCGCTATTAGAGAGCTTTCACTACTTCTGCACAACGATGGCATAGTGTAGGGTGTTCGCTATCTTGGCCTACTGTATCTCGGTGGATCCAGCAGCGTTCACATTTTTCAAGTTCAGATGGAGCAACTACTGTCGCTACGCCTGTTTCTTCGTCTTTTACAGCCTCTGCTGGCGCAGCACCGTTTACGATGTGAGCTTCGGATACGATAACGAGTTTAGCCAAGCCTTCTTCACCAAGTGCATTTAATGCATCAAATGCAGCGCCTTCAGCATATACTGTAACAGATGCATCTAGTGGGTGACCGATTGTTTTGTTTTGACGAGCAAGTTCCAATGCTTTTTGTACGGATGTACGCAAGTCTAACAATTGGCTCCATTTATCAGCCAACTCTTGGTTGAAGTGTTCAGGATGACCTTGTGGCCAATCTTGAAGCATAACGGATTCAGGCATGCCGTCTTCTTTAGGCATGTATTTCCAAACTTCTTCAGCTGTGAAGGAAAGTACTGGAGATACCATTGCTACCAATGTTTTTAAAATTTCATACATTGCTGTTTGAGCAGAACGACGAGCTACGTTGTTTTTGCTTTCAGCATACATAGTATCTTTCATTACATCAAGGTAGATGGAGCTCAAGTCTACTGTGCAGAAGTTATGAATTGCATGGTACAACATGTGGAATTCATAGTTTTCGTATGCGTCAGTAACCTTTTGACGTACTTCTTCTAAGCGCAACAATGCCCATTTATCAAATTCGGACATATCTGCGTAAGCCACTTTATCAGTGTTTGGATTGAAGTCATCCAAGTTACCGAGCAAGAAGCGGAATGTATTACGAATCTTACGGTATACTTCGGATAATTGCTTTACGATGTCTTTGGACAAACGTACGTCTGCTTGGTAATCCGCAGAGGATACCCACAAACGCATAACGTCAGCGCCGTATACGTCGATGATGTCGCTAGGTGCCACTGTATTACCTACAGATTTAGACATTTTGCGACCTTCGCCGTCCACAACGAAGCCGTGTGTCAATACGGAGTTATATGGTGCTTTACCAGTTGTTGCTACTGCAGTTAACAAGGAAGAGTTGAACCAACCGCGATGTTGGTCAGAACCTTCAAGGTACATAGCGCATGGTACATCTAAACCGTTAACTTCAAGTACGCCAGACCAAGAGGAACCAGAGTCAAACCATACGTCCATGATGTCTGTTTCTTTTTTGAACTCATCATGACCGCAATGAGGACATTTGAAACCTTCTGGTAACAATTCTTTTGCACTGTGAGCCCACCAAGCATCGGAGCCTTCTACGGCTACTTTTTCTTGTAATGCTTTGATCGTATCATCGTTGATGATGTGCTCGCCGCAGCTTTCACAATAGTAAATAGGAATTGGCACGCCCCAAATACGTTGACGGGAAATTACCCAGTCACCACGATCGCGAACCATATTGAAGATACGATCATGGCCCCATTTAGGAATCCATTGTACTTGATTGTCGATTGCATCTAAAGCTTGTTGACGATATCCATCTACAGAGGAGAACCATTGTTCTGTAGCACGGTAGATGACAGGGTTTTTACAACGCCAGCAGTGAGCGTATTGGTGACGCAAGCTAGATTTGTGAAGCAATGCATTGTTGTGCGCCAAGATTTTGATTACAGGCACTTCTGCATCGTGGATTTCTACGCCAGCCAATGGGAATTCAGTATCACCATAACGGTTGTCGTCCACTTGTTTAGTGTAGTTACCAGTTTCATTAACAAGAGATACGATAGGAAGTTCAGTTTTACCTTCCTTGTTATAACGCATAACGATGTTAAAGTCATCTTCACCGTGTGCAGGAGCTGTATGTACGCAACCAGTACCTGCTTCGAGTGTTACATGGTCACCACACAATACTGTAGCATTACGTTCAACAAATGGATGTTTGAATTCAGCCAATTCTAAATCTGCACCAGAGAAGCGATTTACGATTTCGTAGTCTTCGATACCGATATCTTTCATAGCCGCATCAACGAGTTCAGTAGCCATCAAGTAGTATTCGTCTCCTACTTTTACCCAGCCATATTCAAGCTCTGGGTTAACAGAGATTGCTACGTTGGCAGGCATTGTCCAAGGAGTAGTTGTCCAAATAACGGAGTATGCTTGTTTTGGATCTACGCCAGCTGGCAATGTTACCTTTTTCTCGGATACGTAAGGGAATTTTACGTAAATGGAGAAGGATTTTTTCTCAGCGTATTCGATTTCTGCTTCTGCCAATGCAGTTTCGCAGTGTGTACACCAGTATACAGTTTTAAGGCCTTTATAGATGTGGCCGCGTTTTGCCATTTCGCCGAAGATACCAAGTTGTTTAACTTCAAACTCAGGGCGCAATGTCAAATAAGGGCGTTCCCATTCGCCTAATACACCAAAGCGAATGAAGTCTTGTTTTTGGTTTTCTACGCATTCTAATGCATATTCCTTACATTTATTGCGCAAATCAAGAGGCGCCATTTCATGACGGTTAAGACCAGTGTTTTTAATAACCGCATGCTCAATTGGCAAACCGTGCGTATCCCAACCTGGGATGTAGCGAGTATAATGACCAGTCATTGTTTTGTATTTCATGATGATGTCCTTCAACGTTTTGTTGAGGGCATGACCGATGTGCAATTTACCATTTGCGTATGGAGGGCCATCATGCAAGATGAATGGTTTTGCGTCTTTACGCAATTCCAAACGTTTTTGATAAATTTTGTTGTCTTCCCAGAACTTTAAAATTTCTGGTTCGCGCTTAGGCAAATTGCCGCGCATTGGGAATTCTGTTTCAGGCAAATGTAACGTCTTACCGTAATCCATGATGTGCTCCTTTTACATAAAAAAATCGCCCGCCCCCGAAGGGACGGACGTAATATCCGTGGTACCACCCTACTGACCTTCTATGAAAGCTAGAATATTCCAAGCATACGAAATAACTAGGCTTCAATTTGTGAAAGCCACTTAGACATATAACGGTGTTCACCGGCAGGGTTCCTGCTTGCTCCAAAGTGATCCGCACATCTCTAGATTTCCAAACCTTTCAGCCCATGAGTTTGGTCTCTACTAAATCCGTCTGAGACGTGCCGTCTTTTTCAACGCAATATTCATATAATAGATAATTATAGGGCTCATAAGGGTAGGTTGTCAAATATATTCTACCCGAAATTTATATCATGTTTAACATATACCATTTCACATTATAACTCTTGCGGCACATACGGCTTCTGCACAGAATCTAATAATGCAAAATTCATGGGACTACTTACCATTTCATTATATTGCTCAACCACGGCTTCTTCCGTTTCACTACGAGGATCAGCAATAAAATCCTCAATCGCTTTATCAAGATGTTTCTTTTGCTCTAAACGATTCTGAGCCTCGGCAGCAGTAATCTTTGCCCCAATCCCATCGGCTACTTCTTTCTGTGCTTTCACCCACTGGAAATCACTATCCGATTTATGCTCTACAATATGATCTACTATACCACTATAGATAAGCGTCATTTCCGTCATATTAGCGCCATTCGTCTGCCCATTGTTGCGCATCAGCTTAACAAGACGTTCTCCCTCCTGCTTGTGATAGGTCTTAACAATGGTATCTAACGCATCGTATTTTGGTTCAAATACATCCATTAATGATGAAAGTTTCTCCAACTGCGTGTGAGCAAATGCATAATTATCTGATTCATAGCGCTTTTCTTTATAATACGTATCTAACTCTTTTACAGCTACCACAATGTCGTGCAATACCGGTAATAAAGCATCCGTAGCGGCTTCCAAGTCACTATGTGTATGCCCCGCATCTCGCGCAGCAAGGAGTTCTTGCTCAAGACGTTCATAATCCCGCTCTTTAAACTCAGCTAACGGTATATTTTGTCGTGCTTGCTGCACCGTTTCCATATGTTGATGGCTATATTTTACACTCGTGAAATTAAACTCATTTGTGGCGGCCAAATAAAACTTAAAAACACGCCAGATTTCCTTCTCACTATCACTTTGCGAAGCTTTCACCTGACTGCTATTCCTTAAATTATCCATATTAAACTCACAGCCACTTACAACGCCTACACTCACTACGATGCACACAACTAAACCTAGGCGATGCCACCAGTTCTGACCACTCATCTATCTCTCCTAAATGCTCTACATTCCCATAAATTAATATTACAGATATTGTATAAAATTAATACATCCAATTCAAGATGAGGAAATAGCTGGACATACAGAAGAATGAAACTACTTCGGAACGGTATGATAAAACTGCAAAAATCATGAAATAATAGTAGATATGTATCAATAAATCATAATAGCTATATTTCTCTTGTTTTTACAAACATTAGTTCTATAATATAGATATAAGAAAACCCCATACAAAGTATGGGGTCAACTGAGACAACCGAGAGACGAACATTCCGTCCTATCTAGGTCTCTAAACGTTATCTTATGTGTTAAGTATAACAAGTGCCCTAACTCATGTCAATTAAAGGAGAGAGAAAATGAGACAGACACATCGCACACTAACCAATGTTCCTATCTTAACATTACCAAATGATTTTACATTTAAAGCAAAGGGAGTTATTGATTTTAACAATGTACTTAGTATATTTGATTGGTCTGCCAAGTCAAAACATATAATTATAGATGCAAGATTTTGTCAAAGTATTGAGTACCAAACACTGACATTACTCATACTCTATATATGGCAATTAAAGAGAAAAAAGATTCATATAAATTTACAATATTCTAAGCATTCTTTATTTGGAAAAATGTGGCAAAGAATGAATGGAACCTCATGCTTTAAAATTCTTAATAACACACAAGACAATTTTCACTACGTCTATAACAAGCCCATATTCGCCATCAAATACAAAGATCATAATATTACGCAAATGCTAAATACAATTCGTGATTACGCTATGGACTTACCTACAGATTTAATTAGAGGATATGAGGATGCAGTTCGTTATATCATATCCGAACTAACATATAATGCATTAGAACACGGTTTTAATCCTCAGATTCCATCATTATTACAATTTAACTGGTATCGAGATAAAAACCAACTATCATTTATCCTTGCCGACCTCGGTATTGGTATAAAAAACCATTTAGAACAAACCTATGCACCTTTCACAAACAATACAGATGCCATCGCTATGGCACTAGAGCCTGAAATCTCTGGTACATTTGGCGTCAACGTAGGTCCTTACAAGCAGCAAAACAATGCAGGCATGGGCCTGTACTTGTCTAGTAATCTTGGCAAAACATTAGAAGCAGATATGTATATCGTATCAGGCGATGGGGTCGCACATATTTCTCCACTAGATGTAACCTACACAACACTAGAAAACGCTTGGCCAGGCACATTTATATACATGACCATTGGTTTTGATAGGCTAAAAACATATGACCTTCATAAACACCTAGAGGATTTCAGAAAACACGCTACCGAAACTGTAGCTAAACGAAATAATATAGTCCGCGCTCCCGAATTGTACATTGATATGTATAACTATTGCGGAGAACGGTGTGAAGTTAAACTAGAAGCTATTAATCTTAGAGAGCGAAAAATCATACCAGCTATACAAAAAGGAGAAACCGTAATCCTTGATTTCTCTCACGCTATAACAGCTACACACAGCTTTTTAACCGCTTTATTGGCAGATCCAATTAAAATTCTAGGTCTCAAATCATATAAACAAATCAAGATTATAGGGGCTAATGAAACCATTCGGACAATTATAGATTTTGTGTTTGATACATACACAAACTAATTTCCAACTATATAACAAAATATCCCGTATACCATTTATTTTAGGATATACGGGGTATTTTATTTCAAAGTTAAATACTAATTATAATCTCGCTCTAAATCAGGAAATCCAAAAGAAGCAAAATCATACCAAACTATTTTCCACATACCATCTGACAATTGTTTCATTTCTAGAGACAAACTTTTCAAGTTATTATCTTTTGTATCTAAACCAACAATTACAACGCTAATTTGTTCCGAGGACATCTTATATGTTTCTAAAGAAATTAGTTTAAATCTATCAACTTCACGTAACATAAGAATATGCTCAGCAAATCTAGCATTTGGAGATTCCCCTTTCATTAGAGAATCTACATCACCACCTGTAAAAATAGTATGTATATCATTATTAAAACGGTCGTTAGCTAATAAAGGCTCTAACTCAGCAAGATTTACCTTTCGATTTTTATAGGGAAATAAAATCTCTGTTTCCTTACCTTCGTTTATTAGTTTTCTATAAAGAGCTAACTTTTTTTCATATCGCCTATTCGCCAAAGTATCAATATCAATAAATTTTTTTAAAGATGCTTCATCATCAGATTGAATGGCCTCATAAATTAACTTCAACGAATATTCTGGTGTAGATTTATAAGTCACCTTATGATAAATTCCATATCCAGCACCGACAAGTATACCAATCACTATTACAATACTCAGTATACCCTTTACAATTCCAAGCTGTTTAAACTTCATTAACATTTCATCGTTCCTTTCAGCTACATATATTGCCTGCGTTTATCTAATTAATGTACAATATATCATAACTAGCATTTTATAGATAGTTTAAATTTATAGTTTGAAAGAGAGGACTATTATGAGACGACTATGCCTTATGATTTTAAGTCTATGTATGTTAGTGTTATCCGGGTGTGCCACCATCAACGCGGATATACACATCAACCGCGATGGTAGCGGCACTTGGGATGCAACTGTCAAATCACAAGCAGAACCAATCGAAAAGAAAGTTATCACTGAAGTATTAGCTAAATATCCAATGCCTGAATATACTATCAAAGCTATTAATAATGAGGGTAAAGCAATCAAAGTTGACGATAATGACACAGCAGAGTACAATACCTGGTCTATAGCATCTGAATTTAAAAATATAGATGAGTTTACGCTAGTTAGAAATGCTATGACATTGCAAGACAAAAACAAAAACCTAGCACCAGCATTAGAAAAAACAACTTCGGGTACTTATATAGTAGATTTAGGTACTTCGCTTGGAAACACGACAGTCTCTGTATCTGGCACGATTGACAAAGTCAGCGTACAATCAGGCACATTAAAAAATGACAATACTATAACCTTTTCACAAAATGAACGTATACGTTTCATATTCAAGCCCGATCATAGTTGGTTCTTTTATATTGGAATCGGTATTGGCATAGTAGTCGTAGTAAGCGGTGGCTATATCTTCTATTTACGTCGTAAATATTATGGCGATGCTGCATAAGGAGGTTTTTATGAAACGAAATATTTTAATCGCACTACTGCTCACTTTTACCATGATGCTAGTAACAGCTTGCGGTAGTAATTCTAGTAATAAAAATGACAATAATAAATTCGAAGGGACTTGGATTGCTTATAATCAAAAGAGCGATCCAAACCAAATTCAAGAATTTACATTTGAAAATGTAGACGACCAATTATTGGTATCCTTATATACATACTCCTATACTCCATTAATGGATTATTTCTCAAGCGGTCTTGATGAAGCAGATAGTACAAAGCAAGGAACTGATACTGCACCAGCTAATGCAGATTATCTATTAACCAAAAAAAGAGACTCTATCCATAATATGCTTCGTACAGCGGTAAATAATAAATTAGATGTGGGACCAAATCCAATTCTCTACAATGAAAAGGATGATACCCTCGTTTACAACAATGTAGTATTCCATAAACAATCTGATGACAACTCGGTTAAAGCATATTTGTCTAAATTAAAAGCTGCTATGAAAGATGATGTTATTCAAGGAAGAAAACAGGATACAGTTGGTAGTTTCCGACCAAAACCAAATATCCAATTCAATTTTTCCTTCGATGATTCTATTCTAGACACCGCACAATAAGGAGACATAGCACATGAAATCTATTATAAAACTAACATGTATCATGATGGCGCTACTTTCTATGCTAGTTATCGCAGGTTGTAGCAATAAACCGGACTATACCGGTACATGGATTGGATACGATGGAGAAAATGCTCTATATCGCCTCACAATTCAGGAAAACGGAAAAGAATATATGGTTACAGAAGATACATATTTTTATATTCCAGAAAAAGACTTACCAAAACCAAACCTTTTTGCTCTATTCGTAACAGCCAATGACAATTTACCAAACGCGAATAACAAATACGATATTAAGTATATTTTACATAAAGATTCTAGAGTAACGACTGCAAAAACAGTCCAACCTGCAAACGGGAAAGCGGACGAGGACCAATATAAAAACCAGCTTAGCTATGACGAAGGACGCACTATGCTTCGTTACATAGAAAAAGATAAAACCCTCCTTCTCAATAATATTCGATATCAAAAAGAAACTTCTGATCTCACCAATAGCTTTCTACAACAAATGCAAGCAGCTATGCGTCGTGAATTAGAACTAAAATACCATAAATATGGTGAACGAGCTATCGGCTCTAATCATAATAAAGTTATACTTGGTAATATCACATTCGACGATAGTACTTTAACAGAAAACAAATGATAAAAAGGTGTACCAACACAAATCAATGTGTTGGTACACCTTTTTTATGTAACCCTACTATAAATGTCTAATAAACCCGTTTTTACACCCAAAAATATCAGCTATCTATCGACTTATTCATATCAATGTAATTTATCTAAGCTTATTACATATGTTAACAACGCATCACCAGTTTGCTTAGATAATTGCTGAAATCCACAACGCTCATAAAACTCCATAAGTAATTTACGATTTTCACATTCAACTAAAATCGCTCTTCCTCCAACAATATCTTGTGCTTCATTTATATAATCTACAGCAATATTAATTAAGGAGTCCCCAGAAAATTGTTTAACATAGGGATTTGCATAATTTTTACCTAACTGACCGATAAGATATATAGCAGAATCTGGTTTATTAGAGTACCCAGAAACCAGCTTCCGTAGACGATTAGATACACTCTTATCCAAATTCATCGCTTTAAGGGCAAGAGTAAAATATCCCGCCAAATTTCGATGTTCATCAATGACTAAGTACGTTCGACCAAAGTGTTTCTTCTCAAAATCAATGGATTTTTCTTTTAAAAAATCTTCAATATCTTTATTTTTAGGACATGAAAACGTTTCAAAAATCCCACATAATAAATTTTCATCATCTAAATAGTCGCGGATAGAAACAGTCATATATCTCATGGTCTATTCCTCACAACTTGTTCTAAAACTTTACGGCCAGCTTCTTTATTCAACTTATTGATTGTATAATTTTTATTTCGCTTAATTTTCTCCGTCGTATCAAAGGCTTTAACCCATGCTGCTTCATCTTGTTGCCGCACAACTAAGGGTTTAAAAAAGCTTGATGTAGCCACTATCTTCACCTCCATTACTAGAATTAGTTATAAGATGTTCTGCCTCAATATTCTACAAATCTATTATAACAATTATAATCACTAAAAAGATAGATTAAGGGGGTGACCAATGGTCACCCCCTATTTCATTCCATATTAGGTTACTATCATTTATTCAATGATGGATTTAGGTATGGCCTTGTAAATATACAAGGAAATATATCCATCAACCATACTATGCACAATAGTGCCACCTCCAACGAGGACAAATACAACGTACATTAAGTCGATATTCGGTAATGTAGTAGTTGTATAGAATAGTAAACATGCAACAACTTCACCAATAGCATGAATGATAGCGCACACAAAGTTAAAAGTCACAAAAGAAAAAGCATTTGATAATACTTCCATGTGATTTTTAAGATACCACGCACCAAGCAACGCAAAAAAGATATGTGATGCTGCACGCATAACAATAACAAGAGGGAATCCTGCTACAAAGAATCCTAACGTGGATCCAATAACTACACAAGCCGCCGATTTACGTGATAAAAACATAGCCAAAAAGATTGGCACATGACTGGCCAGTGTATAAGATGCCGGCGGTATGACAACTTTCAAGGGCATCATAATAGGAATCATGATGGCTAATGCCATCAATAACGCAGTAATGGTTAAATTTCGATACATGGAAGAATTCATAAAGCCCTCCTTATTAGCTCTTCTCTCATCTAACAATATGATTATGGTAATTATGATATAAGACCAATCTAATTAATGGCTATATTAACAGTCTTATAGATTAGTGACCTACGTTCCCCCACAAGTTAAGGATGACAACACCAACTACAATAAGACCTATCCCCAAAATGGTGTACATATTATAGCCCTCACTAAAAATAAAGACAGAAATGAGTGCTGTCACCACGAGGCCTACGCCAGACCAGGTAGCATAGGTAACACTGAGTGGAATATACTTCAGTACATGCGTCAATGTATAGAAAGATCCTACATAGCCACATACACAGGCAATAGTCTGTAACGGCCGCGTAAAGCCATCAGATGCTTTCAACATGGTCGTAGCAAATAGCTCAAGCCCTATAGATAAGGCAAGTAAAAAATAAGATAACATAACTCCTCCTACAAAAAAGAGAGGGCCTTACAACCCTCTCTTCAATACATAAGTACGCACTCAATTGCACCTATTATAAGCGTTCAATAACAGCTTGTGCCATTTCTGTGGTACCTACGCGTTTCAAGCCTTCGCGGTAGATATCTCCTGTGCGGTAACCATCAACGAGCACTTGTTCAACAGCTTTTTCAATAGCGTCAGCCACTTGAGGCAAATCAAGGGAGTGACGGCACATCATAGCTGCGGACAAGATTGTACCCAATGGGTTCGCCAAGTTTTGCCCCATAATGTCTGGTGCAGAACCGTGGATTGGCTCATACAATGCTGTGCCAGTACCCATGGATGCAGATGGTAAAAGCCCGATAGAACCAGAGATAACAGCGCCTTCGTCAGACAAGATATCGCCGAACAAGTTTGTTGTAACGATAACGTCAAACTGTGCAGGATTTACAACAAGTTGCATCGCTGTATTATCTACGTAGAAGTAATCTGTTGCGATATCTGGATTAGCTGCCGCTTTCTCTTGTGCGATTTTACGCCACAAACGAGAAGAAGCCAATACATTTGCTTTATCTACGGATACAACCTTTTTATTACGTTTACGAGCTGTTTCCATAGCAATATCCATGATGCGCTCTACTTCGTAACGGCTGTAAGTTTCTTTATCCCAAGCAAACTCGTTAGCGCCTTCACCTTGTGCCTCTTCGCGTTCACCGAAGTAAATACCGCCAGTCAACTCACGAACGATAACGAAATCTACATCTTGTACAAGTTCCTTTTTAAGAGGAGAATACTCTTGCAAGGATGGATAGATTTTTACAGGACGCAAGTTACAGAACAAACCAAGCTCCTTACGAAGACCAAGGATTGCTTTCTCAGGACGAATAGAAGGATCTACATTATCCCATTTAGGACCACCTACAGCACCAAGCAATACAGCATCAGCAGCTTTACAAGCCTCGATAGTATCCTCAGTCAAAGGCACACCGTATGCATCAATAGACGCACCGCCCGCTTTTTTATCAATCCAATTAACCTTTACATTAGCTTTCTCAAAAGCCACATCACACACAGCCTTCGCTGCAGCAATAATCTCAGTACCAATACCATCACCAGGAATCAATACGATATTTTTTTCGCTCATTCTCATTTCCTCATATACTACATTCATCCGAGGCAAGGTGAAGCCCTAAAGCTCCAGCTAGCTTAACGGCCTTCGCCCAAGGGGCTCGACCTACTAAAGTCGCTTGAGGGCTTCACCTTGCCTCTACATCATCAATACATTGCGGAACTCCGCAAGACCGAAAAACACATCCACCCTCAGAACAAGGGATTGCAACTTTGCGAAATACCGCAAAGTTGTAGAGTGTAGGGATGGAATGCTTTGTTTTAACCGACTTTGCTAGGTCGACCCCCTCGGGTGAAGACCGCTAAGGCAACTGGAGGGAAAAACAAACATTCCATCCCGGATATGTACTACTTGCGATGTTTCGCAAAGTTCACAAGACCACCTGCTGCCGCAATGTCTTGAATGAATTGTGGCAATTCAGTGCCTTGGTATTGTTCGTTTTTAGTCAAGTTGTATACGATACCTTTAGACAAGTCTACGCCGATTGCATCGCCAGCGTCGATACGATCGACTTGTTCGCCGATTTCAATAACTGGTAAACCGATATTGATAGCATTACGGAAGAAGATACGAGCAAAGGAGTGTGCAATGATAACAGGCACGCCTTTTGCTTTGATAACGCCTGGTGCGTGTTCACGGGAGGAACCACAACCAAAGTTTTTACCAGCTACCATGATTTCGCCAGCTTTTACATTTGGCGCGAATGTAGTATCAATGTCCTCCATCGCATGTTCCGCCAATTCGTTCCAGTCAGCAATCGCCAAGTAACGAGCTGGAATGATTACGTCTGTATCTACATCGTCGCCGTAGCGCCAGAATTTTTTGCTTTCAAAATCCATATTAAACCTCCTCAGGGCCTGCAATGCGGCCTAATACAGCACTTGCTGCCGCCACGTAAGGGCTTGCCAAATATACTTCAGAATCAACGTGACCCATACGACCACGGAAGTTACGGTTTGTAGTGGAAACGGTTCTTTCACCAGCTGCCATGATTCCCATGTAACCACCTAGGCAAGGACCACATGTTGGCGTGGACACTGCGCAGTCAGCTTGAATGAAGATGTCCAATAAACCATCTTTCATAGCTTGATCGTATACATCTTGGGAACCAGGAATGACGATACAACGAACGAATGGAGCTACTTTGCGACCTTTGAAGATTTCTGCAGCTGCCACCAAGTCTTCGTAACGGCCATTTGTACAGGAACCGATGATAACTTGGTCGATTTTAATATCTTTGTCGATTTCGTTGATGTAATGTGTGTTGGATGGCAAATGAGGGAATGCTACAACTGGTTGCAATTTAGACAAATCGATAGTCACAGTTTGAGCATATACAGCATCAGGGTCTGGATTAATTGGTTCTACAGGACGATTTACGCGACCTTTAATGTATTCTTCAGTAATTTCATCATATGGGAATACGCCACATTTACCACCAGCTTCGATAGCCATGTTACAGATTGTAAGACGGTCAGCCATAGTCATGTGTTGTACGCCGTCGCCAGCGAATTCAAGGGCCATATAACGAGCGCCGTCTACGCCGATTTTACCGATTAAATCAAGGATTACGTCTTTACCAGTTACCCATTTGTTAGGTTTGCCGATAAGCTCAACCTTAATTGTTTCAGGTACTTTGAACCAAGTTTTGCCTTCTGCCATAGCAACGCCCGCATCAGTGGAGCCTACACCTGTGGAGAATGCATTTACCGCACCATATGTACAAGTATGGGAGTCAGCACCAATCATCATTTCCCCGGGACCGATAAGGCCTTTTTCTGGCAAAATAACGTGCTCGATACCCATTCTACCTACTTCAAAGTAGTTTGTAATGCCATGTTCGCGTACGAAATCGCGCATGACTTTCGCTTGTGTAGCAGATTGAATATCTTTGTTTGGTGTGAAATGGTCAGGCACCAAGTAGATTTTATGACGGTCAAATACAGGTTTGCCGATTTTTAAGAACTCTTTACGCGCTGGTGGGAATGTGATGTCGTTCATCAATACCGCATCCAAATGACATTCGATGATTTGGCCCGGTTTTACAACATCAAGACCCGCATGACGAGCCATATTCTTTTCAGTAATGGTCATACCCATATTATTCTTCCTCCTCTTGTTCTAGCTCCATAGCTAGGAATACTGAGTTAACTGCATTAATATATGCATTTACACTTGATTTAACGATATCGGTGCTAATACCACGACCATGGTACAAGCGACCGTTATATTCTACCTTAAGGGTTGCTTCCCCAAGGGCATCTTTACCTGCTGTGATAGCACGGATTTGGTAGTCTTTTAAGCTAATTGGCAAGCCAACCACACGTTCAACTGCTTTAAGGGATGCGTCTACTGGACCGTCACCTACGGCAGCATCAGCTTTTTCGCCTTCTGGTGTCATGAGACGAACATCAGCGTATGCGTAGCCTTTTTCACCTAATTTGTAGTATTGAGCCACAAGCTCAAATGCTTTTTTGTGATGTAAGTTATCTACTACAAGAGCGATAATGTCATCATCGTATACTTGTTTTTTACGGTCTGCCAATTCTTTGAATTTAGCGAAGAGGTCGTTGATTTTCTCTTCTGTGAAAGATTGGAAACCAAGTTTTGCCAAATGATCAGCAAAGGCATGACGGCCAGAGTGTTTACCCAATACGAGGTCTGTTTTTTCAGCCCCTACGGACTCAGGGGTCATGATTTCATATGTTTCAGGATTGCTCATCATACCATGTTGGTGAATACCAGACTCATGAGCAAAGGCATTAGAGCCAACGATTGGTTTATTTGGAGAAACTACAACACCTGTTAAACGGCTCACAAGTTTAGATACTTTCGTAAATTGTTTTGTATCAATGTTCACTTGAAGGTCGCCGAAGTAATCATGACGTGTTTTAAGAGCCATTACAACTTCTTCAATCGCTACATTACCAGCCCGTTCGCCTAGGCCATTAATTGTGCCTTCCACTTGGCGTGCACCTGCTTTAATAGCAGCTAACGTATTTGCATTAGCAAGACCTAAGTCATCATGACAGTGAACGGAGATAATTGCATTTTCAATACCTGGTGTATGTTCTTTAATATAGCGGATTTTATCACCGAACTCATTAGGGTTCATATAACCTACTGTGTCTGGTACATTAATAATTGTTGCACCACCAGCAATGGCAACGCCAAATACTTGGCATGCGAAATCTAAATCAGAGCGTGCCGCATCTTCACCAGAGAACTCGATTTCATCAACCTTACCTTTTGCATATGCCAATACGGATTTAACCTTATCCAATACCTCTTGGCGAGTCATTTTTAATTTATATTCCATATGAAGTTCAGAAATAGCAATGAATACATGCAAACGGCTACGTTCCGCATCTTTCAACGCATCAATCGCTTTTTGCACGTCCTTTTCATTAGCACGAGCCAACGCACAAATTGTTGCACCTTTTACTTCGCGTGCAATCGTTTGTACCGCGTCAAAATCCCCAGGGGATGCTGCTGGGAAACCAGCCTCAATAACATCGATGCCGAGGCGTACTAGGCCTTTCGCAATTTCAATTTTTTCAGGAGTTTGTAAAGATACACCTGGTGTTTGTTCCCCATCACGAAGGGTTGTATCGAAGAAATATACGCGATTTTGATCCATAATCTTCACCTTTTCTATACTAATAAAACATAACGCTGTATTATATCTATCTATTGTGAAAGTTTAGTAAACTCCTAACTTAAAATAAAGTGTAAACCTAGAACTAAAGTACATGCTCGCAAGCGACTTTAGTAGGTCGAGGCCCTAGCCGAAGACCATTAAGCTAGCTGGAGCGTCAGAGCACCACTTTAATTCGGCCACGTAGCGATTGACTAAACTTTTATAAAAAAAAGCCCCTCAGAACAACTGTCGTTGCTCAAAGGGGCGTTATATTCATAACACGGTACCACCCTAATTGGGACTCGTTGCGGCTATAACGGAACCACCGTCGATGACTACTGCTGTATTCGCCACCAAAGCTCACGGGAGAGTGTCAGCGTACAACCTCTATTGCCTCGCACCAACCGGCAACTCTCTGAAAGCAGGATCTGTAAACCTTTATACCCATTCATAGCTTGTTTTTAAGATATAAGGGTATTGTACTGTATTCTATAGAGTTATGTCAATTAAAATAAAATGAATATTATGCATCTAGCATTCTTGTTAGTAACTAATCCACTCTAAATTCTCAAAATTATTTAGAATTCGTTTATCCATTTTTACCACTTGATTAGTAAACTCTATTCGACCATGAATAAATGAAATATCTGTATACCAGTTCTTTAAACCCGCATACACTTCATTCTCTAAATCAATAATGATGGTTTCAATGGGATCCCAAGTTTTGCATCTTACAGACTCGACCATAACCATGCTTTTACCTATGAAAGTAACATCCCTACCATAAATCTAAAATGGCAATGCTTTCCCCCTTATAGAAATAGAATATATAGCATCTCCATGAGGCGGTTCCGTTTCATATTGCGCTTTTATATTGTACTTTTCCATTATCTCATTGCTAGCATTTTCTATATATGGCAACGTTGAAATCTTATAATTTTTTAGGTTCATAAAAACTCCGTTATTTTTAATATAAATCACAACAAAGAGGACTGTATATCGCTATTTGTGTAAAGAGTATTTTGCTATACTATAAGTGTTGCTAACCCTAATCTGGCAACAGAAAGGGGGTGTAGTTATTGCACAACAACTATCAATTTTGGCTAGCCGTCATGGTAAATGTACTCGCCTACTACATTTGCAAGTGGTTAGACGCTTTCCTAGCCCTTTTCTTTAGCAACTAGCCCAACGCTCTAACATTAGCGTAATAATGTAAAAAATCCCTCGGAGTTGCAGCTCCGGGGGATTTTGTAGTTAATTGCACAACTATCAATTGCCTATCTATAATATACTACATTCAAAATGTTTTTTCAATAATCTACGCTCTTAATCATTTCTCTAGCCCGCTCAACAGAAATAGGCTCATTAAATAGAAACACATGGTTCTGCCCCCCATATTCCCAAGATGCTAGGTATACGGAGTCATCCACCATTCGATAAGTCACGGTCATGCCATTTATAATCTCTGTTTTCTGAGGCACGTAATCCTTATAGTCACCAGCAATATTACCAGATACCGTAGATACACGATACTTAATATACTTTGGCATATCATCTACACGGTCAAAATATGTTCCTTTTAAAAGCTCATGATAGGCATACACAACTTGTAATACATCGTGATCCACAATGGATACATGTACGGGACGTAATCCCTCTAAACCACTTGGCAACTGCGGTTTAAAGTTCAAATGTTGCTTAGCCTCATATACAGTATCAAATACCTCTAAAGCTTGACCCTTGCGAGTGCTTCTATAATCCTCATCAGTCATAGTGCAACTTCCAAGTCTATCGGGACATGGAAACTCATTTCTATCACCATAGGGCTGATCATAAATAGAATCGCCATTAAGACGGAATCGCATCAAATCATCTGCGGACACAACATTCATAGAACCTATGAAAGCTAATGTAACGAGTACACCTAAAAATTTTATCATCGTACTATCCTTTGTACTCTAAAAAGGTATATTTAGAATAAAATAAAGTCTTTAATCCACAAACTCATTAAAATCAGCTAAAATCTGGGCTACATCTTTTCCTAATATTACAAATAAAGACATAGTATAAATCTTATCATACCAAGATTCAATCTCTCGATTAGATAACCTTGTGAGCTTTTGTTCCTCATTATTATGACGAATATTGAATTTATTATACATATAAAACAGTCTCTCTAAAGCTTGAATTTTATCATTGTTCACCTTTAACAACCCTTTTAATTCATCACATTTATTAAATGGTTTTCTCCAGGGTTCTAATAAGTCAGCAATTTTCTTGAGAATCTCTTTCTTTCTCTCAATATTACCTTTATTAGAAAAGTGATTATACTCTAGAATACTTAATGCCTCTTTTTCATCAGTAAACTCTGTTACAACCTGAGCAGCCTCATTAGCAAATACATTATCTTCAACAATAATAATTCTACCATTAGAACGTATTAATTTATGTCCCATAGCGTTAGATACAATCTGAACCTGCTCTGAAAAATATCTTACTTGCTTATCTAATCTACTACCTCTAATTATATGTAGTGACGAAAGTAAATCTAAATACATCTCTGCCATAAGAAAATATCGTTCTTTTATTGATAATTTCTTACTATTCAAAAGTAAATCATCAATCAGTTCCTCTATCGTTAGGAAATGTTTTCTATTTCTATAATCCTTAAAGTTAATTTCTATTAACATATATAAAGAACAATTTGCTCTCATATCATCAACCCAAAAAGGTTCATGTATGATTTGTTCTAATTTACCAAGTTCTTTACTTAAATCTAGATTTAAACTAGATTCTTCCAGTATCTCAAAATAGCTTTTTCTCATCTACCACTAATACTCCCCTAAATAACTATTTAATATTATCCTTATCTGCTACCAAAGTTCTCATTTCCGATTGCTCCAATTCAAACATCCCATGCATCATCTTATCCGGCAAGCCATAATTCATGATATTATTTTCTACACGACTATAAATAGCACTCCCAAGAGCATCACGAATGTCCTCAAATAGTTTTTTGTCTTTTAACAACATCTTAAAGAACTTTTCATTAGCTTTAAATCGCTTAACAGCAATTCCCATAAACTCTTGATCAAATAATATTTTAAAGGTTTTAAATCCGTTGTTATTGATATAGTCGCGCCATTTAGGATCTTTTGCAATATCTTGTTCTATTTGCAATATCACTTTATCCATTTCAGTAAATTCAGTTCCATAACGTTTATTAAAGTCCTCAATAATCTCGTTAATCGTTGTAATCAAGCTATTTTTACGACCTACTTTACCGGTAATAGGTTTCAACCCAGTTTCTTCTGGAGCCAAATCAATTGACCCATGTGAGCCTTTTTCCAAACGATAATATTCAAGCATTATCTTATCATCTAAATCGACATGGTCCTGATGTTCTTTTGGCAGTTGAATAGCAAGGAACTTAGCATAGATACTGAAGGTATGGAGTTCTTTATCAAACAATCTACATACCTGTGTAATAAAGGAATATAAACGATTAAAATGTTGTAGAGTCCCTTTAAAAATATCTCGATCAGCTTCCTCTAAGGATTCAAAGCGTTTGATGGCTGGCACAATATACGATTGAAGTTTCCCTAAATCTCCCATCGTTTGATTTTGGCTTTGATAGAATAATTCTCCAAATTGTTCTATATCATGTACATCATAAACTTTGAACTTATCTAAAGTTGACTTAACATCATATAACGCATTAGGATCGGTTTCTTTATCTAACTTAGTTTCTTGATAGAATGGTGCGAAGGAACTCAAGATATCATCTTCACTATTAACAAAGTCTAATACAAATGTATCTTGTTTGCCTTTCATAGTTCTATTAAGGCGAGATAGTGTCTGAACAGCCTTTACCCCTGAAAGCTTTTTATCCACGAACATGGTATGCAACAAAGGCTCATCAAAACCAGTCTGATATTTCTCTGCAACGATAAGCATGCCATATTCATCGTTATGGAATGTGCCAGGTAAGGCTTTTTCCTTAATGTGATTGCCTTCTTTATCTATATTCAAAGACTCTTCCGTATAGGTTCTCCCATTATCATCAATTTCACCAGAAAAGGCTACTAGCACTTCCAAATCTGGACGTTCCATTTGCTCTATCTGACGACGAAACTCTTGAACATAGCGAACTGCATGTAATCTTGATGGTGTAACAACCATGGCCTTTGCACGACCACCAATCTTATGTCTAGTAACATCCATAAAATGGCGCAACATAACTGCTGTTTTTTGCGTAATATTATGTGGATGCAAGGTTTGGAATTTACGAATAGCTTTCATTCCAGCCGCTGAATCCAATTCAATATCTACATCAACGAGACTTGCTATTTTATAATACGTATTGTAGGTCATGTAATTTTTTAAAACATCAAGAATAAAGCCTTCATCTATGGCTTGTTGCATAGAGTAGATATGAAACGGATGGTATTCTCCCATTTCATCACGAGTACCAAATAACTGTAAGGTCTTTTCTTTAGGGGTGGCAGTAAATGCAAAGAAAGACAGGTTATCATGCTGACCTTGTGTAACTAACTCCTTAACGAGTTTATCCTCTTCATCTAAAGCATTTTCCTCATCTTCATATGCCCACTCAGCATATTCTTGTAGGGCCTTTTCTGTATTTGCAAGTGCTTGTTTTAATTTACGTGCTGCAGATCCAGTTTGAGAAGAATGCGCTTCATCTACAATGACAGCAAAGTTACAACTTTGTGCTTTCACCTCTTCATAAATAACAGGGAATTTTTGTAATGTGGTAATGATAATAGGCGTACCACTTTCAATAGCCTCTTTTAACTGTTTAGAGGTCTTATCCACACGTTGTATAACACCTGGGGTATGGTCAAATTGAGATACCGTATTCTGTAGTTGACTGTCTAACACCTTTCGATCAGTTACAATAATTGTGGAACGAAAAATCTTCTTATCATTCTTATCATGCAAACCAGACAGACGATGAGCCAACCAAGCAATAGAATTGGATTTACCGGAACCAGCAGAGTGTTGAATCAAGTAATTGTGCCCTGCACCATTCTCTTTTACATGGTCTAACAATTTTGTTACTACATCTAATTGGTGAAAGCGTGGGAAAATCAGTATTTCATCAGTGATATTACCAGCACTATCTTTCACAACAGATAAATGCATATATTTTTGCAAAATTTCTAACAATCTATCTCGTTGAAGAACAGATTCCCATAAGTAGGATGTATCGTACGTATCAGAATTAGGATTGCCAGCACTTCCGACATTGCCAGCACCATTAGAGCCTTGATTAAATGGAAGAAAATACGTGCTACTGCCATTTAATTTTGTTGTCATATGTACTTGTGTTAAATCTACTGCAAAATGAACTAACACACGGCGATTAAACTTAAAGATTTGATCTTTATTAGATCTATCAAATTTATATTGAGAAATCGCATTAGTTGCATTCTGCCCAGTGAACTGACATTTCAATTCCATACTAACAACAGGGATACCGTTTAAGAATAGTACAATGTCTACACTATTGTTATTCGATACAGAATAATGTAACTGCCGAGTACAATGGAATATATTGGACTCATATTGTGCTCTTGCAGTTTCATTCATGGAAGTTTCTGGTTTCCAATACACAACCCGGAATGTAATGCCTCTATCCTTAAACCCATGACGTAAAATAGATAATAATCCATCATGCTCTACAGAGTCATTGAATCGCTTTAAAAACTGCTGTTCACAAGAGTCTCCATATAACTTCGTATACCGTTCCCATTTCTTTGGTTGGCTTTGTTTTATAAAAAACAACAGTGTTTCGGTATCAAGGGCCAATTCACGATTAAATACCTTTGGACTGCCTTTTACATATCCGCCTGTAGTACATAAAAATGATTCGATGTCACTTTCAAATCGATTTTCTTTTACGTCAAATTCAGACATGAGGCACCTCCTTTTTACCAGTTACTACTTCATAAATTAGAGATTTTTTGTATTCAGCAAGAGTATTAATAATAGTCAGCTTATGAGAAATTACTCTATCAATAGCGTCACATTTTTGCTCTAAATATGCAACTATTTTTAACTGTTCTTCAATAGGCGGTACTAAACAAGATACAGCCTTGAACATCTTTTGTGTGACACTATACACTTTTGTTCCATTCGCATTTTTCCGCAATTGACTACGCCAAATATCTGTCAAAAACAAAAATGCAAAATATTTTGTACATATACTTTTATCTAAACAACGCGCAACTAAAGTATGATAACCCGCGTATAATTCGTTTGAAGAATCTATATGAATACTATTACCTACACCCTCAAGATCTTCAGATGTATCAGCAAACACAAAATCTCCTTCTTGTAGTAGTGATTTTTCATCAATTAGATTTTCAGCTACATAACGAATTAATCCATCTTGAAGCGAATAACCGTTATTATTTTTAGCATGAACTTGTCCATAACTAACAACACCGGCACCACTATCTACTAAATCAGTTTTTTTAATGTTTAGACCTTTAAAAAATTCAAATGACTTAGTAAATCTTGTAGTCTTCCAATTTAGAGGAATGCTATCAATCCATTCGACGCCACTAGGAACCATATTTTCAGTTGGATCTAATCCATTTGTAACAATCTCAGTTATAATAGACTGTCTATATTCTTGCAGCTTCTCAATAACAGATTGCTCTTTAGCAATGATAGTATCAATTTCAGCACATTTAGTATCAAGATGTTCTGCAATGGCCTGTTGCTCTTCTAAAGAAGGAAATGGAACCATAATATTTTTCATATTACTCCACTTGGTAGACCACAAGTCATCAACAATTCCATTTCCCCATTTATAGAATTCATCTGCAAACAACTCTGTCTTAAATAAATAATTATAATATCGGTTAACCATATTATTTTTAGGAGCCAATACTATATTTATCAAAGAACAGGAACCTTCGTATTCTGATATCCCACAAGATCCTCGTCTATCAGAACGACTATTAATAACAAAATCATTCTTTTTAATTAGCTTTCTATTATCGCCATTATCAGTTTTTGCTGCTGATTCTAATTGAGGTACAATACCTTGTTTAGTAACGGATAAAGCTGGGTAGTCTTTATCACTAACCTTAGTGCTTCTCTCACTATATAAAGATACAATTTTGTCTAAGTCCCATGACTTAGGAATCATTCCAAGCCATCGAACTCCACTATCTTTCATTACTCGCATTATTTAAACACCTCTGCCAAAGCTCCATCTAAATCAGCCTCTAAAGACTTAATCTCAGCCATGATTTCATCAGATAACCGTGGAGCTACATATTTGTAAAAATGACGTGTAAATGGAATTTCATAACCAATCTTATTCTTCTTGGTATCAATCCATGCATCAGGAGCAAACGGTAATACCTCACGTTTGAAGTATGTTTCTATATCTTCTTTAAGCGGTACAATTTCAGTATCGCGACGTTTGGTATCAGCCTTTGGCTTACCTTTTACTAATACAGGCTTACCATCTTCGTCGAGTATCGGACGCTCTACTGTAATTTTTGTATAGCCAAAATCCTCATTATCAAAGGTTTTACTGATTTCAGTTTCTCTAAACTCACCATAAATCTTCGTAATTTCTTGAATAGCACTTTCAGGAATATCATTCCGCTTATTACCTAATGACTTACGTCGTTTTTCATATAAATCATTAGCATTAATGAGTTGCACTTTTCCTTCTCTAGGTGTACCAGCTTTCTTATTTGAAAGTACCCAGATATAGGTTGCAATGCCCGTATTATAGAAAATATCATTTGGTAAGGCAATAATGGCTTCCAATAGATCATTCTCTAAAATATATCGCCTAATTTCAGACGGTCCACTCCCCGCATCGCCAGTAAATAATGGTGAACCATTATGAATAATCGCGATGCGAGCACCTTGAGGGTTCATCTTTTTAATAGCATTTTCTAAAAATAGCATTTGTCCATCAGCTGTTGATGGCAACCCAGGGCCAAATCGGCCATCAAAACCTAGTTTAGCTTCGTTTTTAACAATGGCTTCTTCATTTTTCCATTCTCGGCCAAATGGAGGATTAGAAATAATATAATCAAAAGTTTCACCTGAAAATTGATCATCAGATAGTGTATTCCCACTTTTAATACGCTCTGCATCATTGCCTTTAATGAGCATATCTGCTTTACAAATAGCAAAGGTCTGATCATTCAATTCTTGACCAAATGAAATCAATTTAGACGTACTATTTAAATTTGCAAGATACTCTTCTGCTACTGAAAGCATCCCACCCGTACCACAAGCACAGTCATAGATTGTACGAGCCACATTTTGCCCACTTAGCACAGCATTATCGTCATGGAATAGAATATTAACCATTAAACGGATTACCTCACGAGGAGTATAATGCTGCCCAGCATCTTCGTTATGAGCCTCTGAGAATCGACGGATAATCTCTTCGAACACGTAACCCATTTCAAGATTGCTGATGTGATCTGGATGCAAATTAGCCTTATCAGTAGTAAATTCTTTAATTACCATATACAAAATATGCTTATCTGCCATTGTTGTAATATGATTATCAAATTTGAACTTTCTAATAATATCTTGCACATTATCAGAAAACCCATTTATATAATCTCTGAAGTTACTTTCAATATTATCAGGATCATCAAGCAATGTTTTAAATGTATATTTACTGATGTTATAGAATTTATGACCGGCTACTTCATACAACAAACCATCTAATAAATCTAAATTCTGATCTTTTAATTTATTATATATATCAAGCACAGCAGGTTTTGTATCTGCTAAAATACAGTCAAAACGTCTTAGAACTGTAAGCGGTAAAATTACCTCGCCATATTCATGTGGTTTATACACGCCCGTTAATTTATCTGCAATTGCCCAAATAAGGGATGCCTTTTCATTCACACGACTACTTAAACTCATAATGCCTCCATACGTATACATCAAAGAGCAATAAAAAACTACTAACTTTTATTCAAAACATCTCAAAGCTGACTATTAATCATATACAAAATGAGAATTTTTACTTAACATCTAAATTTTACCATTAAAGTTCGTAAAAATACTACTATACCACCGCTCCCTCTAGCTAGGTACATATGTTTGTAGTATAATACAAATAAGATATCAGCACTTTAATTAGGGATTACAACATACATTGACAACAGATTGCAATATTTGTTATAGTAACTATACAAAGAGTAAGTAATGAACCTGAGGGAACATTACGGAGGCGAAGCAATCTGCGGATTACTTCGCCTCTTTTTTATTGGGGGATGAACTTTATGGCAAAACCATTCCAAACTCATAATCAGCAACTAAAGATGCTCCGTAATCGTAATATTCTTATATCTAATGGTAGTAAGGCCAAAGCAATATTAATTAGAGAAAACTACTATCAATTAATTAATGGCTACAAACATATATTCTTAGATTTAGTCGAAAGCAAGAAACGACAGGATGATTACTATAAAAATGGAACTACTTTTGAACAAATATATGCCCTATATGAATTCGATAGGAACCTAAGAAATATTCTCATGAAGTATATTCTTATGACAGAAAATTCTATAAAATCAAAACTTGCCTATCAATTCTCCTCAGAACATCCAAAAGAAGCATTCAGCTATTTTAATATCAATAATTATAGAGATACTAACCATCAGCAAACAACTTCACTAATCGCAGCACTGTCATCGGTAACTAAGCAAAATACTGACTCTATCACTAAGTCAGGACCATTTTACCACTACTTTAATGAACATAAAGAACTTCCCCTATGGGTACTGATAACTAAGCTTACTCTGGGACAAACATGTAATCTTTTTTATAATCTAAAAGAGCCCACCCAAATCGAAATTTTGAGATCCGTACTCCATGAATTCAAAAATAACTGTAATGTAGCAGCAACTAAAATCACTCTTCATAATTATTTAAATGATTTTATGAGTGCAATAAACTGTATAAAAGCATTTCGCAATGTTTGTGCACATGAAGATCGACTCTATGACTACTATGCTAAAAATAAGAATGGCAGACCCATTCAAACTAGCTTCTTTTATATAAGTATCACGACACCAGCATTCCAAGGTGGTATTTTTGACATAATCTTGTTACTACGCCTCTTCCTAACCAAGAGAGATTATAAACAATTACTCCGTCGATTATTCGATGAGTTAAATAACCTAGAAACTGCATTGCCTTCAAATCTTTTTTCTGAAGTCACTCGTAAAATGAAGTTACCTAAAAATTGGACATCCGAGTTAAATAAATTCATTTAATATAATACAACCTTATCACGATATATATTATATGAATCTCCTCGTTCAAATTATTTTATAAAAGTATAATCAATTTTTCAGCTATTTAAAACAGCAGTCTTCATTTATTCATAAATTAAATCAAAATTTTTCACCTGCATTTATCGCAAATCTATCCTATTTGATAGTATCTATCGCAAATCATTCTACTATTCAAAATTATTGTAGGTGCTATAATGAACTCAACAAAAGGAACAAGTGCTCATATGATACTAAATGCACTATTCCAAAACTATAGTTAGTAATTATATGGAGGAAATAATCATGACACATACACAATTAACACAACTCGTACAAGCATTATTAGATGCACCACAAAGCAACCCTAAAGTAAAAGAGTTCGCTCAGTCTTGGATTGATGCTGAAGGTACTCCTAAGCAAGAAGAGCTTACAAAACAACTCGTATCCGTAGCAGAACAAAATATTGCTCTTATCGATGAAACAATCGGCTTTGCAGGCTCTGAACTCGCTACACAAATCCTTGGCGCAGAAGGCGCAGCTAACCTATTACAACACGCTAAAGACATTAAAGCAGAAGGCGCAGAATTCTGTGACTGCCCTGCCTGCGTAGCCGCAAAAAATATTATCGATTTGAAAGCAGAAATTTTATAGTACTATAAACAGAATATTACCTATTGAGTGGTTATCTACAAATTGTAGATAACCACTTTTCCATACAAAAAAGCCCCTGTCTGATATTGATATGTCCCACCTTTACTGGTTCTCCAGTAAAAATAGCATATCCAAACAGGGGCTTTTCTTTATAAACTTGCTTCTACAAGTGCTTTTGTATATGGGTGTACCGCTTCTTTAAGTCGTTTTGATTCGATAGTCTCTACAATTTGTCCGTCTTTCATGACGATGATTCGGTCTGTTACGGCTTGTAAAAGTCCGACGTCATGGCTGACGAACACATAGCCGAAGGGTTGTTCCGTATGTAGTTTTTGTAATAGGTCTAGCACCAACTTTTGGTTCACCGCATCAAGGGCTGATGTAGGTTCATCAAAAAGTACTAGTTTAGGATTCATGAGCATAATCCGTGCTAATACAACACGTTGTAGTTGACCACCACTGACTTCGTGAGGGTATTTATGAACCATATTTTCTGGCAAGTCTACTCGTTGCATCCATTTACGGATATCGTCCTTTGCTGATGCCACATCCATGAGATCATAGTTGATATACGGCTCTAAGAGAAATGCTTCTAAGTTCATCCGTGGCGGAATGATGGCCAAAGGATTTTGAAACATCATCTGCATAGAACGATAGATGTCTCTATGGTTTTGGATGGATGTAACATCCTCTCCAAATAGTTTTAGAGTACCAGAAGTAAGTTTTTCTAGCATCGCAATTAATTTGAGAAGTGTACTTTTACCAGAACCACTACCACCAGCAATTCCTACGCGTTCATTGGCAGCTACAGAAAAGGATACATTGTCAACAGCGTGAACCGTATGATTGTGGTTTGTATATTGTTTACAGATATTCTCAAGTTGAATCATACTACACCACTTTCATTACGGAATCTAATAAAATACGAGTATACTCATCTTTTGGGCATGCCATAACCTCTTCGGTAGAGCCTACTTCAACGAGTTGTCCCTTATTCATAACGCCAATGCTATGAGCAATACGTGCTGCAGCCTTGATATTATGGGTTACGATAATTACCGTTGCTCCAAGGGCTTGCGTCACTTCACGTAACAGATCTAACACAGAGGCTTGCACGAGTATATCTAAGGCGCTAGTGGGCTCATCGGCAAAGACAATAGTAGGTTTTAAGATGAGACTCAATGCTATGGCTAACCGTTGTTGCATACCACCACTTAGCTGGAATGGATACGACTGTAATATACGTTCTCCCCCATCGAGATGAACGAGATTAAGCATATCGATAACACGGCTAGCATCATAGCTTTCACCATGGGCACGGAACAAATCCTTAAAATGATTTTCTACGGTCCGATTTGGATTTAAATAGGCACTAGGATTTTGAAAGATCATGGAAATCTCTGTACCACGTAATTTGCGCCAATCGCTATCACTCAAGGTAGAGATGTCGATGCCATTTAACAAAATTTGACCTGTTATAGTAGCTTGTTTCAACATGCCAAAGGCGGCGCGGACTAGCGTAGATTTACCAGATCCGCTTTCACCAACGATGGCAAAGACCTCGCCATTAGGCACGGAGAAGGATATATTGCGCACCGCCTCTTCCGTACCATATGCAATTGTTACATCATCAAATACAATGCAATCCGATTTATTCAATAGTAGAATCCTTTGTTAATAAGTAGTAATCGATTGGATGTACTGGTACATTTTTAACCTTATTAGTGGATACAACTGTTGCACTTGGATACAACAAGTAAATATCTGCTACATCATCAACCAAAATTTGTTGTGCTTGTTTAGCAATAGTAGAGCGTTCGTTTTGATCAAATGTTACGGACAATTGGTCGATTAACGCATCTACTTGAGGGTTAGAGTAGCCACCAACGTTTGATTTCGCACCAGTTTTGTAGAATAAGCTGAGGAACCAATAAGGATCATTTGTAGACATGGTAATAACATTACGTTCTACCAAGTCAAAACCATCTGTACCTAGTGTATCCACTTCATCAGGGCTTTGTAATTTCTTAAGCGTTACATTGATACCCGCTTGTTTCAATTCTTGTTGAATTTCTTCGTACATACTAGTGTCTTTACCCCAAACAGCTAATGTTAGAGATAATTCTTTACCATCTTTAGCATACACACCATTTGCATTTTTAGCATAGCCAGCTTGTGTTAAGATTTGGTCCGCTTTAGCTACATCAGTTGTCGCTTTGTTAGCGATTGTATCGTAACCTAGGTTTGCAGAAGGTGGGAATGGTGCTGCACCTGGTGTGGAACCATTACCGATGATTTTCGCCATGGAATCATAGTTAATGATATGAGCTACTGCATTACGTACATCTTTATCATGTAATGGAGATGCTGCAGTTTGGTTCATTTTTAACATGAACACACGAACGCCAGAGATATCTTGGATATTGAAACCATCTTTAAACAAGCTACGGTTAGCAGAGTCCACCTTTTGGATGACATCAACGTCTTTAGATTGCAATGCCATCGCACGTTTATTGTTGTCTTCGATGTCTTTTACTGTTACAGAATCAAGACCTGGTTTGCCGCCCCAGTAATCTGCAAAGGCTTCTAGTTCAATGGTTTCACCCTTTGTGAAAGATTTAATTTTATAAGGGCCTGTAAGAACTGGTTTTGTTGCCACGTCCTTAAGATCCGCTGTATCCATGATGACAAACGCAGGTTCTGTTAAGCTAGACAACAAGGAGCCATTAGGCTCTGTTGTTTTGATAATCAAGTTTTGACCATCTACGGTAATGGACTCGATTTTTACAGCTTTTGCGGAACGAGCACTTTGTTTCATAGTGTACTCGATGGACTCTTTTACCTTTTGTGGCGTCATAGGTGTACCGTTTTGGAATTTTACATTTTCACGGATATGAAATTTCCATGTAGTAGGGTCCACATTTTCCCAAGAATCCGCTAATTGTGGGGCAAATTTCATGTCGGGAGTAACAACAGCTAATGTTTCGCCAGCACCGATACGAGTCAATGTCCACGCATCCCATTCGTGTGTTGGGTCTAATGTTTCACCAAACCAATACAGACCAACATTCATGTGTTTTCCTTGCTTAGCCGTATCACTGCCACACCCCGTCAAGAGGGCCACCATGGACAACACGGCTAAACATACTAATAACCAACGTTTCATACTTTCTCCTTTAAAAATACATCGCCCACTAGGGCTTTCACCATAAAAAATCTATACAAAGCGCAGTTAACGAGATACATCGAGGGCATCGCGCAACGCATCGCCAATATAGTTGAATAAAACAACAGTAATAAAAATGGCAAGCCCTGGATAGATCAATAGCCACGGTGCCGTTTGTAGGAAATCTCGGGAACTTAATAAGATTGTGCCCCACTCTGGATCTGGCGGTTGTACACCAATACCGATAAGCGAGAAACTTGCCACCAAGATGATAGCGTCACCGAGATGTTGAATGATTACAATCAATAGGGATGGCAGTACATTTGGCAAAATGTATCGCCACAGGATGCGCAGATTTGATGCGCCCGACATGCGAGCGAAGGTAATGTACTCCGCGTGACGTTCAATCTGTACAAGACCACGTGTAATGCGCGCATATTCCGCCCATTTTGTAATACACAAGGAAATAATGACATTCGGAATGCTAGGTCCCATGATACCGATGAACGCGATGGCAATCACCATATTCGGAAACCCTAACACCAAATCAATCAAGCGAGATAGCCAGCGGTCAATACGAGGCGTAGAAAATCCTGCCAAGCCACCGATGACAATACCGATGGCCCCACTAATGCCAATGATGGTGAAAGCAATCCCTAAAGAGGCTTTACCGCCATAAAGGATGCGAGACCACACATCACGGCCCAGCTGATCAGTGCCTAATAAGTGCGTGCTACTAATATCTTGCAACCGGTCTGCCACATTCGTAGCCTCTGGATTAAATGGAGCTATGTATGGAGCACAGAGGAATACTAAAATCCATAAAGTTGCTAAGACTAACATAATGTATAGGGTGTACGGCTTTTGTCTATTCATAAGAGCCTCCTTGTATAGCGGCCCTTCGTTTAGGGTTTAGCCAATAACTCAATGCATCAATGATGATATTGATAATAATGAACACCAATGTAATCCAAATGATATAGCCCTGCATCAATACAAAGTCTCGCGCCATAATGCCTTGTACCATCATGTACCCAATACCCTTGATAGCGAATACTGTTTCAATAACAGCAGAGCCACCAAGCATAGCGCCCATCGTTACACCCATCATAGGCAATAACATCAGTCCTACATGAGGGAATATATATCGAGTAAATACCATCCACTCTGGTAAGCCTAATGCACGCGCCCCTTGTACGAAGGGACGCCTGGATATCTCTAAAATAGCATTACGCAAGCGACGGATATATAGTCCACATAACCATAGAGCTAATGTAACAGCTGGCAATATATAGGCAGAAAAACCATTTGTGTTCGTTACTGATACAATCTGTAATTTAACGCCAAATAAGTAGAGCAACAATAGGCCCACCCAGAAGCTAGGAATCGCTAAGGCTAGAAACGTCAATAATCGTACACCATGATCCACCCATGAATCCTGATACTTGGCGGACAGCATCCCTAGTGGAATGGTCACTACAATTCCCATGACAAGTGCTAGTGATACGAGGCCCAATGTATTAGGCAAGGCCCCCGATAACAATGTGATTACCGGCATTGAATACAGAATCGATTCCCCAAAATCCCCCCGTACAATTTGTCCAAGCCAACGCACATACTGTTGCCACCACGGATCATTGAGACCTAATTGTTCTCTTAATTGAGCCACCAACACTGGATCAGGCGTGGCACCCACGAGATTAAATTTCATTGCCACCGGGTCGATAGGCGACAATTTAATCAATACAAATGTACCGATAGTAACAACTAGTAAAATACCAACTATACTCACCAAACGCTGTAGTATTAATCGATACAATCCATCACCTGCCTTCTTTATCACAAAATAGCTATATTTATATTCTATCAATGTAATACTTAGATAGATATACCCATACAGGTATTTAGAATCGTTATCATTATGAAAGTTTTGCATACCAACAAAAACAGCCCCTCATACGAGGAGCTGTTTATATAAAACCCTTACATTTCATGCGAGTACTGCACTGTAGATCGCATGCCATTCCATCAAGAATAGTTTGTATCAGGCTGTATTATTTCATATGTGATTTTGGTGCAACTGTATTAGCAATGATCGCTTTTGCCATATCTCGATTTACAGGACGTTCAAAGTACATCGCATGGTTTTGACCATCTTTTGTCCAACCAGCGAGGTATACCATTTTTTCGCCACCTTTGAAAGTAACCTTTGTACCGTTTACCTTTTCTGTAGCTGTAACGCGATAATCCTTATAATTACCACTGATATCACCTTTTGTAGTACCTACACGATACACAATACGTTTGCCTGCCGCTTGGTTCCGCGTTGTATCTTCACCAGCTTGGTAAACATACACAACTTGCAAAACATCTTTATTGATTGTGCTTACAGACTCAATATTATAACCTACAGGTAATACTTTAGGTAGATGAGGCATAATATTCATGTATTTAGCAGCTTCATCAATAGTGGCGAATTCATGAATTGGGCTTGGCATGCCAACCATAGACGCTGCCTGTTCTGCAACTACAGGTTTAGCTGGATCTGGTTTTACATCAAAAGTACCTTGTGCACCAGCAACAGTGTAAGAACCTACACAAGCACACGCAACTGCCAGTAATACAAATTTTTTGACCATGGGTATAATCTCCCTTCGCGTAACATAAAAATTATTAAAAACACATTTATTTTGCATGTGATTTTTCCTCAACAATATTACGGATAATAGCCTTCGCCACATCTCGTGTAACGGGGCGATAAAAATCTAAGGAGTGATTTTGTCCATCTTTCATCCACGATGCAAGATAAACCATTTTGTCACTGCCTTTGAAAGTAACCTTTGTACCATCTACACTTTCAGTTTCTATAACCTTATGAATTTTATGGTCACCACTGATATCACCAGTTAACTTAGATGAACGATATATAATATATGCGCCTCCATCTTGATTATAACATGGCTCCGCACCAAATTTGTAGACATACACAACTTGTAATATATCTTTCTCTAAAGTGATGATAGATTGAATATTAAAGCCTACAGGTAACAACTTTGGCATCTGTGGTGTAATATTCATATACTCCGCCGCTTCTTTAACTGTGGTGAACACATGTACAGGACTCGGCATAATAAAATTTGGTTCCGTAGGTTCAACTGAGATTCCACCAGTCATAGGCACAGAACGATCCCCAACAGATGGCTCGTGAGCACTAGTAATGCTATAGAAACCAATAGCTGCACATGCTAAAGAAGTCACTAGTAATGTCTTTATCTTTGTTGTCATAACAACAATCTCCAAAAACAAGAATACTGCCTATATCATTTTAAAAAGCTTAGTATTTAGCCTATTATTTCTTATGTACCATAAAACCTGCCGCTTGTTGGTTCGCCATGATGGTTACATCAGAGATTTGCAAGCGTTTAGGTTGGTTTGTTACATATAGTACTACATCGGCTACGTCTTCTGGTTGAACAGCCTCAATGCCAGCATAAACGGAAGCTGCTCTTTCAGCATCTCCGTGAAAGCGAACTTCACTAAATGGAGTTTCTACGATACCTGGTTGAATGGTAGTAACCTTAATATCTGTAGCTATGGTATCCATACGAATGCCATCGGCCAACATTTTGACAGCTGCCTTTGTAGCACAGTACACAGCGCCGCCTGGGTACGCATAAATTCCAGCAGTAGAGCCCATGTTCACAATATGACCACTATTTTGAGCCATCATGAACGGCAATACAGCCTTAGTCACATAAAGAAGGCCTAATACATTCGTATTAATCATTGTGACTGCATCTTCTACGGTACTATCTTGAAATGGATCGAGTCCCTGTGCCAGACCTGCATTATTTACAAGTACATCAATGCCACCAAAAGCTTCGATAGCTGGTTTTACCTTAGCATCTACATCTTCGCGTTTGCTCACATCGAGAACAAGCGTATCTATACGAACGCCATATTGCTGTTCAAAATCTTCCTTAATCGCCACCAAGCGATCCGCACGACGACCAGCAATCAATACATTATCTCCATCTTGAGCGAATGCACGGGCACACTCAAGGCCGATACCAGAAGTAGCACCTGTAACGAAAATTTTGCGGTTCATATGTATTCCTCCTTCTATTTAATAGTGATGACAGGGGCGGAAAAAAGACACGCTATCGCGCAAGCGGGACCCGAAGTCTTTTTTCCGCCCCTATCATCACAAGCTTTAAATACATAGGTCCTGAATTACATAATGAAACGCAAAGATTTTCATTGCTAAACAAAGAAAAGGAAGTAATTCAGGACCTCTATCAGATTGTGTCCTCTCTACGGTAAGGCCAAAGTCGGTTTTGGAAGCCCATCAGGACCTGTTTTAAATACGTTATCCTTATTTCCCGCAAAGATTTTTGTTACGGGGAAAGGAAAAGTTGTAATTCAGGGCCTCAATTATAATTTATGTTTAGTGGATCCTTCTTTTGGATTTGTATCGATTGTTTTACCAAGTTCGGTTTCATTTATATCTTGGATTTCATAGCCCCAGCGTTTTAGCATGGTTTGTTGTTCTTGTTTTAGGAAATCGAAGAATTGAATGCGATGTTGCTCAGGGCTTTCATAATATCCAATTAAAGCGGTCCGATATTCTACTTCGCGAGATTTCGTTATCGTAATTGGGCATAATCCATTCTGAATAAGGTTTCCATTCATCATGAGCAGAGCAGTTCGTTTATTGCCATCGCCAAAGAACTGGTTACGAGCCATCTCGGCATATAATAGAAGCGATTGTTCCAACGGATTATCCTCTAGCTCTTGGCACCTAGCTATTAATTCGTCCCAACAGGAATTTAAATCCAAAGGATTAGGCGGTGTGTAACTTGTACCACCTATAGCTACTGGTGCATTGCGAAAACCACCAAATCCTAGGCGGTTCTCACTTTCAGAAACCAACTTATTATATTCGATAGCCACTAACTTATTAATCCGAAAGCGCTTTAAGCGCAAATCTTCTATCAAGGCTTGCCAGCCACGATTAATATTATCTATTTGTCGAGTTTCACTCACACTGAGCCCCGCCACAGAAGTACCACACACAATCGTCTCAACCTGCGGATACGTTGCCGTGTTCCCCTCCATCTGTGCCATATCAAACACAAACTGAGCACGCAACTTCTCAGCGATAAACAATGCCAAATCAAAACCTACATAACCATTACTATCAGCAGTCACAACATCACCTCCCTACGTCCATTCAACTATGATATGTATAACACCATTTTACCATATTTCTACTTGTATTATTCCAACGAATATGTTGGCACTAATTTAAGGGGAAACATAAAAAGATTGGGCCTATGGCTGTATTGACTGTAGAGATAAGAAAGAACCCCTTTCGAAAAACGACTTTACCCTCACTGTGGATTTCCAACGATTATGCTGGCGCTAAAAATAGACTAATGTAGATGGCAAAGAACCGATAGGGTTCTGAAAACGACTTTGGCCCGGTTCCTACCAACAAATGTGTAGGCGCCAATTTAATGGACACATAAAAAGATTGGGCCTATGGCTGTATTGACTGTAGAGAGGAGAAAGAACCCCTTTCAAAAAACGACTTTGGCCCTGCGGAGGCCGCAGGCCGGAGTCAGACCCGGCCGGTGGAGTTTTTTGGAAGGGGGCCTTTCTACTACGGCAATTAAGCTAAGGGCCCAATCTTTTTATGTTCTATTTTAAATGCGCCAACATATCGTTGAGAACTTCCATACAATCCCCAACAATCCCATAGTTCGCGTGTTGGAATATTTCCGCCTTCGGATCGTTGTTAATGGCCACGATTGTATCGGCACCAGAGATGCCGCTTACGTGTTGGATAGCGCCAGAGATACCAAATGCCAAGTATAGTTTAGGGCTTACGGTTTTACCGGTTTGGCCTACTTGGTATGGCAGTTCAATCCAACCTTTTTCAACGAGTGGACGGGTAGCACCTACAACGCCGCCGATAGCATCAGCGAGTTCGTAGAGTTTATCAAAGTTTTCCTTTGAACCCATACCACGACCGCCAGCTACGATGATATCCGCTTCTTGGATATTATAACCAGACTTGCTGAATGGAATAAAATCTAGTCGTTTGGTGCGAATGTCTTCGGACTTGAGGTCAAATTGTTCAAGTTGGATACGGCCCCAACTGTCCGCAATGCGCTCAGGTTTCTTAAATACATTAGGACGAACAGAGCCCATTTGTGGACGATGGTTTGGCGAAATAATTTCCGCCAAGATATTGCCACCTAAAGCAGGACGGGTCCATTCTACAAGGCCTTCTTCTGTATCTACGGTTAGGATAGTGCAATCTGCTACAACACCATTTTGCATGCGACCAGACATGCGTGGTGCTAAGTCACGGCCATTGTTGGTAGCACCAATTAAAAGGATATTCGGTTTATGGTCTTCAAAGAAATCCGTCAATACCTTTGTATAGCCATCTGTTGTATAGTATTTCAAGAGGGGACTTTCAAAAACGTGAACAATATCGGCGCCATGAGCCACAAGTTCCTCTGCCTCAGCTTGTACGTTTTCACCGAGGAGCATGACTTGCACGAGCTGGCCCAGTTCCTTGGCGATGCGGCGGGCTTGACCGATAAGTTCATACGTAACTGGATGCACTACGTCATCGATGGTATCAGCTACGACAAAAACGTCTCTGTATTCATCAAAATTTGTCATTATCGGTCACCTCCTTCGGAAACAGCATCAGCTTTAGCGGCCTCTGCTGCAAATGTATTTGGATCTACCGCCTTAGGTTCGCTAGGCACCACGCTTTCAACAGACGCAGCTCGCTGTACTGGGTCATTTACGTCAATGCCCTCATCGTCTTGCGCCTCTACAACCGGTGTATCATTTGGCACCAAAAGGTGTGCGAACTTTTCAGGCTTGATGTGGTACGCCAATTCAAGCACCTTTTTAGCGCCTTCGTCGACGGATGAAAGCATTTCTACCTTGCCACGAAGCGGTGGTTGGTATACCTTGCGTACCCGTGTTGGGGAACCGGTAAGGCCAATGCGTCTTTCATCAATATGAGGCATATCACGCAAGGTAATATGATTAATAGTATATCGTTTCGCGTAAATGGAGCTCCAAAGGCCAGGTTGACGTGGCTCGTTAAGTTCGGCTGTCGTCGTCACAAGCAATGGCAACGGAGCTTCAATCACTTCATAACCGTTCTCGTGCTCCCGCTTTACAATCGCCTTTTGAGAGGCTTGGTCTACAGAAAATTCACATGCATAGGTAGCTTGCGCCATACCGAGTTCCTCTGCGATTTGAGGGCCCACCTGTGCTGTATCACCATCGATAGCTTGTTTACCGCAGAAAATGATTTGGAATTGACGGTTCATGGTTCGTTGAATATGACGAATAGCGGATGCAATCGTATAACTTGTAGCCAATGTATCGGCACCACCAAAGGCACGATCTGTTACGAGCACCGCATCATCAGCGCCTAACGCCAAGCATTGACGCAATGCCTCTTCGGCTTGTGGAGGGCCCATGGTCACAACCGTAACGCGACTGCCTTCAATTTGGTCTTTCACAGTTAAAGCCACCTCAAGCGCGTGCATGTCGTAAGGGTTTACAATACTAGGCAGACCTGTGCGGATGAGATTATTTGTTTCCGGATCTAGTTTAATTTCCGACGTATCCGGTACTTGTTTTATACAGACTAATAATTCCATGCACTCACCCCTGTCTAAACTCTATGCCCTTGGCATTACGAGGATATTTCCAAGATTTAACAATCGTATGTCCGCACAACACACGACATGTGCCACATTCGAGACAACCTGCAAAATCAAAAGCAAGCGTGCCGTCCTCTTGCAATGTGTATAAACCTGCAGGACAACCATTCACGAGCTTCATCGCCTCTTCGCGGCTTACGCTTTCACCATCAATAATGATGTGAGGACACGTTTCATCTACATAATATTTATTCGCGCCCAAACGCTCTTCTAATTTCATAGGGAACGCACCCCTTTCCATGCATCACGAATCAATCTGAATAGGCCTACATCCTTGACGCGGCGCAACAATTTTTTCATCAATGGCACCGCACCGTCACCATTTACGGTGAATACATCACGCATAAGATTGTTTACAAATGCAGGATACTCATTAAAAATACGCGGATTAGAGGCCAAGAATTTCGGCATATTTTTATACAATTTCATATCGCGACGCAACCAAGACGCCTTGATTTGTTTTTCGTACAATTTAGTAACGCGATCCATATTTTCGTCGCGTAGCGCCACATTGACCGCCTCAGCTGCGCACATGCCGGACTCGATAGCCAGATCCATACCACGAATCGTGTACCCTAGATTCATACACATCCGCGCCGCATCGCCAACAACGATGTAACCCTTGCCGCCCAATTTCGGCATCGCTTTATAACCGCCTTCAGGCACAAGATGCGCGCTGTGTTCCTTTAATTGACCACTTTTCAAAAGTGGTGCAATTCTAGGATGACTGGTGAAAGCCTCCAACATTTCGTCAACTGATTTATCCGCCAAGCCGATGTCCTCAAGGCCTACTACCATGCCTACGGAAAGACTGTCCTTGTTCGTATATATAAAGCCACCGCCTAGTAGACCATCTGTCATATCGCCCAACGTGAGCCATGCCATGCCTTCATCACCAGATAACATAAGGCGATTCTCGAGGTCCTCTTTTTTAAATTTATATACCTCTTTCACACCCACCGCCATCGTCTTAGGATCTGTAGGGTCAGTCAAACCAGCCTCTTCTAAAAGCACTGTGTTAGCACCTTCAGCGATGATAACGAGTTTTGCATACACCTCGTCATCGTGACAACGTACACCTACAACGCGACGTTTTTTACCTTCTCCTTCGGTGATGAGTTCCGTTACCTGTACATTAGAAACGAGCAAAGCCCCTTTCTTCTCAGCCTCTTCGGCCAGCCATTTATCGAATTTAGCACGCAACACAACATAGGATTCTTCATTTTCTTTCACATCTTGGTAACTATATTCGATGGTCGTCATCTCATTGCCAGTACCTATGGAAATGCGTTCCTTTGTCACCTTTCTTTCAAGAGGCGCACGATCCCTAAAATCCGGTACCAATTTCTCTAGAGAATGCGTATAAATACGGCCGCCCATCATATTCTTAGCACCTGGCGCCATCCCGCGCTCAATGACCAACACCTTCACACGCTGCTCCGCCAAACGTAACGCCGCTGCAGCACCCGCCGGCCCTGCCCCCACGACGATAACGTCAAATCTCTCATTTCGATCTATTGCCATATACTCAGCTCCTTTTTATGAAAGCCTAACTTACATAAGTCTATATATTATATATTCACGATACAGATTGAAAATACCTTTTTAACATACCACATGTACATGAAAATTGTATAAGAAAATAAAAAAGGGGCCTTTCTCTTCTAGCACATAAAGTTTTTGGCGGGAGGTGAGGGCTTTCAAAAGACGACTTTGGCCCTGCGTAGCCCTTTCCCTTTCTCACATAAAGTTTTTAGAGAGGCTGTAGGGGGATTCTAAAAACGACTTTGGCCCTGTTCCGAAGGAACAGACCTGGCCGGTGGAGGCTTTTAGAATCCCCCTACAGCCGTCCTCAAAAAATTTATAAATTTTCCTAGCTTTCACATAAAAATTAGCGTATGATAAATGTAAGTAATATTCTCTATACGGAGCAAGACGCGTATATAATACGACCGCATAATGCAAGACCACGGTCAAAGTAAGGCACTCAACATTTTGGTATTTACCTCAAGGAGGCCATATGGATCCGCAAAGAATTCTGAAAGCATTATCCAATCCACATCGGTTAGATATTATATTGTGGCTAAAGCACCCAGAGCAAGAATTCGGTGTTCAAGTACACTCTAAAACTCTCATCGATTTTCCAAACAGCGTTAGCGTTAAGAGTATTCAAAAACGCTGTGGTGTATCGCAATCGTCTGTATCTACATTTATGACCATGTTAGAGCGTGCAGACCTTGTGGAATCGCGAAAAATTGACCAATACACCTATTATAGGCGCAATGAAACAGTTATCCGCGAGTTTGGCGAATGGTACAACAAAGAAGTATCCATCCAAGCCGACAATATCGACAAATTATTGGAAACAGTAACCTTAGACGACACATCCTATCCATCAACAGAGGATAGTTCTATGCTAAATCAACAACAAAGCATAGGCATATCTACTAAGGGACTAGACTATGAAAAAGATAATACCTAAACACAACTCCCTATCATTGCTTTATAGGGAACAATAAAGGAGCTATACTGCTAGAGGGTATCCTCAGCAATATAGCTCCTTTTAAATTTATTTTTCTGCTCCATCGATTCTCTCCCTTACGCGACGAAAAACATCGGTGCCAGAGAATCTAACTTTACTTTCTTTTGCTGCAAAATCAGCCTCGTCTAATGCATACTCAATAGAGTCTGTTAATTCAGCATATAATTCCATATCCATTTTTATTTATCGTTGCGCTTCGTATGCTCTAAATAGTTTAGATAGCAATACAGGCGCTAGTTTTAAAAGATCTGGGTTTTCGCAGAAGGATACGCGAAGTTGTGTCTTACCAGGATTGTGTTCGCTATCGACACCACTGTAGAATCCGTTAAGTGGAGCCATGAGCAATGTATAGTCATTGCCATCATCCAAGGTCACACGGCCGTGTTCAGCACACCAAGCAGCAAATTCTACGCCATCAAAGCCAGGTTTTGCTACATTGCGTACATCGATAACGAAATAGATGGACGCTTCTGGATTAGAAATAATGAAATCTGGTTCTACCTCTTTAAATCCCTTGTGAAGTTCATAAATCATTTCGCGATAGTAATCACGTTGTTGCTCATACCAGTTATGAAGATCAGCGTGGCTTTCATGAGCCAAGGCACCAAAAATATATTGACCAAGCGTATTAGCACTGAGATTCGCCGTATATTCAGCAACAGATTTTTCATAGCACAACGCATTGTCTGTAATGATGGCGCCAATGCGAAGGCCACAAGCATTCCAAACCTTAGAGGCCGTTTCAAGACTGATACGACGACCTTCGATACCTGGTACATCCTTATTCGTCAATGTCCAAATACTAGATGTTTCCTTGCCTTTTTCGTAGGCCAATTCACGATAGGCTTCGTCGGAAATAATCCATAAATTATATTTTACGCACAAAGATGCATATTCAATCAAAGTTTCCTTACTGAATAGCTGACCAGTTGGATTGTCGTAAGGAATAATCAACAATGCCCCTGGTTTTGTTTCTATAATGCGTTTTTCCACGGTTTCAATGGATGGTAATTCAAATTCGCCATTCTCGTTCAGGCGTCGTTCTACGGTTACCGTTTTACGACCAATGCGATGACCTACCGCATCGTAGTTCGTGTAGGACGGATTGAACATCAATAGAGGACGTTCCTCTTCACCTGCACCGCCACAAACGCCAAGCATGATGATTTCCATCGCCATGGATGCACCATCTGTAACAAGTACATTAAGGCCTGTTGTATCGAAACCTTGGCTGCGCAAAATATGCAAGAATGCTTCACGACATTCATCGGTCCCCGTTGTTGGTACATAGGGTACGATGCCTGTACTGAAAGGACTATTTGATCCGCCTAGAGTAAATAGTCGGCGCTGCATGGCGGGATGCATAGGACGCATAACATTACCAATAGAACCGTTAACCAAAATAGGTGGGTTCTTTCGCTCTAAAAATTTAATTTGCCCCATGCGGATCCCCGACGGCTTGCGAGCCATCATATACGGGGATAAAACCGGTAGTTCCATACAGAATCCAACTCCTCTAAATAAACGCCTTTCACAAAAATAAGGCTGTAATACGCATACATTGATATATATAGATACATTCTATTATAGTGCTTTTACAAGAGAAAATCTATAGTTTTATCATTGTAGCTTACAGCCTTATCAATTTTTATTCTTAACCAGCAAATTAGATAGTAACTTCAATACCTAAGCGGAAGTTGCGACCTTGACCTGGCCACCAATCACCTGCATGGCCATAGCGAACACTAGATTGTTCTGCATAATATGTGTCAAATAAGTTATTAATTCGACCAAATACAGTCACATTTTCACGTACGCGATAGTTAGCACTGATATCAGTAATCCAATATGTTGTACGAGGGAAGATATTAGCCGCAGGACCTGGACGGTCGATGACACCGCGAATATCCAAATGAGCATCCCATTTAGCATCGTTGTAATCGAGACCTGCATTAACCGCATGTTTAGGAATATAACCATCGCGATTTGCTTTACGTGTTGGTGTTTCATCGATATGAGTATAGGTATAACCGAGGCGGGCAGATAAATGTTTCGTTAATTGTTTACGTACATCTGCATTGATACCATGCGCTTTTTCTGTATCAAAATTGCGGTATTCACCTGAGAACGCTGCAGGGTTTGTCATTACCCAACCAATTTTATCTTTTGTACTGCGACTAAAGAAGCTGAGATTGCTGTTCCAAGTTTTACCGAATTTATGATGAACACCTAAGCTCCATTCATGACCTGTTTCAGGTTTCAAATTGCGGTTGCCATTTGTGCCATCAAAGAGTTGATATGGTGTAGGAGCCAAGAAATATTCTTTGTACGCTGCATATACATTCGTTTTAGCATTCACATCGTAGCCAACGCTAATGGATGGGGATGTATGCGTGCCAAATGCGGAGTGATGGTCAACGCGAACACCTGGTAAGACAGTCCATTTTGGAGCAACCTTCCACTCATCTTGTACGAAGTAAGATGTGTTCGTAAGTTTTACACCACCCATATTAAGCACCTTATCTTGACGCCAATCAATACCGCCAACTACGGTATGATCTTTTGCTTTATACGTCACTTGGTCACCAAACGCACGAGTCTTAATATCTGTTAAATAACCATCATATTTAGTTTTATAATGATTATCTAATACGTACAATTGATGGCTCCAACGTTTGTTGATATTATTATTCCAAACTGCACGGAATGAATCACTTGCTTCTGTACCGTAACGAATGTGATTAAGCGCACCCATATGGTCAGAGTACATCGCATCACCGCGATATGTATCATAGAATACCTTCACATCATTTTTGTCATTGATTTTGTTGCCTACCATGAAGGAACCAGTATGGCTGTTGCCATGTTGCGGAATGCGTTTGCCATGACCATCTTTATAGGAACCGATGATATCCTTTTGCAAGCCTACGCGCCAGTACCAATCGTTTTTGCTACCTTCATTGGTAATCGCGTATTGTTCAAGATTATTGCTGCCTCCCATAACACGAAGCTTAGTTTGAACGCCTTCTTCAGGTTTCGCCGTGATTACGTTCACAACACCACCGATAGCGCCAGAACCGTACAATGTAGAACCGGCACCGCGTTGTACTTCAATACGATCGATGCTAGACATATCTTTCAAAATTGTCATCGGTGGATTCACGCCAGCGGCGCCCATATTGATACCGTCCACCAAATATAGTACTTGGTCGGAACCATTAATACGGAACGCATTAGAATTCGTGTAACCTACACCACCACCATACGTATTGATATCTACCCCCGGTACGATACGCATCGCTTCATTCATGTTAGTTGCGTGACGTTCGCGGATATCATCGCCTGTGACTACACCTACGCTAGCTGGTACTTGTGAAAGCTGTTGTTCACTACGCGTTGCAGTAACGACAATGGTATGTGAATCTTGTGCATCAGCAGCTAATACGCTAGGTGCACTAATTGTGCTACCAAATACAAGAGCTAATCCCACATACAGAGATAAACGTTGTTTCTTTGATACTTTCATAAAACCCTCCACACACATCAAACTATAAATTACATACTATAAATATTTTGTGCCATAGATACCATTGCACGGGTCATAAATTGAGAATAACTCATGACCTGCGAGGAATCTACAAGGTACACACGACGATTGGCGATGGCCTTAACGCCCTGCAAAGCAGGATCAGAGTAAAGCTGCTCTGCCGTTGCTGGCGTAGTGCCATCTGATGTATAGGCCACAGAAGGAATAAAAATAATATCAGGGTTAGATTTTATTAAATCCTCTCTCGTCCCATTATCAAAAGGGCCTAACCCTATTTGAGTGGCTGCATTATTTACCTTCAAATAGTTACACATATCATCAAAGGTTGAACCCTTGCCGCCTGTTAAACCAAATTGGGAATAAAACGCCACCAAAGGGCGTTTACTGCTATACTTATTCGCCAGCTCTTCTACAGTTTTTAAATCTGCATCCATGCTGGCAATCATGGATTCATCAGATGCATGTAATAGCCCAGCAATCTCATGAATAGTAGCTTTTGCTTCTTTTACCGTAGTAGGCGTTTTATATACATAAACAGGAATCTGCATATTGCGCATTTCCCCAATCGCATCGGGAGACATCCAATTGGGTACTAATACTAAATCTGGCTGTACAGAGAGCATGGACTCAGCAGATGCTTTCACATGTTTCTCTACCTTAGCCGACACGTCGGGCACATTATTAGGTACCGTACCAACAGCGGCTACGCGGCTTGGATCAACCAAAGATAGGACTATATCCTCTGTGCTAGCAGCAATAGGAACGATGCGCTTAGGTTCAGTCGGCACCGTAACAACAGTGCCGGTACCATCCGTCACCTGATGTGTGGCGCCCGTAGTTCCCAGCTGTTTAGGACCACAGCCGAACACCAGAAGTACCATCATGACTATGGTACATATAATAGATATTCTTTGTTTCATACTAACGACCTTCTATAACACCTTCTATGGAAATATATAAGGACTGCAAATCCTCTAGCATCGTTGGAGATGCATCCCAGTAGCCACGTTGAGCGGCTTCTAACAAAATTTCCGCAATGCGCTGCAAGGCCCACGGATTTACATCACGCATCCAGTCTTGCACCGTTGTATCTAAAGCATACTTGTTAGCATAACCTTCATAGACCCAATCGGGCACTATATCGCTCGTCGCATCCCAGCCAAAGCTATGGGATACCACATTGGACATATCCGATGCACCTTTGTAACCATGATTCATCATAGCTTGAATGAATTTCGGGTTTTGTGTTTCTCCTTGCACAACGCGGCGCAGCTCATCCGACAAGGACCGCATCACAACGCGACTACGGTCGGTGCTATCCCCCACATAGGCGCGAGGCGCACTGCCCTTTGCAGTCCGCACTGCTGCAATGAGACCACCATGATAGCTATAATAATCGTCAGCACTCAAAATATGAGTTTCCCGATTATCTTCATTCTTAATGGTCACATCCATCGTAGTGAGGCGACGTTGAAATAACCGCATATCTTGTGGAATATCCTGATGTAGGTGAAAGCTACTCCACTTACTGTATACTTGCGCAATATCTTCTACGGACTGCCAGTTTTTGCCTTCTATCAAGGCGCCCACACCGGTGCCATAGGCCTGTGGCGGGTCACCGAAGATACGGAGTCGCGCCTTTTTAGTAGCCAACAAAGGATCCTCACCTTGCTCCACGAGCCAATCTACATCATCGTGAATATGCTTTTTCACATAGTTATCTTCTAGTGGTTCATCTAAGTCTGCCACCAGTTCAACAGCCTTGTCGAGCCAACTAATGGCAGTAGGCATCATATCTCGAATGAGGCCACTGATGCGACCCATTACGTCGATACGAGGTCGTTGTAATTCTTCTAAAGGAATCACCTCTAGGCCTGAAATGCGACCATTGGACTGCCATTTAGGGCGAACGCCCAATAAATAAAGAAATTCCCCTAAACACTGGCCGTGACTTCTAGAGTTGCTACTAGCCCAGAGAATGATGCCTACCGTTTCAGGGTACCGTTGTTCTTTTAAGATATAGTCAGCAATGACTTGGTCTGCCAAGTCTATCCCTAGCTGATAAGCAATCTTTGTGGGTAGTGCCCGTTCATCGAGGCCATAGAAGTTACGCCCCGTAGGCAATACATCAACTTGACCGCTGGAAGGAGCCCCACCAGGGCCGGGTTCAACATATTTTCCTTGCAAGCCCTGCGAAATGGATGTAATCTCATTCTTTGTTTGTCCTAATTTAGGTATATACTCGCGCACAATGACTGCGGCCAAAGGCGCTAGCCGTTCTGGTACTGTATAATCTGGTGTATTCACCACATACCTTACAAACGCACGCAGTTCGTTCCAAATTTGATCAATGATGTGACTATAACGAATCCCCTCGTCATTTACGTCCCCTGCATGTTGCTCTATATAGGACCAATCATAACCTAATTCTTCGGCTAAGATTTCAAGACCCGATGCAATATCCCCTTGTGGCGTCCGTACAATGGCGGTAATAAATTCCTCTAGCTCTACACCTTCAGGTCCTTGCCCTAAAATGTGCAAGCCATTTCTCATCTGCATATGCTTTAGGTCGCTTAACTTTTCATGGACAGCTGTAATAAGATCGTCCATCGTAGCGCCTTGTTCTTCATCGATGAGATGACACGCCATGGCTTTCTCTCGAATCACGTTCTCTATATCCGATACACTCTCAGGATGCTCTTGCTCAAAATGACTATGCTCATCGAGTAATGCTTCTAATTCTTCAAACTCATCGTAGAGCCCGGCCGTCGTCATCGGTGGCGACAGGTGCCCTACTAAGCAAGCGGAGCTACGCCGCTTAGCTTGGATACCTTCACCAATAATAGTCGTCCAGTACGGGTAAATATTAGGTAACGAGGATATACCAATTTCAGGATAGCAACTAGCACTGAGGCCTGCTCCCTTGCCTGGGAGCCATTCTAAGGAACCATGAGTACCTACATGAATGACTGCATCCGCTTCAAAGACGGTTCGTACCCAATGGTAGAAGGCCAAGTACTGATGCGGTGGTGGCAAACAGGGATCGTGGTAAATGGCAGATACATTCTCCCCAAAACCACGAGGTGGCTGCACCGTAATCCATAGATTGCCATTGGAGAAACCAGGGATAATAACCTCATCATCGTAGACGAATACATCTCCAGGCGCCGCGCCCCAAGACTCGATCATAGACTTTTGCGTATCTTCTGGCAGCGTTTCAAAATACGCTTTGTAATCATCACTACTCAAACGCCCTTCTGCAGAAGCTAAGAGCTCATCAGTGAGCATAGACCTGTCATTCGTCATATGAGATGTGACTATATCCATTAACTCTGCACTCGTTTCTGGCACAGTATCTACGGTATAGCCCTCGTCTTGCATACTCTGTAATAGTCGTCGTACCGATTCAGGCGTATCAAGTCCTGCAGCGGACCCAATATTGGAGTTTTTTGGCGGATAGTTATGCAGGATAATAACTACCTTTCGCTCCGATACTGGAATATGTCGTAATTTAGACCATTTAATGGCCCGCTCTACAATAGCAGCAATGCGTTCTTTTACAGGTAGATACACATAGTGACCACGCTCATCAAAGGTTTGACACGCCACGACGCCACCCTGAATGACGCCATCGAGCTCAGGTTGTGATATAGATAAATTCACGTCCAAAGGCGTCACGCCTTGCGGGTCTGCAGCCCAGGTTTTCTCATCCATGTATATGGTATAGCCCTGAATGATAGGCACATCCTGTAACTTTAATTCCTCCAAAGTTTGTGCCCCTAAGGACTGATAGGAGAATTTACAAGTATTTATGAGCACATCAAAGGGGAATACATCCTTACCAAAGAGATGATTCATGGACAGCTTCATATTAGGAATGCCTACACGAGGATTGGAACCATATTGTCCATAAAAGATAATCGGGTTGTAACCATGTTTATAAATCTCTTCAAACAAGGCCTGTTGGTAATAAATATCCCCCATAATCCATTCGTCGCGATAGAAATACACCGCGATGGACGGCCAATCTGGATTTCCTTCGGCCTCCATGAACTCATCATAGGTTTCGTAGATATTTCCATCGCGGCCCATGATGGCTTGCCACGGAATGTGGTCAGGTTCCTCCCATTCGGAGATTGGTTTTGTACTGAAAGCACCGTTAATAAGGCGCACATAGTTCATGACGCCACTGGTGCGGCGATAGCTTTCAAGAAATCTCCGTTGATTTTCGTCTATATTACGATAGAGAATATCTGTTTTCTTAGGCTCTACCACATCAATCCAATACTTAGGATGATGCGCATACAGCCAACGCTCTAGACGTTCTAAAAATGGCGAATCTAAGCCAACCCCCATATTCGTTACGAGAACGACATCTGCAGCACGTAGGCGGCTTTCAAAATCCTCATCCCAAAGGGGCTGTTTTTTCATATTACAGATGTCCACCTCACCCTGTATCAATTCAGGATAGTTGGCAACAGCCTGTTCTATATATTGGATTTGTTTTCCTAAATTAGAAATATACATGAGACGACTCATGATCTACCTCCGCGATACTCGTAATATACCATCCGCCGTAATAGTATCCATGGCGTAATAACTGCCATTCATTAATTTACATAATTCCTTAGCAAGGCCTAGCTTGATAAAGCCCGTTTCCGTATCAATAACGATACAGTCTACAGGCAAGGTCCCAAGAATACGAGCCCATTGTTTAGCCTCTGCTACGGGATCCTCTAAGTCCCCCGACGTAGCACGTCCATCGGTGATACATATAATCTGAATGCGTTCTGCCCGATGGGCACGCAACAATCTATCGCACATGGTGTAGGCCATGCGTAAACCGTGAGCTAATGGCGTTTTACCACCTGTAGGCATAGATGCTAATAGTCGCTCTGCACGCTCTACGCTACGGGTGAACGGCAATAACACCTCTGCCGACTCCTTGCGAAAGGCAATGAGTCCTACTGAATCACGATGGATATAGGAATCACGCAAGAGGCTCAAAATAGCGGATTTCGTGGCCTCCATGCGATGACGCGCCGCCATAGAACCGCTCGCATCCACCACGAATAGTTGATACGCGCCAATGCGCTTTTCTCGGGCCTTGCGACGATAATCTTGAGGCTTTACCACTATAGATAATCCCTTGCTGCCTTGATGCTCTAATTGCTGGGGCTGCGTAGATTGTATTTCTTGTTCCACCTTAACAGCAGCTCGCAACCGTTGGTAGGGTGCTGCCGCTCGCAATGTATCGACTAAGGCCAAGTCCTCAAGAGCATGTTCATCTTGATAGGCTCGAATCATGCGGCCTCGAGTGTCCTTTGTTTTAGTCATGAGGCGACGACCAGAACCCTTACGATACTGGCGGTCTACTGTCTTATATGACTGTAATTTCCAATGAAACATCTGGTTAGCTATACAGGCAACAGTATCAGGCAAGGATACAGAAGATAGCCCGTTAGATACATCAGCATCAGTGTTTCTTGAATCAGAACTATCAGATTCCTTAGGGTTAGCGTCATTAGTGCCGCTAGTTTCTTCTTGATTAGCGTTGCCGAATACATCTTGATTAGACGCTCCATCTTCGGTATCACTGATATCATTATTGGAATTATCTGATTCATTGGGATTAGATTCATCACCATTAGAATCTTCTCCACCCGAATTACTCGAGTTATCTACATCAGAGTCCTCTGCTATTTCAGTATTCTTCTGCAACTGATTTTGGTCGTTTGTACTGCTTCCATTATCCCCTTGTGATGATTGAGATTCTGATGCTTCATCTCGCTTCATACGATGGGGCAAAACATATAAAGCGGCTCGGTCTGCATGGATTGGCTTGCAGTACGAGCTGCCATCAAGAACTGCAAGAGATTTCATAACTTGCAGCAATACGTATTCTGCACCATGCCCTACGGTGCGTGCTTGTAGTGCATAGGATATGGCTAGTGAAAGCATAGCATCCGAAACAGCAATATTCTGAACTCGTTTAGTAGCTATGAGAGATAACATATCTTCAGCTGAAATAACATCTATTGAGCTAGTTTCCCCCTCACATAAGGCATCGTCCAAGTCTGATTGATTATCCCCTGCTATAGATGCATCACCACATAGAATTTCTTCTCGATTTTGTTGCAACACAGCTATACGAGATTCTAGTGTTGGTGCAGCCATAGATACATGCACATCAACGAGTTCCCACTCCGCATCATCTAGTGTTCTATCTTCATGATTGATAGTCATGATGAGCAGTATTTGACGTCGCTTCGCCTCTACTAATAAGGCATGACGAACCTCAGGTGCCAGAACGTGCCCATCATCGACAACCCAACATCGAGTGCTAGTGTCATCTAAAAGACCTGCGGACATAATCATCTGGCCCTGCTCTAGGGATGCTTCAAAATCGATAGTCTCTTGTAATTGTGAATTTTCTACATACACAGGTATCAAACGATAGGGAATATGCCATGCTTCGAGGCACTGGCGAAGAATATAACTTTTACCCACACCAGTACCACCAGAAATAACGAGAGTATGAATCTGATTGTTTACAAGGCCTATTTTGAGGGCCTCTTGTACAGATGTTTCCATAGCTAGTCCTCAAGCACAGCCGTTACCACTGTATCAATGCGGTCTTCATCGTGACCTTGCTCCTCAAATGGCAAACGACGTAAACGATGCTTCAATGCTAATCGTGCTGCTATCTTGAGGTCGCTCTCTGTGATTTGATGGTGACCGTGAAAGGCTGCGTGTGCACGAGCGGTGTGCATCATCGTAATATCTGGACGATGACCATCAACGCCAACACCAATACTAATGCTTGCAATTTTCAACAATACCTCATCGGTGGGAATGATGCTTGGCAATAATTCACGAGCTTGTAATAAGCGTTCGTGTAATGCTCGTTCCGATTCCGCATAAGACGCTACGAAACTTACCGGGTCGTCGCCAAAGGCAAGACGACGCTTGATAACCTCCATCCGTTGTGCTGGATCATGCTCACCATAGACCATGACGGATAAACCGAAACGATCTAGCAGCTGAGGTCTAAGGTCACCCTCTTCGGGATTCATTGTTCCTACGAGGATAAAGCGAGATGGATGAGAGTGGCTCACCCCTTCACGCTCTACCGTATTGACACCCATAGCTGCTACATCAAGTAAAATATCTACAATATGGTCATCTAATAGATTAACCTCATCTACATAGAGAATGTTTTGATGTGCTGCATGCAAAATGCCTGGCTCAAAAGCTTTCACACCGTCCTGTAGTGCTTTTTCTAAATTGATAGACCCTACAACACGGTCCTCTGTAGCATTAATAGGAAGTTCCACAACGGTCATGGCCGTAGCCCCTGTCTCCATAGGGGGTAATAGGTTCGCCAAAGCACGGACAGCCGTAGATTTGGCAGTGCCCTTTTCCCCCTCGATTAACACACCACCGACAGATGGATTTATGGCATTAAGTAACAGGGCCAACTTCATTTCATCTTGACCAACAATAGCAGTAAATGGATATAACATAAGTCTAACCTCATTCGGAATCGCAATACAAGGATGTAGCCAAAAATAAAATTAGTAATATAAAAATAACTAACTATCTAACCCAAGATACTTATTGCAGGTCTGGATCGATAGACATGTCAGTACTAGCATTAGTCTGTTTATACGCTTGGATATCCGTAGTCCCTTTCGGGAATACAAAGATGCGTTGTTGTTTAAAGTATGGATCATCGTAGACCGCTGCCGATAGATGGAATGCGTTTCGTAGATTCTCTGCAGTCAGCACTTCACGAGGCGTTCCTACATCGACTATATGACCATCGCTAACCAAGACGAGCTTAGTACAATATTTGGCAGCCAATTCTAAATCATGGACGACGATTAGAATCGTTTTGCCTTCGTCACATAATCTACGACCTTCGTGAAAGATATCATCAGCGTACACCAAATCAAGAGCAGCCGTCGGTTCATCTAGTAATAGCACCTCTGTTTGTTGTGCCAGTGCCTTGGCTAAAAATACCCGTTGTCGCTCACCACCGCTAAGGTTTTGTACGGAGCGATGTCTCAGGTGATATACGCCCACCTCTTTCATCGCCTTTTCTACGATAGCTTTATCCCCGGGGCCCTCTTGTTGCCACCATTTCAAATAAGGATAACGCGCTGTCATCACGATATCAATGGCTTCATAATCAAAGGAAACATTTACAGATTGCTGCATATATGCCACATGATGAGCGATATCCTTATCGCTCATGGAGACAATGCTTTTACCATCCCATAAAACCTGACCACCAGATGCAGGATAGAGGCCACGCAAGGTTTTTAACAACGTCGTTTTACCAGAACCATTAGGTCCAATAATGCCGACAAATTCACCGCTATCAATAGAGAAGGACGCATCCTTTAGAATGTGGTTTTCCCCTAATGTAACGGATAGAGATTGAACATCTAATTTCATTAGGCCCCTCCTTTATTGCGCAAGCGGTGAAGCAAATATAAAAAGTATGGTGCCCCTAAGAGAGCTGTCATGATACCAACCCGAATTTCTATAGGTTGTGCTATAACTCGGCCCAATGTATCACAGAATACGAGGAATAATGCCCCTCCAACAGCTGCCATAGGCAGTAATATACGATGATCCGGTCCTACCAAGAGGCGGACAATGTGAGGAACCACAAGGCCTACAAAGCCAATAGAACCACTGACACATACAGCAGTAGCTGTAACAACGGATGCAAGGAATAAGAATAGCATACGGTACACCATAACAGGTAAGCCCAATGCACGTGCCTCTGTGTCACCGAGAACGAGTACATTAAGATGACGACCGAGCATCATCAAAATAACGCTGCCTGTCACGATAGGCCCTACAGCTAGTGCCACATGATCCCAACGACGGAAATCAAGGCCACCGACCATCCAGAATAAGAATTCACGCAACCGGTATTCGTTAATCATCGTCAAAATACCCGATGTAAAAGCACCAAGTAACATGCTCACAGCTACACCAGCGAGCAATAAGGTCGTCGTATCGAGCTTATTATTGCGCAAGGTTAAAATAATAGTAATACCAACGGATACAAAGGCGCCAACAAAGGCAAAGGCAGGCATATAAAACATACCGAGAGATGTTACGCCAAGAGCAATGGCGATCACTGCGCCAAGGGATGCCCCTGCAGATACACCCATAATGCCAGGATCCGCTAATGGGTTGGAGAAAACGCCTTGCATAACGGCACCAGCCAAGGCTAATGCACCACCTACAAGGAGACCAATGATGAGACGTGGCATACGGATAAACCACAATACCGCCTCCTGTTCAGCTGTAATCGGAGCTGTAAAATGAACCGGTATCCCCATACCATTTAAAATACTTTGTATGCCACCACCGATAGGAATCATAATCGTTCCTACATGTAGCGCCAATAGGCTTACAATACATAGTAATCCCCCAATTATGGCAATTGCCATGATTTTTTGTTTCTGTTTAGTCATGAGGATTCCTTTCTAACTGAGGATACACAGTATGCATAATAGCAAGCATAGCTTCACCAATATGCTGATTCATAGTATATAAGTACGCAGCCGGTAAAGGCTTAACGCGATGTTCTTTTATAGCTGGCAGATTTTGAAAGGCTGGATTATCAAGATACCGACTAGCTAAATTTTTATCCATGCCTTTATAGGATGGAATAAAAATATAATCTGGGTCCATAGCCAATACACGCTCATCTCCAAAAGGAGTCCGTGGCGGTAAACCGAGAAGATCAGGTGCATTGTAGATGCTCATATACTTGCACATATCATCAAACAGACTGCCTGTTCCGGTGTACCCATCCATGGATGATACGAAGAGTACGCTTTTGCGTTGATTCAATGGAATAGATGTACCAAGCCGTTTCATCTGTTCTAGTTCACGACGGATTTTCTGCTCGTAAAATTGCCCCTTTTCATCTTCCCCTACAATATGAGCTATGTCCGTCACATTCTTAATGACAGATTCTACCGTAGTACCGGTTGGTACTACAACAGTAGGTATACCCATGTGGCGTAAACCTGCAATGACGTCTGCGCTCGTATAATCAGGTGCTATGACAAGATCTGGCTCCAAGGCAATGATTTTTTCTAATGGATAAGAACTCATAGCAGGTTTAACCAGCTTAGCACGCTTCGCCTCTAAAGAATACTCTTCATAGGTAGATAATGTATTTATACCTACCAAGCGGTCTGGTTCTACAAGGCCTAATAAAATCGTATCCGACGCAGAGGATAATGCTAAAATACGTTTCGGATGATCAGGTACTGGTACGCGTGCCCCATCATAACTTTCAACATAACGGGTATATGGCAAGGTCCGCGTTTCATCTTGCGGACCACATCCGGTTACACCTACAAAAAGGAGTACCATCAAACATATAAGATACACAATGCTCTTGTTCATGATGATACTCCTTGTATAGTTCTAATACAGACTTATAGTAATCTAGAATTTTTGAGTGTAGCTAAGCTGATAGTTGAATGGCTCATCCCAGTATTCATAATTCCCATTAGTGATAACGTTATGACGGTCTAACAAGTTACGAGCATCTAAACGAAGTGTTGCATCCTTATTGAAATGATAGCCCACATAAGCGTTCCAAAGGGCAATATTAGGGTTTAAGCCACCATCTCGATTGCGCAACCGTTTTGTAACAAAGCTAAAGGATGTGCCTGCTTCCCACGTTGGGCTTTCATAGCGAATGCCTGTAGTGAATTGCAATTTAGGGGCCGCTTGTTTCCAGTAATTTTCATTCAATTCCTTTTGTCTTGGATTAGAGTAAGATCCGCTCACGTTCCATTTGAGGCGGTCGGATAAACGTCTACCATATTCGGCTTCGATGCCCACGTTGCGGAATTTCCCTCCATTTACTCGCACCAAAGGTCGACCATTTGCATCCGGTTGCCATTGGAAGAAGTTTTTGAAATCCATATAGAACACATCAACCTTCCAATCATCCTTTTTGTTGATGCGCTTGTATCCGATTTCATAGTTCCACCCTTCTTCTGGTTTGAGGTTTTTACTGCTTACCGCTGTATACTGGCGTCTAACGCTGCGGAATGTATCGCTCAAACTAGGCATTGTGAAAGCCTTCCCTACGTTCACATACATAGAGGATTGTTTATTGATGGAGTGCAATAATTGGAATTGAGGAGTCAATACATGCTGATCTTTAATTGGATCATCGATTACGGTATAACGCAATCCTAAAATGGACGTCCATTTAGGGTTAATTTCATAAGAATAACTACCATACACAGCATAACTATTGCGTTTAGGATGAATGTACACAGGAACAGCCGTTGCATGATAGATTTCTTGTTTACCTGTAACACCTGCGATTAAATAGTCCTTACCATCTCTAAAATCCCATTCATGCTGTACATCAAATCCATATTGACGTGCGCGATAGCTTGTTTCAGTCGCCTTAGCTTGGGACGTATTGTGAGCCCGGCTCGTACCACGCATCGTACGGTCATTATAGAACAAGGTTCCTGTAGTACCCTTGTCCTTATAAATTAAGGAAGCATTATTGCGATCATCCTTATAATGATACGTCGTAGAATGTCTTGCTTGATTAACCGGATTTGTTTCCGTACTGATTAGGCCAAAGGACGATTTACTTTCAGCACGATTGAAATTCAAGGTTACCTTATCTGAAAGCTTACCACTCATAAAGAGCCCCAACGAATTGCCCTTATTGCGAGTACTATAGTAGTTATATCCTTTAGTACCTGCATAGTCATCGTAGCGAATCGGTGTGGATGGGTCCTGCGTGCCCCAGTATTTTCTATCGATACCAACGATGAATTTATCTGTACCATAAGACACATCAAAGCGTTTAGCACCCTGATTACCTACGGCAACCGTAGCAGAGCCACCCTCTGTAGATGGAGTCTTGGTAATAACGTTAATAACACCACCTAATGCCTCTGCACCATACAATGTAGAAGCAGCTCCTTTCACTACTTCGATACGTTTTATGGCACTCGTAGGAATAGAGCCGAGTCCACCTTTGCCATTGAGGTTCATAGGCACGCCATTTACAAGAACAAGGGCACCACGGTCAAGGCCTCGAATATTCGTACGGCTATCCATGCCACCAAAATCGGCACCGCCAGCACCATAAGAATGTATTGTTACCCCTGGTACGGTCGCCACCGCATCAAAAGCAGTGGTAGCACCAGTGTTTTTTAAATCCTCAGGTGTAATTACATTCATCGCTACAGGTGTGTCCAAATCTAGGAGGGCTGTGCGATTAGCGGTAACATTGATTACATTGGACGACTCTTGATTCTGATTAGTTGTCATATCTACCGCATAACCATTTACACTCATACTAAGTAAGGCCATCATTGTGGCCACATATACACGTTTATTCATTTTATTTATCATCCTCTATGTTTTATTAAAACTATGTTAATTCTGTTAATTTGTAGCCTCCGAACTACAGTGGGAATTTGGTTCTAGGGGATATGAACCTTCTCATATCCCCTACATAAACTGTAATCCATTTAATTCAATTTAGGCTCATTCCAAATATAATCATTATTCAAATTCATATCTTATATAAAAAACATCTGATTTAGGCTCACCAGTTGTATTGGTAGCCCCACCTGACCTAGCTGCAAGGGCAAGGGCATCATTATCAAGAAGGCTAGAGCCGCTACTACCCTCAATTTCAGCCCTTACATAATTACCTTCGCCATCAAAATAAACCCTAATGGTAACTGTCCCTGTAATTCCTCTACGTACAGCTTGTGCTGGCATGACTTTATTGGCATCTAAACTAGCACGATAACCGGAAACATCAAAGTATCCCGAACCTTCCGTATTACTAGTCCCAGGATTGCCGCTCTGTGTACCAGGGCCGTCATTTGCTATTCCACCATTGCCAACGGGGCCACCACCCGGGCCTGTTGTATCACCATCGCCGGGAACACCTACAGGATTATCTGTATTCCCATGTAGATTTACACTAGCCGTTTCATTGCCACCTAGATAAGGGTTAAGATTTTGCAAGCCTGGTGTCGGTTTTCCCGATAAATCCGGTAATACACTACCCGACTTACCGCCCGCAGCATTTTCTTTATCATCAGAGACAATTTTCTCTTGCTGTTTCTTCTCCTGCTCAGGAGGTTCCGGTTGCACCATGTCAAGATTGATGACCAAATCTTTCTTTGGCGTTTCTGGTGGTTTTAAATGGCCGAACAAATCGCCTACAACACCCCAGTATGCTAAGTTGACCACCAATGCAGCGATAAAAGGAATGCCATATCGTTTACTCACCATATGATCACTTCCGTTCTGTCGCTACGCTGACAAATCGAGCACCACTCATCTTGAGATTATCCAAAATGCTAATAACATCCTTATACGCAATATCTTCAGATGCACGGACGATAAAAGCTTGTTGTGGTTCCTTCGCAACGATGCCTTGAATTTCATTGCCCAAATCATCAGGTCTAATTTCACGTTCGTTCAAATACATCTTATGAGTAGCTGTGAGCGAAATCGTAATCGGCTCAATCGTTTTTGCCGTTGATGCAGAGGCCTTTGGCAAATTGAGCGGAATTTGTTCCTCTGTATTCATATATAACGTACTCATCATGAAAAATACGAGCAAGAAAAATACAATATCAATCATAGGTATAATCATGATGGTAGGTTCTTTTTGTATCCCTACTGAACTACGTTTCATCGTTGACTCCTAATATATAAATCCAAGATAGAACCTAAGCGTTGTTCCAATTTTGCAATATCATAATTTACTTTACTTGTGCACCAGCTGTGGATGGCTAATGCTACGATGGCTACTGAAAGCCCTGTAGCAGTCGCAATCAACGCTTCGGATACACCACCAGTAATAACGGTAGGAGCACCGATATCGCCACCAACAGCAGCGAATGAGCGAATCATGCCCACTACAGTACCCAATAGACCTAGTAATGGAGCCATAGTAACCATCATGCTGAGCCAGTTAAGACCGCGTTTTAAACGTTCATCCATATACCCTACTACATCATGAAGGCGGTTTTCCAAGCCTTCAAAGTTATATACGGAATCAACAATCGGTGTTACAAATTGACTAAGTGCATCATCATTATTCTTAATCGCTTGTTCTAATGCAATCCAATCATTCGCATTACGACCTGCTTCAATGCTAGACGACAATTGTTGAATTTCACTGTCAATGCGACGATACATACGAATTCGCTCAAATAAAATCGTACATGCTGCCAACATAAATAAAACTAGCGGATACATGACTACGCCACCCGCATTAAAAAGATGAATTGCATACTCCATAATAACCTCCTCAAACTTATAATTATAAATTGGTACTCTACTGCGTATAAAACACAAATGCAATCTGTATTAATCGTTATATTACGATTAACACTAAGTTATTTTATTATTTCATAAACAAATACGTAGCACAATAAACCTATACCCTGTATAGGTATGCTATTTTACTCTATGTATTTTTATAATTACTAATTTCTCTATTGAATACATACATTTGTCTATTATATAAAAACACTAATAATTCTCATGCTAAAAATTATTTATCTGCTCTCAATACATATAAAAAAAGCAGTCTATAGAAATGTTTTCTATAGACTGCTTATACAGATATTATCTAAATTCTTAGCATACTAAGAGGCTGAACATAATACCTCTATCAAGTACATATTTATTAATTCTATACAATTTTATGAATATTATTCATACCTGCATAACCATTCGTTTAAACTATCCTATGACACCGTTATATCATCATAATAAAACTTATGTATGTGCATCCTCTCGCTACGAAATAATGATACATAAACAATATCTTGCCTATCAATACACTATCTTGCATACACCACTTGAGCTATTGTATAAATACCTCGTCCAATATGGTAACTCTTGGCCAACAGGCCATCCGTGGACACGATGGCTACCTTTTTGTTTTTAATAGCTTTCAAATTTGCCAATACAGGGTCATTATAGTAATTGGCATAGATTGCATCGCGATTATAATCCGGTGCATGTATGTCCATCGGTACAATGATAACATCAGGGTCGGCCTTGATAAGGTCTGCCTTTGTACCAAAGTTAGATTGTTTCACTCCGCTCTTAGCAGCTGCATTATCTACGCCCACATAGGTGAGCATATCGGCGATCAAGGTTTTCGGTTTACCATATAATCCGTTTTCATTATACACAGCAACGGTCTGCTTTGGATCGTCGCGGTGTGCAAAACGAAGCGATTCTGTATCGCGGATGTAGTTCATCATCGTCGCTATGAGGCTGTCCGCCTTGCTTTCACGGCCTAGTAATTTACCTACATTGCGCGTCTGGTCCTCTACGTCCTTCACAGTCGCAGGCTCTCTTAATAATGCTACCTTAACGCCCTTTTCTCGCAACGGACTAACGAGTTCTATGGATTCAGCGCCATCTTCAATGATAACAATATCCGGCTTTAACGCCACAATAGCATTCACATCAGGCGCCACCCGTTGCTTAACGGTATTAGTCACTTGATACGGTGCTGCGGTAGTAGCCACTACGGAATCACCGGCCAGTTCGCTCACCAAATCCGCCACATTAGGCCCTACGGCGACGATACGCTCTGCCTTATGATCTAATGTAACTGTTGTGCTGGTTCCATCCACCATCATATAGTGCCCGTGAGAGCTTAATATGCCGAATAGGCCCCCACTTGTAAAGTTTTGCCAAGAACGGTACATACCAAAAGCTGCTACCACCAGCCCCACAATACAAATAGCCAAAACAATCATCAAACGACGTAATTGCATAAGCTATCCTCCTATGCTTTCAAAAAAATCTCATCATGCAATACACTGTAAACTAGCAGCAACAATATAAGACCTATATCGTTAATTAGCTGGCACACTTTGGTATTTTACATAATTCTTATACGACCAATCGCCATACAACCATTTCGACATCTGTTCCATTTCATAATACATCCACGACGAATAGCTCATGATGTGCATGTCATTAATAGGATACACATAGCCCTTTTTCACAGCTGTTATATTCTGCAAGTCCGGATCATGCATAATAGCATCTATATCCTGCTTATACTCAGGTTGTTTGACCGAATATATGGTAGGCACAAAAATAACATCAGGATTGATGCGAATCAAATCCGCTTTTGTGCCCATGTTTTCTTGCATGTTGAAAGTAGGATAGCTCGCCCGATAGTCCCAAACATCAGATAGAACATTAGGATCCTTACCGCTATCTTTGATTTTCAAGTTACCTGCACCATCAACGCCATGAATCATTTCAATCATATCCCGAAGTACACCAGAGCGATACACACCATGCGTGGGATTATACAAAGCAATCACTGGTTTCACATCATTTTTATGAGTCTCCACCTGTTTTTTGACATGCATAACAGAACTATTAATCGAAGATTCTGCACTTGTACTGTTAAATAGCTTAGCCACTTGCTTCGTATTAAGGGTTACATCCTTTAAACTATCTTTCAGAGTATAGATAAATACAGGGATACCGGCGGCACGCAACGATGCCACTAATCCCGGCGGCGTCGTTTCCGGTGCGATAACCACATCCGGTTCATAGGCTTTTATAGACTCCACCGTAGGCTGTGCACGGCCCTTTATCTCTGTACTAGAGACATAAGGAGACCCATCGGTGGCCACAACATAGGGCTCACCAGCAGCACCAACCAAGTCCACCGTTCCGGTTCCCAACGTAACGACGCGGCGCACATAATCCGGCACGACCATCTCTGTATGTTGACTATCTTGAATCTTTCGGTGATTCGCAGCCGTTAACATCCGACCTATCACGCCATGCCTCGGTATAACATCGCCTAACAACTCTGGCGCCATCCCAATAACTAAACCTATGGCAATACAAATGCCCATGACTATATACGGTAGTACAATCCATTTTATCTTCTTCATAAGCGGTCTCTCTCCATATATCACTTACGAGTCATACGATTTCTTTTGTAACCTACAACCAAAAGTATGTCACCATCGTATTATATTCTTATTTAAATGAGATCTTGTTTAATTATTTCTTACTAGCTTTTTTCTTGTTTGTTTTTGCTGCTTGTTTGCCTTTCGCAGGACCTGCGGCTTTCACAAAGGAATTATTCAAATTGGTAGCAACCATAAGGGCCACATCAGCATTAGGAGTTGTGACAATAGAACGACCTGCGACGGTCACAGTAGGTCCATCATAAGATGCACCACCTGACTGAATTTGACCATTATGGTACAAGCGTGCCAATTTACCAGCCATGAAATAAGCTCGTTCTTCGCCCGTATAACGACCGCTATTGGCAGGGCTATAGATATTCATGCCATTCACAAATACCGCCCCATTATCGACCGTAACGTGATTGCCAGAATACGTATACATGCGATCAATATTGTCCTTTACACGGCTGCTCGTCTTAGGATGATTATTAGGGCTAAATACTTGGTTCAAACCTTCACGATACAAATCACCATATTTATTACGAAGTACCGCCATAGAAGCAGCAGCACCGCCCACATTGTAAGGAGACTCGCTCAAAATTTTAAAACCTAATTCGTCAGCCGCCTTTTCTTGGCCCATCGTGAATACTTGGTTCTCCATGTAATTACCAGCAATATTGGACAAAATAGCCGCATTACCGCCACCGCCAGCAGCAAGGCTCACCGCTGTAGATAAACCTACTTGCTTCTTGAGACCATTGACAATGTCCTTATGCTCGCCATGAGAAATTTCATGAGCCATAACATAAGCGAGCTCATCATCATCTAATAGATCCAAAGCGCCCTTGTTAACAGACATCACGCGACCAACCGTAGCGAACGCATTGAAATCATCGCTAGGATTTGCGTACACCACATACGAACGCTTGACGCTAGGCGAAGCCTCTAAGGTCTTCATGATACGTTGCACCCGTGCTTGGGCTGCACTATCCTCTAAATAGCCAGTTTGTTTCTTTGCACGAGCTAAGCTTTGTTCTTGGCCTTCCTTAGAATTATCCATTTTATTGAAAGCCGTGGATACATATGCATACGCCACTGCACCACCAATTAACGTTTCTGCTGCACCTGCAGAAGCAGCCTCTACCGTTGCGGGTACTACGGCAACTGTTGTTAATGAAAGCCCCATCACGGCGGCTAGTACCAAAGATTTAATTTTCTTATTCATATTTGAACCTCTCATTGTCTCTCAAAATAAACGCGTTCTATTCTCTCGTTATCTCTCAAAATAAACGTGTGCTATTCTCTCATTATCTCACAACATAAATGCGCCATAGGAACACAAAGATTTCTAATAATTCAATTCATCGGCGAGTTCAATGGCCACCTTATCATCTTAAACAATAGATTCCTAATTATTGGATTCACCAACAAGCTCAATAGCCACCTTACCATCTTTAGATACAGCGCCACCATGAGTATACCCAACAACATCAAATCCAGCTGCTGCGCATTGGCGAGCTATGCTTTCATAATTATCATTCTTACCACGCGTACAGGTGGAAAGATGAATGGTAGTAACACCATTTTTCTTGAAAGAAGCCAATTTCTTCTCCAAATCGCCACCGCTATGGGTAAAACCAACTAGCTCAGTATCCTCATCTGCATAGCGCTCAAAAGAATCCACTTTATTCATATATGCCTTAAGACAACCACCGCAAGAACAACGTTGCATCGTGTCTTCGTTCACAAGAACTGCAATCTTCTTAGACATAAACCCTCCTTAGGTAACATACATAATATTATGCATATTATATCACACCAAATTGATAAAAATTATGAATACAGAAAATATAGAATATATATCATTAAAGTTTGTGCCCTTATGCTCATTAAATTATTGCGCTACAAAATGTAAAAGAAAAGAGTTATAGTTGAACTAATATATGCTATCGGTTTGAACCAATATATGCTATCATAAAGAAAGAAGGGTGATTAATGGAAAAGCCGAAGTTTGAGTTTTATACAAGACCTAATGGTTTTACAAAGAAAACTCAGAAAACACCAAGTCGAGAAATACAGCGAGCTAAAGTTATTAAAAAGGAATATGAGGAGGAGCAATATGCCAACAATAAAATTTGATGAATTTTTAGCAGAGCAACGGAAAAATCCTGCTTTTGAAAATGGCTTTTTAAAAGAAGATGCTAAATTAGAAAATGCAATTGCACTATTAAGAGCACGTGAGAATGCAGGGCTAAGCCAACGTGAATTAGCAGAACGTTCTGGTGTCCCACAGTCTACCATTGCTAGAATAGAACGTGGTTATAATACAAGTATTGATACACTTAGCAAAATCGCTTTCGCATTAAATAAGAGAGTGAAAATAAGTTTTATATAATAATAGCCCCTATCATACTAATTATGATAGGGGCTATCGTATTTATATTGCATTATATTGTAATACTATATCAAATCTTGTGGAGTAAGATTTATATACGTATTACATAATATCTTCTTCACGACCGAATTTACCATTTTTGTATTCCCCATAAGCGAGGATAAGCTCTGTTTTATTTGTCATAACAAATGACCCTTGTTTTACCACAGGTTCATTGAGTGGTTCTCCAGCGAGAACGAAGATTTCAAGACCGTCATCACCAGCCTCTACCTCAAAGCGCTCTCCATCATTGTTGAAAAGTACAAAGTCTCCAAATTCTATGCTTTCACCATTGGCACTACCGGTACCATTAATCACAAGGAATCCTGTATTCCAAGTCATATTCTCAGAAATAGAGATCCATGAATTAGGTTGAAGTTTTAATTTGTAAATATTCATCGGTGTATGGGATTTAGCAGGACCTGTTATATGTCTGAAAGCACCGGTGTAAACGATAGCATCGATTGTTTCATCAAGAGATTGATACCGCCCCATTGTGGTAGCAGGTATATATTGATATGCAGGTGTATCGTTTTTATGACGTTCAGGTAGATTTATCCATAATTGTAAAGCATGGAACAAACGTCCCCGCTTTGCATATTCTTTTTCATGAAATTCTTTGTGCAAAACACCACTAGCGGCAGTCATCCATTGCACATCACCAGAGTGAATAACACCACTATTACCAGCTGCATCTTTATGCCCAATGGAGCCGGAAAAAGAAAATGTTACCGTTTCAAAGCCTTTATGGGGATGTGGATGGACACCTGTATCAAAAGGACTAGCCTCAAAATAATATGGCTCGTTATAGTCAAGTAATAAAAATGGAGACATACGATCAAGCATAGGTGACTCATCGCCATCAGGGAAGTACTGACGTACTCTAAATCCAGTGCCTACCCAATGAATATCAGGAGCTTTAATAATTCTTTCAATTGTTCTTACAGAATTCATTATATCACCTCTTAATCGAACAGGATTCATAATAGTTGTATTATATATGAATAGTTGCTCATATATCTTAATACTATTATATCTAATTTTTTCGATATGTCAAGAGTGAGCTATTAGAATAGTAAAGACGGCCTAGGAGGATAGAAAGCCATACAACAAAAAAGACACACCCTAAGGTGTGCCTTTTAGCTTAATCAGCGACTTCCTATCCTCCCAGGCCGTCTCCAGCCAAGTA
>ERZ1036424.69-NODE-69-length-75895-cov-18.226450_pt1 | contig 75895 bp, 78 predicted proteins | sample MGYA00514221_ERZ1036424 | MGnify/ENA primary metagenome ERZ1036424 (study PRJEB33795, sample SAMN09464939) | human gut metagenome | host: Homo sapiens | place: USA: Stanford, California | collected 2016-11 | study: EMG produced TPA metagenomics assembly of the... | reverse complement strand
TTGTCCTTTCTCGAGCTTAGCTTTTCTTCAACCCACTACAGTTGACAAAGAGCCTGAATGTTCATTCCAGAGAGATGTTCCTTTTGTCTTATACTCAATGAAAATCAAAGAGCAAACTAAGAAGCTAGCCGCAGACTGCTCAAAACACTGTTTTGAGGTTGTAGATAAGACTGACAAAGTCAGTCACATATATACTGCAAGGCGAAGCTGACGCGGTTTGAAGAGATTTTCGAAGAGTATTAGTCTATTATTTCTTCTCAGCACGGAGGGCTGACAAGATTTGTGTACGGATATCATCCACACCATTTGGCGTATTTGGTAAAAAGATAGTTTGATTTCCTTTAGAAGCAAATGTATTCAAGGTATCCAAATATTGGTTGGTCAAGAGGATGGACATGATTTGCTCTTCTGTCATGCCAACATTAGCTTCCTTGAGTTCTGTGATAGACTCTGCCAATCCATCCACAATCGCCTTACGTTGTTGGGCAATCCCCACACCATGAAGGCGGTCTTTTTCTGCTTCGGCTTCAGCTGCAGTGACAATTTTAATCTTGTCGGCTTCTGCCAATTCTTGCGCTGCGACTCGCTTGCGTTGCGCCGCATTGATTTCATTCATGGATTGCTTAACTTCTGCATCTGGTTCGACCTTGGTAATCAAGGTTTTCACAATAATGTAGCCGTAAGTTGTCATTTCTTCCGCCACTTGGTGCTGGACTTCAAGGGCAATCTCGTCTTTTTTCTCAAACAATTCATCCAAAGTTAATTTTGGAACAGAAGAACGAAGGGCATCTTCGATATAAGATTTAATCTGAGATTCTGGACGCATGAGTTTATAGTAAGCATCTGTCACGCTCTGTTCATTGACACGGTACTGAGTCGCCACATTCATCATAACGAACACATTGTCCTTGGTCTTAGTCTCAACTACAATATCGCTTTGCAACAAGCGCAACTGAATCCGCGCTGCAATCGAGTCAATCCCAAAAGGCAAGCGAATATGAATGCCGCTATTGGCAACCTTTTGGTATTTCCCAAAGCGTTCAATAATCGCCACCGACTGCTGACGAACCACATAAACTGTACTCAATGTGACTATCACCAATAGGAGCACACAAACCATCACAAAAATCATCAAAAATGTTGCCATTATCGTGACCTCCATTATTATTTTTTCCTGTATTATAGCACATTTAAAGAAGGCTGTGCAGTTTTTGCTGCGATTTTTCCTGAAATGTCAATAATTAGAGGTGAATTGTCACATTGTCGTCTAATACCTAACTAAAACAACTCTTTATAAAATGTAATCGTTTCTTTTTCATTACATTAACTTCTATAGAATCTACATCAATAGTCAGGGAATAACTTGCCTTAACTTTTCCCTCGTGCTATACTAGTGATTGAAATTAATAAATAGGAGATATTTCATGAAAACAGCAAAAACTACTGTTACAATCCTTTCTGCACTTGCTTCTGTCGTCTTATTGGCTAGTTGTGCAACAAAGTCCACAGAAACACAGACAAGCAATAATAGCTCATCTGATAATCAAATTACAATGACATATGACCAACTACGGTCAAGAGAAAATACTATGTCAACTCTTTGGTATCAAAAATCAGCTGAAACTAAAGCTTTATACATACAGGGTTATAACGTTGCAACAAAGCACCTAAAGGAATTACTCAAAACAGAATCAGACAAACCTTACTCTATCGTTTTAGACTTGGATGAAACTGTCCTAGATAATAGCCCTTATCAAGTACAAAATGTCAAAGATGGTACAGCATTCACACCCGAAAATTGGGATGTTTGGGTTCAAAAAGCTTCAGCAAAAGCTGTCCCAGGTGCCAAGGATTTTCTTCAGTTTGCTGATCAAAACGGTGTCCAAATCTACTATATTTCTGACCGCTCAGCTAATCAAGTAGATGCTACCATTAAAAATCTTGAAAGTGAAGGAATTCCTGTTCAAGGACGTGATCATCTCATGTTCTTAGAAAGTGGTGTAAAATCCAAAGAAGGTCGTCGCCAAAAAGTTCAAGAAAACACAAATCTTATCTTATTGTTTGGTGATAACCTCGTAGACTTTGCAGATTTTTCTAAGACTTCTGAATCTGACCGTGATAAACAACTTGAAGAATTGCAAAAAGAATTCGGTGAAAAATTCATCATCTTCCCAAATCCAATGTACGGATCATGGGAATCAGCTGTATACGCTGGTAATAAACTAGATGCTAAAGGTCAAGTAGAAGAACGCCAAAAAGCCTTGCAAGGTTTTGATAAATAAAACAAATAAGCTGATTCTACATAAAATTAAGCTAACTTACAATCTTCAAAAAGTGGATAGGAAGGAATTCTGATAATCAGAAAACTTTCCTATCCACTTTTATGATTGATATAACATCAAGATTTTATACATCTGATACTATACGTTTTCTAACTTTAAAGACTTTTTACCTATCCCCGATATTTCAAGAATTAATCAATGTTGATAATCTAAATTTGTTGTGATCTACTATTTTTGTCATCGATTATCGATTACGTTCCTTACGGTTCGTGAGAGGAGGTGAAACTAATGAATCTTGCCCCAGAGCTCGTTCTTACTATTGTAGCGGACGTCATAGCAGGAATTATCTTATATTTCGTCTGCAAATGGCTAGATGGTAAGAAGTAGACCGAATGACTAACCTACCAACACCCATTAAATCGTTAAGATACGTCAAAAAATCCCTTAACTACTGCAATAGTTAAGGGATTTGGTGTTCTAATGAACCTTACCCATTAAATTTATTCTAACACACAAGCGCTAAGATTTCAAGAGTTTTATTTATTGTTTAAAGTTCTGAAAGGTCTATAATGAGAAGTTAGACATCTAGTATCCAAAAACCGACCAGCTCTTATGAACTAGTCGGTTTCTCATCAATGTGCCAACATTTCTTGGGCGATTTCTTGGCCAGATAGGTTATCTGGATAATAGGTTGGCCAGTTGTCCATTTCTTCAAAGAGGGCTTCTTGGCTTGTGCCTCCAAAGAAGATATGGAAATGTTCTGCCTTGACTGGAGCGATATTGTGGTCACTAAATTGAACATACTTAAACTGTCCAACATTAGCATCTGTGGCTTCAAAAAGGAAGCGCACGCCTCGATTGCCTTTCTTATAAGTCAAGATTTTCTTGCCAACATACTTGTAGGTGAATTTCTTACTTTGGCCACCTTGAACAAATTCCATAGTGTTATCAGTGATATTGATCTTAGTGACATCTGTCTGATAACCTTTTGTATAGTAGGCCTTATACTCAGCTTGGGTCATCTTACCAGTCAACTTAGCCTTGTAGTCAAAGACTTGATCAAACGTACCATCTTCGAGGAAAGGATAAACTGATTGCCAGTTACCTACATAGTCACTCAAGGTGCGGTCCTTGACATCGGCATCCTCAAAGTAACCATTTTGAACTGTCTTGGTATCCTCTGCCTTTTCAGGTTCGATAGCTGGACCTTCTTGGTCTGTTGTTTGTTTCAAAGCCTTGAGATTTTTCTTCATGATAGAGATGTAATTTTCTCCAGCCTTGGTATCCTCTTCTGTCAGACTTTCTAAAGGATTCAGGACATCAGTTTTGACACCTGCCTCTTTTGAAAGTGTATTAGCAAGAGCTTGTGAGGCATTTTCTTCAAAGTAAATGTAGGCAATTTTATTTTTCTTGACATACTCTGTCAATTCTGCCAGACGTGCAGCTGATGGCTCTGCATCTGGAGAGAGGCCTGAGATTGCGACTTGTTTGAGTCCATAGTCCAAGGCAAGGTAGTTAAAGGCTGCGTGTTGAGTCACAAAGCTCTTTTGTTTGGCTTGAGACAAGCCTTCTGCATAAGCCTTATCCAAGGCTTGCAATTTTTCGATATAGGCAGCAGCATTCTTCTCAAAGGTCTCTTTTTTATCAGGATAATCTGCTGACAAGCTATCACGGATGTACTCTACAAGTTTGATGGCACGGACTGGTGACAACCAAACATGGGGGTCAAACTCATGGTGATGGCCTTCTTCTCCATGGTCATGGTCGCCCTCTTCTTCCTCACCACCTGGCAAGAGCAACATATCACCAGTAGCCTTGATGGTTTTCACCTTTTTCTTATCCAAAGTATCTAGCAATTTAAGGACCCATGTTTCCATGTTTTCATTTTCATAAACGAAGGTATCTGCGTCTTGGATTTTGGCAACTGCCTTGGCAGAAGGTTCATATTCATGGGGTTCTGTACCAGCACCGATGAGGAGTTCTACATTAGCAGTATCTCCTGCGACTTGCTTGGTAAATTCATAGACAGGGTAAAAGGTTGTTACGATATTTAGTTTGCCATCTGCCTGATTTTGATTGGAACAAGACACTAAAAACAAGGCACATAGACTGGCTAGCAATAAGCTAATTTTTTTCACGTTCGTCTCCTATTTGATAAAACGTCTTACTAAACTGATGAGTAAAAAGACAGTTACAAAAATAATGGTAATACTTGCACTTGCAGGTGTTTCTGCATAGTAGGAAATGTAGAGTCCTGCTACCATTCCCAAAAATCCAATAGTACTGGCTAGCAGCATAACCGATTTAAAGTTTTTCCCCAGACGTAGGGCAATACTAGCTGGCAAGACCATAATGGTCGATACCAGAAGAGCTCCTGCTGCAGGAATCATAAGGGCAATAGCCACCCCTGTCACCATGTTAAAAAGAATAGACATGGTACGAACGGGCAAGCCATCCACAAAGGCCGTATCCTCATCAAAGGTCAAGATATACATAGGACGAAGGAAGAGGAAGGTCAAAATCAAAACAACCGCCGCAATGACAAAGAGGGAAATGACCTGCTCTTCACTGATAGTCACAATCGAACCAAAAAGATACTGGTCCAAACTCATAGAACTCGAGCTTTTACCCTTGCTCATGACAATCAGAGAAACAGCCAGACCTGTTGACATGAGGATAGCTGTCCCGATTTCCATAAAGCTCTTGTAAACCGTACGGAGATACTCCAAAAAGACCGCCGCAATCAAGACAATGGCAATAGTGGAAATAGTCGGAGAAATCCCCAAAACCAGCCCAAAGGCTACACCCGAAAGCGAGACGTGGCTGAGGGTATCACTCATCAAACTCTGACGACGTAAGATAAGGAAGGTTCCCAATACCGGCGAGAAAAGACTCATGGCAATAACAGCCAGAAAGGCGCGTTGCATAAAGTCATAAGATAATAAACTAAGCATGGCCCACCTCCTGGTCATTCTCATGAACATTGAAACAACGCCATGGCGAGTCTTGGTTACGGACTAGATGAATATTGCGGTCCGCATAATCTTTAACTTCTTCAGGATCATGAGTAATCATCAAAACAGCCTTGCCATGATGATGGGCGCTATGGTGCATGAGTTCGTAAAATTCATTTTTACTTCCTGCATCCATCCCCGTTGTCGGCTCATCTAGGATAAACACATCAGGGTCAGAAGCAAACATACGTGCAATCACCGCTCGCTGCTTTTGTCCTCCAGAAAGAGAACCCAAGCGTTTGTCTCTGTGTTCCCACATGCCCACTGAGTCTAGACTGGCCTTGATATGCTCCTCATCATGAGCATTCAAACGACGGAACCAGCCTTTTCGTGGGTATCGTCCCGACTTGACAAATTCATAAACCGTACTTGGAAAACCTGCATTAAAACTGGCAATCTGTTGGGGAAGATAGGCTATTCTCAATTTCTTGCCTTGCGTATTTGTCTTTGAAATGGTCACCTTACCAATGCGTGGTTGGAGGATACCAAGACTGGCCTTTATGAGCGTCGTCTTAGCCGCGCCATTTTCCCCTGTCAAAGTCACAAATTCCCCACTATCAACACTATAATTGATATGTTCAAGAACAGGCTCCTTATCATAATAGAAGGACAAATCCTCTACCGTAATATATCTCATTATTTGATTTCTCCTACTAAAGCAGTCAAAAACCGCTGGATCACTTTTTGTTCATTTGGAGTAAACTGAGTTGCCACTTGTTCATAGGTTAAAAGTGTATGCTCATGGTGATGATGATGCTCCTCAGCGATTGGACGAGCCAAGTCAGTCAATTGATAAAAAATCACACGCGCATCTTTAGGATCTTTAGATGTTTCCAACATTCCTTCTTTTACCAAAGACTTAATGGCCTTGGTAACTGCCGCCTGACTGACATTGAGACGACGAGCCAATTCCGAATTTGTTAAAGATTCCTCTGACAAAAGCATGAGGATATGCTCCTGGGTATTAGTCAGAGCTACCTCGCTAGTACAATGACCTATTAGGATTTCATGCTGATTTTCTGCCTGCAAAATCACCTCATTCAAAAAAGCATCGATAGCCTTCGCTAGCTGTCTCATATCTGACTCCTTTCCTTCTAGATTTCTCCATTTTTAAGAGAAAAATACTATTCTTTAGAATTTTATTTACCAGTTAATTATATCACAAGCAAAAAAAGAGTCAAGAAAAAACGTGAAAACCAGTTTCATTCTTGAACTCTTCCATACTATTATCTATTGAAATTCCTTGACATCTCCATCATACGTCGCCCAATCTTTGCTGAAAAAGCGCTCATTTAGATGGTAAGTCGGAGCTGGTGTAGGATTGGATAGGAAAGGATCAACTGCCTTGTCAAAAGCCAACCAACCCAACCAACCAAGGTGGATAGTATCCTTCATAAAGAAAGGCTCCCCACCGTCCTTAGAAAAATCTGCTATATTGGTAAAGCCTTGACTTTCTAACTGGTAGCGAATCTTTTGCACCGTTTGTTGATACATATCCTCTCGTAGACCAGCGTAGTCCATCCATTTTTTATTAACAGGTGGAATGATAAAAATCGGGTTTACCTTAGATTTGGAAAACTGTGTTAAAACCAACTGCAAGTCATTGTACTCAGAAGATTTAAGATAATTATAACTAGTCTGTGATCCTTTTAACTTTTTCAAATAATCTCTGATTTGTGTATCATAGAAGTGATTATCTATACTAAATTCATTGTTGGAAGTATTTTTTTCAGCATCTGCTTTAATAACATCTTCTATATCTTGATAAGAAAACTGGTCTGGAATAGTATTCAAATATTTATCAACATGTTCTTTATATTTCAACCACTGTATGATTGAGAACTGTCCAAAAAAATTTGCTTGTTTCTGATTGATTATAGAGCCAATTTCTATACGAATATGATCAAACTCTGAAAGAGATTCATTATTAGCAATTTTTTGTACTATATCTTTCATTGATACATTTGAAAACTGTTTTAATAATCTCTTAGATGCATGCTGACTACTAATATCTCCTGATTGATTTTCTAAAAAAGAAGTTAGTTGGTCACTATTAAAATACTCTTGAAAGACTGCAGGTTCATAATCATTTTCTGTAAACCATTGGGGAGATATAACAAATACGGCTTGCTTATCCTCTATTTCTGGTAACATCTGTTGCATTCCAAAATACTGGTTAAGCGATGCAGCTCCCCTCTGTCCTAAAAGATAAGGACGGTAGGAACGATTGTATTTCTCGGCCAATACCGCAGGATGAGCACCGTCAAAACGAAGCCATTCACTGGAGCCAAAGAAAGGTATAAATCGGATAGAAGTATCAGATAAAGCTTTTGATTTTTGATTTCGTTCTCTAAAACTTTCTGCAGTAACGGAAGCTGCCGAATGCTTTTCAGACACAATGTCATATCTAACACTTTCAGGATAACAGCATATAACCAAAGCAACCAACAAACCAGCTATCAAGACCGGCCCGAAGATCATCCATAAGCGTTTAAGCATTTTGTAGCTCCACAATACCAGCTATAATTTTATTAGCTGTATTCCAGTCATCACGACCAAACTCTGTTACAGGGACACGAATGTCAAAACGGTTTTCAATCTCCACAATCAACTCAACCGTGCCCATGCTATCCAAGACACCTGCATCAAAAAGATCTTCATCCATCATGTCAGAAACATCTTCCATAAACAACTCATCAATAATTTCGATAACTTCTGATTTGATATCCATATTTTATTTCCTTTATTTTTTAAACCATAAATCATTCAAGAATCCAGAAAAGATTAAGAATGACAGCATGACGACATGGAAGGTGACAACCATGCCAAGCAACTGAATCCAGCGATTCTCAGGTAGAGCAGCTTTCCCTGCTTTTTTCCGTTCCTTATTGAGCGTTTTTTTCTTGCGAACCCAAGCATCATTGACGACCAAGCCCAATCCATGAAAGAGTCCATAGGCGATATAGTACCAAGTCACTCCATGCCAAAATCCCATAATCAGCATATTTACAATGTAGGCCACACTTGAGGTTACATTGCGATTCTTAAAGACCTTCTTTCTGGTCAATACCATCACCATCCGCATAAAGACAAAGTCACGGAACCAGAAAGAGAGACTCATGTGCCAGCGATTCCAAAACTCCTTCAAATCCCTTGATAAAAAAGGTTTGTTAAAGTTGATAGGGCTACGGATTCCCATCAAATTTGAAATGGCTAAGGCAAACATAGAGTAACCTGCAAAGTCAAAGAAAAGCTCCAGACCAAAGGTATACATAACCGCTAAAGTATAGAGGTTAAAGAAGCCACCTGACTGCAAGGCTAAATTCTTCAGAGGAGGTAGTAAGGTCTCTCCTAAAACATGAGCTAGGATAAACTTATACAAAAAGCCCCACATAATATAGCGAACAGATTCATCCAGCATATCCATCAACTCATTCCGCTCAGGAATGGTCTGATAATTTTCATTAAAACGCTTAAAGCGATCAATTGGACCACTCGAGAAAGTCGGCATGAAAAGAAGAAAACGTAGGAATTCCCAGAGGGTAAAATCCTTAATCACTCCATCTCTCAGCTCGATGATAATCCCAACCGAACGAAAGGTCAGGTAAGAAATTCCCAAGAACCCTAGCAAAGACTGCGTTCCATTGATAGCTGGTTGCACCTTGACAAAGATAATCGGAAGTAGGGACAGAAAACTAACTAAGTAGAAGACCCACTTGCCATCCTTACTTTTTCGATAATGCTTGTAGAAAAGCAGAAGCAATATTTCCCAGCAAAGGTAAATACCCAAGGCAACCAATTGATTGGTCTTCCCACCTACCAACATGGTGACGATAAAGAAGAGGCTAATCAGCACTTCATACCAGGCAAAGCGTTTCTTGAAAAAGAGGCCTATAAAGATGGGCAAGGTTGCAATAATCACATAGACAAAGTACTGAGGATTGCCGTATGGCTCTAAATGAGGAAGCTGTTGAAAGAACTCCATCATCTCTTATTCACCTCGTTAATCAATCCTTTGATGTCAATTTTTCCATTTGGAGTCAGTGGTAAACTGTCTCGGTAAAGGAATTTAGACGGCATCATATAGGACATCATGATATCTGTCAAGTCTTCCTTAATGGCCTTAGTAATATCGATATCACGCTCAAACTGCTCACGAACACCATCTTTTAAGATAACATAGGCCAGTAGATTTTGTACCTTGTGGTCCTTGTTATAACGCGGAACAGCGACAGCAGACTCAATATAGCGAGACTTGTTAAGATTTTGAGAGACATCTTCTAACTCAATGCGGTAACCGTTAAACTTAATCTGGAAGTCCATGCGTCCTCCGTAGAGAAGCAAGCTTTCATCTGTCATGGTTCCAACATCGCCTGTGTGATAGGCTGGCAGCCCTTCAAATTCAAAGAAGGCTTCCGCTGTTTTTTCAGGATTGTTCATATAACCTTTTGAAACAGCTGGCCCAGAAACAATGATTTCTCCCTGTTCACCATTTGGCAGTTTATTGCCTTCCTCGTCAATGATAAAGGTTGGAGAATCAGCCTTGGTATAGCCGATTGGTAGGCGTTTTAGAGTCGCTAACATCTCGTCTGTCACGGCAACTGCTGACAGGGCCACTGTCGCTTCTGTTGGGCCGTAAGCATTGATAATACGGGCATTTGGGAAACGCTCGCGCAGTTTTTGAGCTGTTTTAACCGTCAATTCTTCGCCATCAAAGTAGAAATGCGTGATTCCAGGCATTTTCTCGCTATTAAAGTCTTCAGACAACATAGCCATATCTGCAAAGGAAGGTGTTGATGTCCAGATAGCGATTGGCAATGAAAAGATGGTAGCAAAGAGTTGCTTAAAGTCTTGAGTAATGGCTGAAGGAAGAGCAAAAAGTGTACCTCCAAGTGCCAAGGTTGGCGCCCAATACATGACAGACAGATCAAAAGAATAAGGTGGCTGAGCCAGCATTTGTGGACGACTCGGTGTCGCAAATTCCTTGTCCGTAATCATCCAGTTGGTAAAGCTGAGGAGGTTATCATGGGAAATCTGAACTCCCTTTGGCTTACCAGTCGTACCAGAAGTAAAGATGATGTAGTAATTATCATCTCCCTTGACTGGATGCGTGATTTCATAGTTATTCCCTTGGGCAAAGACTTCTTGAATCCGAGCTAGATTCAATATCGGTGTAGAAACCTGCTCTAATGGAAAGTCTGAAATGGCAATAATCAAACTTGGCTCCGCTACTTCTAAAATAGCTAAAACTCGCTCCAAGGCCGAATGACTATCAATTGGAATGTAGGCATGTCCTGACTTAGTCAAGGCTACAAAAGTTGCCAACATTTCATATTCTTGGCCACCAAAAACGACTACAGGAGACTTCTCAGGCAAGCCTAGTTGATCAATGGCTGCAGCTAAACTATCCGAATCAGCCTTTAAATCGCCATAAGTGTGTTCCTGCCCCAAAACATTATAGACAGGATAGCTAGGCTGTGTCTGAGCAAAATGCTCAATGGTTTCAATCATATCTACTATTGGTTTGTTTGACACAATAGGGATTCTCCTTCAAATTAAAATTCATTATAGATAAAGCTTCCTTGACCCTGACCAAGATAGCTAAAGAAGTAAAGCAGCCCTAAAAAGATAAGAAAATACAAGGCTGTCCGACCAAGAAAAAGGTACAATTCTTTTCTCTGTTTCATCAAGAAAAACCATTCATTTCTGTAATTTTTCGCTAAAATAAAAGTGATTCTTACTAGCTTATTTTTCTACCATTGTACCACTTTATATAGTATTTTTTCAATTGTTTACCATATGTTTTCACTACATTTCAGCTTATTTTAAGGATTATGCGGTTTTTCTATGTATATTTTAAAAGAAAAAAGCCTGAGATACTCATCCCAAGCTCTATCAAAATAGTTGTTTTCTAATACTCAATGAAAATCAAAGAGCAAACTAGGAAGCTAGCCGCATGTTGCTCAAAGCACTGCTTTGAGGTTGCAGATAGAACTGACAAAGTCAGTAACCATACATACGGTAAGGCGACGCTGACGTAGTTTGAAGAGATTTTCGAAGAGTAAAACTAGAAAAGTGAGAATACAAGCACAGCCAAGGCTGCACCAATAACAGGTCCTACAACTGGAATCCAAGCATAAGACCAGTCTCCGTCTCCCTTGTTTGGAATTGGCAAGATGCTGTGCATGATACGAGGGCCAAGGTCACGCGCAGGGTTCAAGGCATAGCCTGTTGTCCCACCAAGTGATAGACCGATACCGACAATCAAGGTACCAACTGCGAAGGTTCCGATACCTGCCTGAAAATCGTAAAGACCTAAAGCAAAGATTGTCAACACTAAAACAAAGGTGCCAAGGATTTCGCTAATCAAGTTAGAAACTGTATCCTTGATGGCTGGCCCGGTACTGAAGGTTGCCAGGATATTACCTGCATTTTCTTCTGCCTCATAATGCGGTTTGAATTGCAACCAAACCAAAATCTGACCCAGCATAGCCCCTGCGAACTGGGCTAAGATATAAGGCAAAACGGAAGCCCAAGGCAGACCACCTTTTAAGGCCACACCAATTGTCACAGCTGGGTTTAAATGAGCTGGACTAAGTTTTCCAGATACAAATACTGCAACCGCAACTGCAATCCCCCAACCCATAGTAATCACAATCCAACCTGAGCTATTGCTCTTGGTTTTAGGAAGAACTACACCTGCTACAACACCATTTCCTAGAAGAATCAGGATTAAAGTCCCCAAAAATTCTCCAAATAATTCATTCATCATCTTTATGTCTCCATTAAAAAGAAGGGGCGGGCGACAAGGATTGTTGCCCGCCACCTCTTTTATTTTTTCTTAATTTTTTAATTCTGCTAAATCATTGTTAGCAAGAGCTGCTTCGACATCCGCACGGTAGCCTGCTTTTTCATCTTCTGACCAGTCATAGAATCGTCCCATTTCATCCAAAACTGGCTCAACGATACTATCCAAACTATCACGCATAAAGAGCATGTGGTTGGTACGACGAAGGAGGAAGTCAACTGGGCTGATAGCCAACTCATTGCGCATTGCATAGTGAAGGGACAAGGTGTCCGCCAAGCTGAGTCCTGGCGCTTGTTCCAAGCTGTGAGCAAGTGCAAAGACCTTCGGTGCATTTGAACCGTAAAGATTTGCCAGATAGTGAGCTTCCTTGCTATCCAAACCACGTGATACTCCAAGTTGAGCAAAGGCTTCGATTTCTGAGTCCACATTTGCTGGGTTCAATTCTCCACCTGAAACAGGATAAGTCTTAGAGTTGATGAGTTTAAAACTACGGTCAAATTCTGCTTTGAGGATGTCAACCACGCGCTCCATAGCTCCTTCTGCCATCTTACGGTAGTCTGTGATTTTACCACCAGCAAGGGTCAAAAGGCCATTGTCATCACGATCCAAGCTCGAACCACGTGAAACTGCAGATGGATCCAAATGTTTCTCAGAGGTACTGCTTTCAAGCTTGCTGACAGCAGACTCAACATCTTCACGCGTTTTTTCTTTCGATAGATAAGCTTCGACAGTCGCAATCAAGGTATTAAAGCTTTCGTCGCTAATAGTTCCGTTATTTCCGCCATTGTAGTCAGAAGCGCTATTGCCTGCAATCAATGGACGAAGACCTGCCCAGCTGCTTTCGATATCATCAATGGTAATGTTAGCTTCTGGGAAGCGGTTGTTGACAATGCCAAGTAGATAATCTACATCTTCCTGAGTCACTTTTGGATGTTCCAAATCACCTGTGTAGTCTGTATCCGTTGTACCAAAGTAAGTCTTGTTTTCACGTGGGAGAACAAAGACCATACGACCGTCACCCAAACCTGTATCAAAGTAAACCGGCTGTGAAACCTTGATCTTGCTTGAATCCACTACCAAGTGAACTCCCTTAGTTGGACGCATTTGTGAAAATTGTGTTCCCTTATTAGACAAATTGCGCACCTTGTCGCTCCAAGGACCTGTTGTGTTGATCACCAGACGGGCCTTGATTTCAAATACTTGGTCTGTCAACAAATCACGAGCTACAACACCTGTAATCTTGCCACTTTCGTCAAAGAGGAAGCCTTCTGCCTTCACGTGGTTGGCAATGAGGGCACCGTCTTGGTTGGCACGTTTGATATTTTCAATCACGAGACGCGCATCGTTGTTACGGAAGTCAAGGTAAACCCCACCTCCTACCAAGCCTTCTTTCTTCAAGTTTGGCTGGCGTTCCAAGACTTCTTCCTTGCTCAAAACCTTGTTTGCAGCTGGTGTGTTGTTAACTCCGGCCAAAAGATCGTACAAGTCCATAGCTACTTTAAGACGGAAGAGGCTAAAGGTCGCTCCATCTTCATCGTAAACTGGCAAGAGCATTGGGTCTGGTTTTGGAATATGTGGTGCGATTTGTTGAACTACTGCACGTTCAGAAACCGTATCTGACACCACTTCCACGTCGAATTGTTTGAGGTAACGAAGACCTCCGTGAACCAATTTTGTTGAACGGCTAGATGTTCCTTCTGCGAAGTCCTGCATTTCAATCAAACCAGTCTCAAGACCGCTAGCTGCCGCTTGCAAGGCTACACCAGCCCCTGTGATCCCCCCACCGATAATCAAGAGGTCCAGGGTACGTTCCTGCATTTTTTTAATTGATAATTCACGTGTTTTCTTTGAAAATTCCATATTTACACACTTTCTAACTGAGTCGCTTTATTCTTTCAGTATTAGTCATCGATTTCCGCAAAGACTTGAGTCGCTTTCACAGCCTTCTTCCAGCCCTTGTAGAGTTGTTCCTTGCGAGATTCGTTCATAGATGGCTCAAAAAGTTCCCCAGTCTCATTCAAGAGCTTCAACTCATCCAAGTCTTTCCAGTAACCAACTGCCAAACCAGCTAGGAAGGCTGCACCTAGAGCTGTGGTTTCCAAGTTTTTAGCGCGTGCAATGTCGATTCCTAAAATATCAGCTTGGAACTGCATGAGGAAGTTATTCATGGCTGCACCTCCATCCACTTTCAATACTTGAATAGCTGTTTGAGCATCCACCTGCATTGTGTCAATGATATCACGTACTTGATAAGCAATTGATTGAAGAGTTGCCTTGATAAAGTCTTCCTTACTTGTTCCACGAGTCAAACCAAAGACAGAACCGCGAGCATTTTGGTTCCAGTACGGTGCTCCTAATCCTGTAAAGGCTGGAACGACATAAACTTCATCATCATTGTGAGAATCACGAGCATATTTTTCAGATTCTGGTGAGTTCTCTACCATACGAAGTCCATCACGAAGCCATTGAATCGCACTTCCTGCGATGAAGATAGAACCTTCTAAGGCATAGTAAACCTTGCCATTGATTCCGTAACCAATCGTTGTCAAGAGGTTATTTTCAGACAGCTGCATCTCTTCACCAGTATTCATGATGATGAAAGATCCTGTTCCATAAGTATTCTTGACCATACCTGGTTCAAAGGCCAACTGTCCAAATAGGGCTGCTTGTTGGTCCCCAGCCATACCTGAGATTGGCACTTGTCCACCATAGAAATGGAATGGCGCTGTCTTACCGTAAATTTCAGAGTTAGAACGAACTTCTGGAAGCATAGCCTTAGGAATGTTGAGAATTTCCAAAATCTCATCATCCCATTTGAGTTCTTTAATGTTATAAAGCATGGTACGGGCTGCATTTGAGTAGTCCGTCACGTGAGCCGCACCGTCTGTCAATTTCCAAACCAACCAAGTATCGATAGTACCAAAGAGCAATTCTCCCTTTTCTGCTCGCTCTTGAGCGCCTTCTACATGGTCCAAAATCCAACGAACCTTAGTTGCTGAGAAGTAAGCGTCAATAATCAAACCAGTCTTTTCATGGAATTTTTCCACATAGCCTTTGCTTTTTAGTTGCTCAGCCAAAGATGCTGTCTGACGAGATTGCCAAACGATGGCATTGTAGATTGGAAGTCCTGTTTTCTTATCCCAGACGACAGTTGTTTCACGTTGGTTAGTAATCCCGATTGCTTCTATTTGACTTGGCTTGACACCACTTTCGATGAAAGCACCCGCAATAACTGACTGAACAGAGTTCCAAATTTCATTGGCATTGTGTTCTACCCAACCTGCCTGAGGGAAAATTTGAGTGAACTCTTTTTGACTAGAGCTAACCTTTTCCCCTTTTTTGTTGAAAATGATGGCACGAGAACTTGTTGTTCCCTGGTCAATAGCCATGATGTATTTTTCTTGTGACATGTGCTGTCCTCCTCATAAAGATCTCGAGGATGTTTCCTCTTTACACTTACTAGTATACAAAATAAAGCGCTTTCTTGTTTATCAACTTTTTTTAATTTTTAAAAAAATGTGAGGAGATTGTGTAAATTTCACAAAAAGACCTGGAAGCACCAAGCCTTTTAGCTAAATAATAACTGACGAATCGCTGCCAAATCCTCCATATCCAAGTCGTTTTTTAAATAATAAACTTGTGTCTGTTCCTTCTTATGAATCGGGTTATTGGTAACCAGCAAATCATAATGCCGAGTTCGGTCATAAGCTTCAATGGTAATGAAACGATTGTATTCCAAATACCGTTTCAAAATGGCCGCCATCCTTGAAAAAACAAGAAAACCAGATGTCAAATCCAGACCAATCCGCATATGCTGGCCACCATTTTCAGCCATATATTCGATTAACTGCAGCCATTCCCAGAGAATTTTCTTATCCAAATCCGTCCCCTGCTGAAAGGCAGGTAAGGCATGAAAAATCTCCGCCGCCGTCTCCTTAAAATCATGTTCCATCAACAAATAAGGATGACGATTCTCTGTCTGGTATCTGTACTGATCTTGTAAAATATAGCCCTTGTATAGATAAACTTGACCACAAAGCTGACTGAGTTCATAGGTGACATGGTCCTCTGTATAATCACCCAGCAACTCCTCTTTCTTCATTTCTTGAATCAATTGCGTCAGCAAATCTGCCAACTGCCCTCCAAAACCAAGAATATACTCCATAGTATGGAGGGGAAGAATGCGATGAGATAGGAGGAAAGAGAAAAATATCATCATCTCACCATCCTCAGTTCCTAGAGGAAGGTGTTGCCCAGCAAAAAAGGACGGAGCCTTTCTGAGCAAACGAAGGTAGAAAATATTGTCAAAATACCCTCGCATTTTCTCTTCTATCACTTGAAACTGACAGGCATTGACCCGAAGACGTTGTTGACTGATGTGAGACCAAAGAACCAAGTCCAGTTTCTGGCCCGAAGACAAACTTGCACCGCAGATTTCTTCTAAAGTGGCAATCTCCTGTTTTCTCTCTGGCTTCTGCATGTGTCCTTCCCATTCCTGACTCGACCAGACCTTGCGGAAAAGACAGAAATAGAAATAGCGAATCTGATGCTCTGGACCTCGCCACCGTCCATTTTGGATGGATAAATCAAATTCTGACAAAATCTGATTTAAACCAGCCAAGTGGCGACCAAGCGTAGCCTCACTAATCATCAATTCTTGAGCCAGCTGATGGGCTAGAAACTGTTGGTGGTAGAGGAGATAAACAAGAATCTGATATTTAACAGCATTCTCCAAAAACAGTCTCCTAATATCTCTCCCCTTGGTAGCTGCACCGATTGAAAGACGCAGATTTTCATCTTCTAAGGAGATGTTCAGCTCCAAACCACTGTCCAAAGCCTTGTCATTGAGCAGGGTGACATATTTGGTTAGGGTTGCTTTTGAAAATCCTGTTTCCTCCATTACAGCCTTGACGGTCGTCTGAGACTCTTGTAATAGAAAGGAAAGGATTGAAAATTGGCCAGATTCAGCCTTTTCCATCAAGTCTCCTAAATACATTTGTTACCCCTTTCATTTTCTATCTTAAGCATAGCATAAATCTTACAAATGCTGAAATAATCTGTTTCTCTTTTTATTTTCATGCAGATTTCCTAGTCCATTATCCTGAAAATCAGCAAACACACGGCTCCCCCTTTGGGCATTTTTATGCTAAAATAGTAGCTATGGATAAAATTATTAAAACTATATCAGAAAGTGGCGCCTTTCGTGCTTTTGTCCTTGATAGTACGGAAACCGTCCGCACTGCTCAAGAAAAACACCAAACCCAAGCTAGCTCAACTGTAGCGCTTGGTCGAACTCTTATCGCCAGCCAGATTCTCGCAGCCAATGAAAAAGGAAATACTAAACTAACAGTTAAGGTGCTGGGATCTAGCTCCCTAGGTGCCATCATCACCGTCGCTGATACCAAGGGGAATGTCAAAGGATACGCTCAAAATCCTGGTGTCGACATCAAAAAGACTGCAACTGGTGAAGTCCTCGTCGGACCTTTTGTTGGAAATGGTCAATTCCTCGTTATCACAGACTACGGTACTGGAAATCCTTACAACTCTATGACTCCCCTCATCTCTGGAGAAATCGGTGAAGACCTTGCCTTTTACCTGACTGAAAGTCAACAGACCCCTTCAGCAGTCGGTCTCAATGTCCTTTTAGACGAGGAAGACAAGGTCAAGGTTGCAGGTGGTTTCCTAGTCCAAGTCTTGCCAGGAGCCAAGGAAGAGGAGATTGCTCGCTTTGAAAAACGCATCCAAGCAATGCCAGCTATCTCTACTCTTCTGGAAAGCGACGACCATATTGAAGCCCTCCTCAAGGCTATCTACGGGGACGAGGCTTACAAGCGTCTTTCTGAAGAAGAAATCCGTTTCCAATGTGACTGTAGCCATGAACGTTTTATGAATGCTCTTGCCAGCCTTCCAAGCTCAGACTTACAGGAAATGAAAGAGGAAGACCACGGAGCAGAAATCACTTGTCAATTCTGCCAAACAACTTACAACTTTGATGAAAACGACCTGGAGGAACTCATTCGTGACAAATCTTAATACACCTTTTATGATTGGCAATGTTGAGATTCCCAATCGTACCGTTTTAGCACCTATGGCTGGTGTGACCAACTCAGCCTTTCGTACCATCGCAAAAGAGCTCGGAGCTGGACTCGTTGTAATGGAAATGGTCTCTGACAAGGGAATCCAATACAACAACGAAAAAACCCTGCATATGCTTCATATCGATGAAGGCGAAAACCCTGTCTCTATCCAACTTTTTGGTAGTGATGAAGACAGCCTAGCACGCGCAGCAGAATTCATCCAAGAAAACACCAAAACTGATATCGTCGATATCAACATGGGCTGCCCAGTTAACAAAATCGTGAAGAACGAAGCTGGAGCTATGTGGCTCAAGGACCCCGATAAGATTTACTCTATCATCAACAAGGTCCAGTCTGTCCTTGATATCCCACTTACTGTCAAAATGCGTACCGGCTGGGCTGATCCATCTCTGGCAGTTGAAAATGCCCTCGCTGCTGAAGCAGCAGGTGTTTCTGCCCTTGCTATGCATGGCCGTACCCGTGAACAAATGTATACAGGTCACGCAGACCTCGAGACCCTTCACAAGGTCGCTCAAGCTTTGACCAAGATTCCATTCATCGCCAACGGTGACATCCGTACGGTCCAAGAAGCCAAACAACGTATCGAAGAAGTCGGTGCTGACGCAGTCATGATTGGCCGCGCTGCCATGGGAAATCCCTACCTCTTTAACCAAATCAACCATTACTTTGAAACAGGAGAAATCCTCCCTGATTTGACCTTTGAAGATAAGATGAAAATCGCTTATGAACACTTGAAACGCTTGATTAACCTCAAAGGGGAAAATGTCGCAGTTCGTGAATTCCGTGGCCTCGCTCCTCACTACCTCCGTGGAACATCTGGCGCTGCCAAACTTCGTGGAGCTATTTCACAAGCTAGCACCCTAGCAGAGATTGAAGCCCTCTTGCAATTGGATAAGGCATAAAATGGTTCATACGGCTCTACTGATTATCGATATGCAAAAAGCATTTGATAACCCTATCTGGGGAGAACGGAACAACCCTCAAGCTGAACACCAGGCATTGAGGGTACTGGCATACTTCCGTAAACACGCTCTTCCAGTCTTACATGTTCAACACATATCTGACAATCCCCAGTCGCAATTTCATAACAAACAAAATCAGGAGTTTAAAAGTGGATTTGAACCAGTTGCTTCAGAACCTGTCTTTCAAAAAACGGTTAATAGCGCCTTTATTGGAACAAATCTTGAAACCTATTTACGAAAAAATCAGATTTGTCATTTAGTCCTTGCTGGTCTGACTCTGCCTCATTGTGTATCTACTACGACACGAATGGCAGCAAATCTTGGTTTTGAAGTCACTTTACTAGCAGATGCTACTGCCAGTTTTACCCTAGCTAACAAAAACGGTCAAGTCATCTCTCCTGAGACTATCCATGAAATTAATCTCCTTTCTCTACAGGATGAATTTGCTCAAATTCTTACTACAGAAGAATTTTTAACCCAAGTATAAGTATAAAATAATCCGTCGACTCTTATTGAGCTGACGGATTTTCTTTGGTTGTAAAAATTCAAATACTGAGAACTATTATTGATTCAAAGCAACACTGGAAACCTTGCCATCCGCTCCTGTTGTAATTTGGATGACTTTTCCTACACCGATTTTGGCATTATACTTACCATCATCGAGAGTATAAGAATAGCCTTTGATAGAGTAGTTTTCTTTCTTTCCATCAGCAGATTCTACTGTAAATTGACCACCTGATGAAACTGTGATGGTTTCGCCATTGGCTCCCTTCCAGTTGCCCGCTGCAGCTGAGAAATCACCATCTGCCATAGTTAAAACACCCTTATAGCGTTTATTTTGCTCTGCTTGTTTGTCTTGAAGTTTGCGGTCAGTTGTAGGATCATAGCTTGATTGGTTAGACTGGGCTTGAGGAGCCTGTTGAGTTGAAGGAGCCTGAGCAGGAGTTTGTTGACTAGCCGCCTGTTGATTAAACACTTCTTGACCTTGTCTTTGTTCAGGTGCCGCTTGCGATGGCGTTGCAGTTGCTGAAGACTGGTCGGTAGATGTCTTGGACTTTTCAGATGAAGCTGAACTTGAGGACTTCTGAGTCTTGCTTTCTTTGCTAGAAGAAGCTACTTTAGAATTTGATGACTGGCTTGTCTTAGCAGAACTGCTTGCTTGAGTTGTTTCCTTTTTATTTCCACAAGCTCCTAATAGCAAGGTAGAAGCTAATACAGTTGCTGTCATCAATTTGATATAGGTTTTCTTTTTCATTTTTCTACTCCTTTGTAATGTTTTTGAAACATTAAGAAATCTTTTTGTAATGTAATTGTAACATTTGAATTTAAATATGTCAACGATTTATCTAAACTATTTTAAAAACCTTAAATACTTTAAATACCTTTACTCCTCCTACTTTTCTATTCGTAGTCTAATAGCAAAAACAGAAAAAAATTCCTATTTTGAGTAATATTTTTAAATCACTCTTGTGTAATCGCTTGCATTGTTTTAGACAAAGGAATATAATAACATTGAAATAGGATATTGGAGGTGTAGACTTATGTTAAGCAAATATTACAAGTATCTTCCTGGGTTGATTTTGGGAGCTATTTGCTCTTATGAAACAGCCACTTACTATGCGCGAACTGCTTTTGATGTCTTCTATCTGACTACAAGCTTTATGATTGTCTACATCGCTTTGTTATTTTTACATGAGAACTATCTCAAGTATCGATACAAAGACTTCTTTACGCACATGTTTAGTAATTCTAAGAAAGATAGCCACCCATAAAAGCAGTCACAACACAAAACCATCTCATGATGGTACATAAAGAGGTCAGGAACTTTGTCCCGACCTCGTTTTTTATTTCAATCGATAGGTTTTTCTTGGTTTCTTTTTGGGCACTCGCTTGAGTCCGACTTCTTCTACATATTCGCCGTATTTTACGAGAAAGTTATTGCTGACGATGGGACGACCTGAGTTGATAAGATTGACCAGTTCGGTTCCCTCGTAGACAGTGAACTCCTCCTCTAGCAGATAGAGGAAGGTCGGGTTCCAGTCAAGTCGTCCTTGGATTCGTTTGATAGATCCTTGGATAATGGCATAATGGTCAAAGGCGAAGGCTTGCTCGTCCAATTCGACTCCCTCCAAGAAGCATTTGCCCGTCTGAAAATCGACATCTACGAAAACGACATCCTTGGCATCGTCTCCTGCCTGAACGAGGTCTAGGGCGCGACTAGGCAGATACACCAAATGGGCAATGGTCACCGTCCAGCCCCGTGGATCACGCCCAGGAGTCGACACAGTCATCAATTGCTCGATTTTTTCTAAAGGAAGATCGAGATTGACTTCTTCACGCACCTCGCGCTGACAGGCATGAGCAGCATCTTCTCCCTTATCCATAAAACCTCCAACCAAGGCCAAACAGTTTTGATAAGGGTGAGCCTTGCGACGAATCAGCAAGAGCTTGATCTTTCCTTCAACAAAGCAGTAGGCCACCATATCCACTGTCACACTTGGTTTTTCATATTGAGGGAGTTCCTGCTTGTAGTACCAGTCTAAAAACTCCTCCTGACTGGCATGCATTTCAAAATATTCTCTTTCCGTCATCCCTTCTGGAATCTTTATATCTGCCATCTTATGACTCCTTTCGAACTGCCTTGGTCCATTGGTACCAACCCACTAGACTATTGAGTGTATAGACCCAGTACATCCCTTGGATGTGGATATTTTCACCCCACCAGAGGTAGATACTAAAGAGATTGGTTGCAATCCAGAAAATCCATTGCTCACGGTAGAGACGTGTCATCAAAAGCTGACCAACACCATTGGTCGCATCGGTAACACTATCACGGAAAGGGCGAGCACTATGGATACTTTGATAAGCTAAGCCCATACCAATCCAGATGATAGCAGTCAAGGACAAGTACTTGAACCAATCAAGAACAGATAATTTCTTAGCTTCAAAGTGAGATTCTTCTACTTTTCCTTGGTCATTGATACGGTTGGACAGCCAAGCATAGAGACCAATCGGCTGCATTACAAAGAAGTAAACGGTCGTCAAGACTTCGCCATAAAAAGTTGCATTCATGGCCAAAATCAAATAGATAGCAGAGTTAATAGCCCCGAAGAGATAATTACTTGCACGCCCTTCTGCTACCAAGATAACACAGACAATCCCAGTCCAAGAGGCAAACAAGCTCAACCAGTCATGACTTTCTGTATTTTGCGTGAATTCCAAGATCAAGGGAACACTTGACAAGGCGATGAGATATAACCACTGGAAAAGGCTACGGCCCACAAAAAGATCTCTCCAGAGCAGGTTCATGATTCCTGCAAAGCCAATCTTGCGGGCTTCGGCATGGACATTTTTAAAATTTTCGATAAATTGTGTGATTTTTTCAGTTAGTTTTTTCATATTTTTCTCCTAATCTGCTTGGTAAATGGCATCAATAGCCACTTTTGCTGCTTCATAATTACCTAGATAATCCTCTGCTAGATAAACTAGTGGAATGGTGGTTAAATATCGCTCTCTCATCTGGTCCAAATGCTGGGAAAAACTTTGACGAATATGGTCTTCTGCCATGGTCATATCTCTAAATCCGTCATTGACATAGGAGCCGATAGGCTGCACAAATAGAATCAAGTCCCATTTCTCCTTAGCCAAGATCGAGGCAAAGAGATTGTCAAATGTTTCTCCTGATAAGTCCTCTTGATCCTCAGTCTCCATATAATAATCATAGTAGCCCTTGGTTACTAAGGAGTTGGTATCTGCTATCACCAGTCCCCTATTGGCATTACTGTCAATTAACTTAGAGGTCTGGTCATACTGTCCCAACAGGAGGTAATAGTAATCCTTTGGAGTCAATTCATCATCGCGGACGTTATTTTTAATCTGATACTCACGTGCGTATTCCAGACTAACGGGCGCATCGTAATACCTTGCCAAATCCTTGGCCAGAGTGGTCTTCCCATTACTGGCACTTCCCATAATCAACACTTTCTTGGTAAACTGACGACGGAAAGGTTGAGCGATGTACTTCCAATATTTGCTTGGATTTTCTCGAATCATAGTTGCTGAAATACCAAACTTTCTTCCTTGCAGAACGGTCTCAAAGCCACGATTAGATAATTCTTGCTGGTAGTCTGCTTCTCCTACAAAAAAGATCAGCTCTTGCTGGGTTTCATCATAGGAAATCTCCGCTAACATCTGGTCCAACCACTCCTGCCAGCCCATAGGGTAACGGGGAAGATTGGTTTCATCTAACTTGCAAACAGAGGTCAACTCATCATCCCGAAATGCTTCACGAATATAGCGAAATCTCTTTTGAAGCGTTAAGCCTACCTGCTCCCCTCGGTCTCCCTCATATCCTGAAACGACCACCCAGACCTGATCACACTGACGCTTCGCTCGCTGAATCAGATCGATATGGCCCTGATGAAGAGGGGCAAAGGTCCCAAATACCACTGCTATTTTCTTTTTCATAAACGCATTACATTTTTATAATTTTCTATATTTTTGTTATCTATGTTTTTATTATAAATTATATTTTTGTTTTGTCAATAGTTTTTTATCATTTTTTATAAAAAGATTGCGAAAAAAAGAATCAAGATTGCTCCTGATTCTCCATTTTTATGCAATATCAAATTTTAACTGGCCTGCTTTGACACCAATCTTAAGTGTGCTACCTGCCACTAAATCTCCCTTAAGAAGAAGTTCTGCCAACTTGTCCTCCACTTCTGTTTGCAGAGTTCTACGAAGTGGGCGAGCTCCCATCTCTGGGTCATATCCTTGATTTGCCAACAATTTCAGAGCTGAAGCTTGTAATTTCAAGTCAATACCTTTTTCAGCCAAACTTGCCACTAAAGGTTTGACCATAATCTTCACGACTTCCTGCATATGGTCGCTAGAAAGGCTATGGAAGACCACCTTTTCATCAATACGGTTGATAAACTCAGGTCTATAAGCTTTTTTCAGTTCTTCAAACATGCGTTTTTCCATATTTTCCTGGTCAAAACGAATGTCCTTAGCTCCAAAACCGACGGTCTTGTCATCACGAAGGGCTGTCGCACCAAGGTTCGATGTCATGATGATAATGGTATTTGAAAAGTCGACCTTGCGCCCCTTGCTATCTATCAAGACACCATCATCCAAGACCTGCAAGAGCACATTAAAGATGTCTGGGTGGGCCTTCTCTACCTCATCAAAGAGGAGAACGGAATATGGTTTGTTGCGAACTTTCTCGGTCAACTCCCCACCTTCTTCATAACCCACATAGCCTGGAGGAGCTCCGTTGAGACGGCTAGCTGCGAATTTCTCCATATACTCACTCATATCAAAGCGGATAAGAGCTGATTCGTCGTCAAAGAGGACTTCTGCCAGAGCCTTGGCCAATTCGGTCTTCCCGACACCTGTGGGTCCTAGGAACATAAAGGAACCAATCGGACGCTTGTGACTGCGAATTCCTGACTGATTACGGCGAATCGCACGGCTAATGCTTGAAACAGCTTGATCTTGCCCGATAACACGTTTGTGTAGTTCAGCTTCAAGATTTAGATACTTCTTAGCATCCGTTTGAGTCAGTTTTTGGACTGGAATTCCTGACAAACGACTCAAGGTGGTCAAAATATCAGACTCTGTCACCAAGTCTTTGTAGACTGGGACTTCCTCTTCTTTTGCGATTAGCTGGGCTGCCTGTTTCCACTTACCATCCATCAGGGCCTTATCAGCTGGACTCAAGCCAGAATCGTCTGCTTTCACATGTTTGACATTATTTTGCACTGTTGCTGCTGCTTCATCTAAGAGGTCGATAGCAGAGTCTGGCAAGTGACGACTAGTCAAGTAACGATGAGCCATCTTGACAGCTGTTTCGACAGCTTCATCTGCGATTTGCACACGGTGATGCTTCTCATAAGTCGCCTTCAAGCCTTGCAAAATGGTCATGCTGTCTGCCACGCTTGGTTCTTCAATCGTCACTTTAGCGAAACGACGAGAAAGTGCCGCATCTTTTTCGATATGTTTTTGGTATTCTTCCTGAGTAGTCGCACCAACCGTTCTCAAGGTGCCACGCGCCAAGGCTGGTTTTAAGATATTGGCCGCATCCAGAGTTGAGTCAATCCCACTACCAGAACCCATGATAGTGTGAAGTTCATCGATAAAGAGGATGACTTGGCCATCTTCTTCAATATCCTTGATGATATTGTTCATGCGTTCTTCAAAGTCACCACGGAAGCGTGTCCCTGCAACGACATTCATCAAATCAAGCTCCAACACGCGCATCTTAGCCATTTCTGCAGGCACATCACCACTAGCAATACGCTGGGCAAGACCAAGCGCCAGAGCTGTTTTCCCGACACCAGCATCTCCAACCAAGACAGGATTGTTCTTGGTCTTACGACTCAAGATTTGAATCATACGCGAGATTTCCTTGTCCCGACCGATGACTGGCTCCAACTTGCCAGAACGAGCTTGCTCTGTCAAATCATGGGTATAGTCCTCGAGACCACCGCTCGGAGTCTGGGGCATACCCATCATATTAGCCATAGAATTTTGCTTGTCAGCTACTGTACGATGGCGCTGGCGTAGAGCCTTGAGGTCTTCACGAGTCCAGCCTGCACGTTCTTCTAGATTTCGACGAAGAGCAGCAATCTTAACCTGATCTTTCTTGTCTTCATAAGAAAAACCAGCCCTCTCCAAGATACGAGTCGCCAAGGCATTTCCATCATGCAAAATCGCATAGAGGACATGCTCTGTCCCTAGCACCTTAGCATGGACCACTGACGCTACATACTCTGCTTCGTCAAAGAGAACCTGCAAACGATGGGAGAACGGCAATTCCGTAAAGGTTTCATCCTGGCTATAGTCCGTTTCAGTCAGTTCCAAAGCCACCTCTTCTAAACGGTCCATCTCATATGGATAATCGTTTAATGTCGCCCCTGCCACACTATAACTGTGATTGGACATAGCAATCAACAAGTGCCAAGACTCTAGATAACGAGCTCCAAAATGGCCAGCAACCATGTAGGCACTTTCGATACATTCATTCAATGCTTTTGAATAGTTCATCTTACTTCCCTTTTCTATCTACCTCTTGTATGACCTGTCGTAGCATATTAGCACGAAGGACTGGAGCTTCTTCTCCTAGAACGCGATCCACAGCTACTGCTAGTAGCAAATTCATCTCTTGCTTGGTCATCAATTCCTGCTCAACCAAAAGCTGCAGAATATCTTCATAAATCTCTTGACTAACTCGCTCACCAATTGAATAAAGCAAATCACGGAGCATTTCATGATGACTAGAAAACTCAATCCGTCCTATGCGAATGTAGCCTCCACCACCCCGCTTACTTTCAACCAAGTAGCCTCTACTTTCCGTAAAGCGTGTCTTGATCACATAGTTAATCTGACTAGGAACAACCTGGAAGGTATCCGCCAACTGACTCCGTTGCAACTCCACGATACCAGATTGATCTAAAATTGCCTTGATGTAGGCCTCAATATGATCCGATGTATTTTTAAATCTCATTACAAACCCACCTCTCTCTTTAAACCTTGACTATCTTTGACTATACTATCATTTAACACTCTATAAGTCAAATTTTTAGAGCTCAGCCCTTGAAAATACTGACTTTCTTTAAAATCATTTAGGCATTAAATAGCCTTAGTTTTTCTTGAAAGTTCCTAAAAAAGTCCACAAAAAAGAGCCCTAAAAGGGCGTAATATTGACGAGTTCAGCAGGCAAGAAACTAGCACGGTCAAACGTGCTTTTTTAATACCTAGTAATATTATAGCATATCTTCCACAGCATTTCCATTTCGTACATTTGTACCAAATTAGACACTAATTCGAGGGTGTAATTTTTTTAATATTGACAACTTCTACTTAGTATTCAAAGTCTAGTTTAGTTTCTTCAATGCTTGTAAGTTCAATATTTAAAATGTTTATTTTTTCTTCCTTCTTAAATATGCGTAAAGAAAAGGAAAAACCTCAGAATTATCTGAGATTTTTCAACTATATAATGTTTGTCTTTCATTTTTTCTTCAATTGTTTCAATGCATCAATCTTAAGATAAATTGTAATTACAATCAAAGTGAACTGAATTAAGAATAAGCAGATTTTAACAAGATTAATTGGAACTCCAAGGAGCACTAAGATAATTCCTACAATAAATCCAAAAACAATAATTTTTTCAATGTTATAAATCATCTACAAATCATCCTTTCTTAAATTATAGAGATACTACTATAAAATAATTTAAAAACTCAATTGTTTTTATCTAAGTACAGAATAGATAATTAAATGAAAAAAGTCAAATTTTGAACTATAATTTTACTCTCTTCTACCTGCCATTTTTTCTTCGCTCTTAAAAAGAGTAATCTATTATTCTGAACATAGCCTATTTTTTAAAAATTGAGTCAATCTTTCTGAATCACTCAGTTTTTACCCCCTTTTTGTCTGGAGGTCTCCGACTTGGAAAAAGTTCCCTTCACCGGTACCCTACTGGCCAGAAAGATTTTTTAAAAGGTGGGGGGAGTCAATATCCTTTCAACTCAACAAATCTTTTAGCGATTACCTTTCTACGGCTATTTATATAACGAGTAGTTTTATTTAGTTTCTCTGCCACGTCTTCCCAAGTCGCACCAGCTTCTAAATATCTCATTTTAAAAATGACTAGATCACTTTCAATTAAGTTTTCCATCAAGGTATCTACAACTAGTTTAAAGCCTTCTAAATATCTTAGCGTTTGGTCTTCTTCAATTCTAATGATGGTTGCTTCAGTAGGACTATATACTGTCTTGCCTTTCCCACCAGTACAATCTTCAGCGCTATGTTTCTTATTATGTATTAGTTCCTGTCTTCTCAAATAAATTTTATTAGCAAGCGTTCTATATCGTCCTAACTCAATATCTATCCCGTCCAGGTCTCTATTACTCAACTCGTACATAGGCAAGTACCTCCACTTAAATTTAAAAATTTTTTTATCTTGCAATTTGTCAAATTGTAAATTCTGTCAAACTGACAAAAAGCGCTAAAAGCCTTCCAACACTCCACTTACCAGGTATCATTGTTTTAAGTTTGACAACTCTTCAGTATGACAAGTTCAAGGGAAATTTCTTTAATTTATCCCCTCAGTTTCTCATATCTTACATTCTGTGAAACTCACTCCATTCTGTAAACCCCTGATATACCTTGCTTTCAAGCTATTACATCTTTTCAGTTTATGCTTACTTTGTTATGTGAAACTTAGTAAAGCATAAAAGTAGGACTAGCGATATTTCTTTTGTTTCAGCCATATATCACTAGCCTTACTTAATTTGTTCCCTATTTTTCTAAATACACTTTGATATCCCGATATTCCTTAGAAAAATTCATCCATCCGCTAGAATCAGGGGTTAAGAATGGTAGGACAGTAAGCGGACTTACTTCTGTTCGATACGGCGATAGAGAATGTCTCTGACCTATTTCTCTGACTACACCTGTATGGATTTCTTCTACATCCTTCTTCAGTTCTTGAATTTCATCATATGCGTCCAGAATTAGTCTAAGTTTCTTTCGGTATTGTTTATAGATCTTCTTAGTTTCCATCCGTTGCTTAGTTTCTTTAAAAATGTATTCAAAGATGACTGCATTAGCTTCTGAAAAATCACTATCAAATTTTTCCTGAAGGCCATTAATAGCTTTTTCCATCTTTTCCAGCTGCTCTAAAGATTCTAAGTTATTTGACAAAAAAGAATCTATGTTCTCAAATGAAACTGCTTGATTGCCTAACAGGCTTTTCCTTTTTTCGCTTAACTGTTCTCGTGCTGAATTAATCTTACTTTTTTTATTATCTAAATCATCCAGTGTATCAAATACTTGATTAATATCCATTTCTTCCTCCTAGTTCCATTGAATAAAGTAACCACAATCTTCTTCAACTTTTTTTACATCAAATCGGGTATGTAAAATCAACCGTTTTCCAAAATAGTCATTCGCATTCACCCAACTAAGTGTATCTTTCTTGCGATCAAACAAAGTAACAAAGTTTTCTAAATCTCCGATAAAGCCTTTTTTGTCACCTTTATTCCCTAATGTTGTATCATCTACAATTAAAAAGTTATCTACAAAGAATGTTTCACTTGTCCCTGTCTCTTTATCAACTTTAAGAAGATAATTTCCTGAAGTGTCTTTCATTTTTTCTAAGACACTAAATAGTGATTGACTAACAACCATAGATACATTGCGCTCTGGATTGATTAAAGAAACAATAGATTTCAAGTCGTCTATACTTGTAGCAGTCTGCACTTTCGCAGTTTGGAGAATTTTCCCAATCTCTCTATTTCGTGTTCTACGTTTTAATTTAATAATCTTCTTACCAAGAAAATCCGTTAAATTATATTGGCCATCATCTAATTGTTCCTGTGAAAAATCAAGTTTTCCACTGAATAATTTAACTAAGTAATCAACGCTGATAGTTTTCTTTTTATCTGCTTCTGTTCTCTCAGCCGAATTTTCGCTAACTTCTTGTAATGAATCAGATTCAAAGTCAGTTACTTCATACTTCCCACCACGGGTACGAGTCTCAATAACATTTACTAGATCAACCAGCTCTTTACGTTGATGTTCATCTTCATAACTATCAAGGATTGGTTTTTCAATGAGTACATGATTATTTTCTACGTTCATCCCTCTAGTGTTATAACCTGTACTTCGGATATAAGCTTCTAAATTTTCTTTTTGTTTAACTAAGTTAGTTGTCATTTTTTTCTCCTTCATCTTTTAATATCTGATTTTTGTTTATAATTTTTTCTAAAATTCTTTGCTCTTAGTTTTTCTTTTATGACTCTCCGAGCCTTTAGAATCATTTTTTCTAGATTTTGATTTGTCTTGTTTGTTAGCATATTTTTCTAGTATTTCTTGTTTCCGTTGTTCTAAGCTATCATCTTCTTTTTTACACTGAGAAAAGATTTTCTGTCTTTTATCTGGATCCATAGAAAACTTATTGGCTACTACATACCCTAAAGAAGTATCTCCTGACATCTCCCTCACCCCCTTTCTATGCAAACAAAAAGGGACATACCACTAGCATTATATGCTTACGGTATGTCCCTGAGTTGTTCTCAATAGACTTATTTTTTAGTTTCTTTTTTGACTAGATGGGTAAATTTTCCATCTGAGTAGAATAAAGTTATCTCTCCAAACCTTGGAACTTTTTCTATCTCTATTATACCACATTTTTCGTAGACAACAAAGCCTTTTTCTGTTGAAAATCGCATTTTATCATCATTCATTGATATTCTCCCCTCACTGTGTTTATAGTGTATCTCTTATCTTTGATTGTAAAAGCCTTGAAAGTGTTCCCTTCTAAACCTTTCAAAATTCTACTTGAATTTCTAGCATTGTATACCGTCCGCAGTTCACTACTATCTAGGTTCGTGTTGAAAATCGTAGTTTCTCGATTATTGATAATATCAAACAAGAAATCCTGTTCCCAATCGCTCTTAGGGGTTACCGTCCCATTTTTTGCCCCCAGGTCATCAATGATTAGAAAATCAACATCAACAAGCTTTTTAACCGCCTCATACTCTGTTAAGTTTGCATTTCTTCCATAAGCCCAGCCTTCTTTTATCTGCTTTATAATCTCGGTTAAGCTGACAAATAAGACACTCTTAGGCTCGTTCTTCTCTCTGAAGCTCTCATTGATTTCTTTGGCCAGGGCAAGCGATAAATGACTTTTTCCTATTCCTGTGCTACCACTGATTAAAGTATTTCCCGTCATACCTGCAAGGTACTTCTGGGCTTGACCTTTTACAAACTCTAACATCTGACGCTCCTCTGTCGTCTTAACAAAGAAATTATCAAATGTTGCCCCCTTCAACTCGTTAGGAATCGTACTATCACGCATTAAGACATCATAAGTTTTAAAGTAAGCCTGTCTGTCCTCAAACTGCTGTAACAAGTCTTGCTCTTTTTGTTTAATCTCTCCCTTCACACACTCTGGGCAAAAAGCTTGTACTTTTCTTTCTGAACTCCCTAACACTGGTACAGAAATTTCCCAATAATTTACCTGGTGAATATCGCAAACCGTATCCAATATTTTTCTGTTATTAAATTCTTTAAATTGTTCCTTCATCTTTGCAACTCCTAAAATGGTAGATCTGGAAAGTTGTCTTCAGACTTCCCTTTTATGGTTTTAGGCTTTTGATTCAAATAACCATCAAACTTAGATCCGAAAAGTGTTTCTGGTCTCAGATATTTAGAAAATTCAGGACTATCCTTCCATTCTGCCGTTTTTATATCTATCACCTGTTTAAAATCTTCAAGTGTATAGCCTTCTTTGAATCGTGCTAGTAAAAGCCTTTTTGTCTTATCAACAAACTTATACCTCTTATTAGCTACTTGATTCAGATAAACAATAGGAATCCAAAGTTCTTTATATTTTGTTTTCTCTAAATCTTTTATAGCTGTTTCTTCAAGCCAAGTAGGAAAATTGTAGTCGGGATTTCCCGACAATATATTATCTAAATATAAATTATTACTCTTACTACTAACTCTATTCTCTTTCTCTATCTCTGTTGGACATGAGTTGGAAATAGTCTTTTTATTTTGGACATTCTCCAATTTTGGTATATCTTGACTATTTTTTCTTTGGTCTCGCTTGTATTTTGCCCAGTTTGTTTCACTCTCAACCATGGCTTTTGCTTGTGATAATGTAGCATGGCCATCATCATCGATCTGAATTAGTCCGCATTTTGTAAAATATGCAAGCGTCATATTTATATCATCTTCAGAGACATCCAGTTTTAAAGCTAATTCCTGTACCAAACTATCAAAATATCCTTCATAGTACAAAATACAATCATCTTCTAAACTTTCCAACATAAGACGGATATAAATCACTGTCATAGTGTAGCCACCAGGCATATTTTTAAGTCGCTTAATAAAAAGATTATCAAAAAACTTCTTATCAACTTTTAACCAAAAATATATTTTAGTCTTTGCCATCATCTACCCCCAGGAACTTCAAAATGTCCGTAACTTTGTAATAGACTTTTCTAGTATCTTCAATAGGCGGTATATACTGCGGTAGTCCTGCACCTTCCCATTTTGTCAAGGTTTTATCTCCTATACCCAGTTCTTCCTTTAGTTCCACCTTGCTAATCAAATCTAATCTTTTTTGTGGCACTTTCTCATGGCTTTTTAAATACCGTTCCACTGCTTCCAAAATCTTAGACTTTAAATCTTCAATCATTTTTTCAAACATCTTAGTACCCCCATGGCTTAACACCTGCAAGCTAAATATATCGCCCATAATCAGGGTTTAATTCCTCGCTAGTCGTTTCTATCGTCTGTGTACTCTCTCGCTCGATTTGAGCGCTTTTTTTGCGGTCTCGACGGTTTAGATAAAGTAGTAGGCAAAGCAGTAGCAAAGTAAAGACAATAGACTGCGTATTGCTTAATTCTAGTTCATTCATGCTATGCCCTCGCTTGGTAATTCTTGATATATAAATGTTGGGCTTGATGTCCCATATTTTGGAAAGCTTCAACTTCCTTGATAGATACTTTTTTATTGATAAAATCAACGATAAACTGGAATAGGTTTGGTTCATTTTCATTTAAATCAACCATAAAGTTATCAAATTCTGTTTGTGTCATTTTTCTTATGTCTGGTGTTATCATCTGACTTGTACCCCAATTCTTCAAAATTCTCACAATTAAGGAGATAAACTGCAATCCCGTCCAACTCTCTATAGAGTTGTTCCATCTGGTCACGAATAACGGCCAAACCCTCTTTCATCTGTCCAGATAAGATAGCAGTATCTGCTCCGTTATTTTTCGCCATTATCAGCGAATTGCTCAACTGTCTAACTAATTCAATTCTGGGAAGCACATCTCCAAGTCTGCCCCCTTGCTCTTGAATTTCCTTTATGTTTAATGTCATATTGTTTTCCTGTGCCTTTTTCCTGCTTTTTCCTATATTGGATTGTTTCACCACCCCAAACGCTGGGCGATTGCCCCTAGTTGGCGGACGCATGTAGTGATGTTTCGTGGGTGATCCACCCACATTTTTGCTAAACAAGTGCTTAGAATCACCGTGTCAGCACTTGATTTCAAAACCTTTTCTAATTGCTTGCCTGCTCTTCGGTTTTTCTTTAGGTATTTGATAGAATAGATATTTTTTGCTATAATCAGAGCATAGAAAAAATTTCTATACCTTGAATCTCGTCGCTTGCTCGCCTTGGCCAAAATTTGAGCAAGTGATTTTTTTATTTTCTTTTTGCATGATTACTACCCGACTGTGGTTTATAAAGCAAGTCTTTACTTTCGATAAGATCCAGAATCCAGCTGAATCCCTGCTCCACCATTTCAAGAAATGCGCCCAGGTCTTCACTCTCCAGGTTCTCGTAGTTCATACAAAGATATTCGGCTAGTTGTCTGTCTTTCTCAACTAGCTTTTTAAAATCCTTGGGATACTTGGGAATTTCTAACCCCTTGGCATTTTTAACTGTCTTAAAATCATTTTCCATTTTCTATACTCCTATACTTTAAAAATGAATTCCTTAATTTCTGAATATCCCCTATTCAAGTTAATCATAGCTATTGCCATATCTTCCAAACGTTGGTAGTTTGTCAGCTCTACACTTGTTAAGCCATCAATACCGTTCTTACTTTCTCGCTCCTTCATGAGTTGCGCTTTATTCTTCCCTGTCACTCCCTTTAGTAGTAAGTTTGTAAGGGTACTATAGGCGTGCTTAGGTGCTTTCTCCCATGCTTGGATAGCTTCGGTTAAGCTTTTGCGCTTTGGCTTTTCCAGTTCTCTTTGAAGATAGCGTTTAGAAAGTTCATCACGCATTTCAAAGAAGGCTTTGACTAGGTTGGTTTTGAAGTTGGCCACTTGCTCAGTATTTTTTAAGAATGTAACTAACAAGGTCGCTTGTTGCTCATTCAAAATATAATCCTTAGTATTCTGGCCACTTTCCATAGCTTGGATTTTAAATCCAACCTTTCCGAACCCTTCAAACCTTGCTTGATGTTTGCGGATTGTCTTGGTTATTGTGTGATGCTGTAAGTTTGTACACTCTGCCACAATACTGCTCAGTGTATACGGCTCTTTCTTGCCGTCTATATATACTAGTTCCATAAGTTTCCTTTCTTCTTGTTGCTCGTGCTTGCCACCTAAAACAGTACCAAGGTAAATCATTGAGGTAGGGAAAATTTAGGAGAGAATAAACCCCTACAAACCCTTGATACTGCCATAGGTAGCAAGCAAATCACTCTATCAAATATTTAACTAGACCCGTTTATCAATCCCCAGTGGTAAAGCACCACATGAGAAATCTGTAAATGTAGAGTAGTATTACGATTAGTTCGCTCCTTTCTAATAATCTTCAGCAAGCCACTGCATGGCTTTTTGATAAATACTAGGCTTTACTTCGCCACCGTCTCGAATTTTTCGATAGGTAACTTGTGTAACTCCGATTTCTTCGCCTGCTTGCTTTGCAGTCAATTTCTTATCTGCTTGCTTTCGGCGGATCGCTTTTGCTTGTGTTGAGGTAATAAGCAATGAAGTTCCTCCTTTCTTTCGCTAACTATTTGTTAGCTTTCTTGTAGTATAGCGTATTTTTTGTTAGCTGTCAATGATTAAATAACAAAAAGTGAATTTTTTGTTAGCTTTTTATTGTTTTGTGATATAATTAAAATTGAGGTAATATATATGAACAGACTAAAAGAATTAAGACAAAAAAAAGGCGACACACAAGAGGTCGTCGCTAAAGCTATGGGCGTGACCCGTAGAGGTTACCAAAAATGGGAAAACGGAGAAAGCCAAATCAAACCAGATAAAGCCCAGCAACTAGCTGACTACTTTGGGGTAAGCGTTGGGCATCTATTGGGGTATGAGGATTATATCACTATTCAAAATGAAGCATTTGATAGCTATAGAAATATGGCAAAATTATTACTCACCAACCCAGATTTTAAAAATATAATTTCAGAATATGATGAAACTAATCGAAAAAACGGTAAGCGGGATTTATCTCTTTTTGTACAAGCTGAAAGCCTTCCCATAATCGAACAAGATATTAAGGATCTTATTCTTGAAGAGTGGGAAAAAACTCAACCCGAAGATAATTATGAAGAAATCGACGGGACTCTTTCTGATAATATTTCAAGAATCTATATAGCTCTTGGACAATTGCCACTACTTTTTCAAAATTTTTTCGGTTCTTTTCTAACCCTGTCAACATCTGATAAAAAAATCGTTATGCAACTAGTAAATAGTCTATACGAAAAAAATAAAGATATAGGTATCATAAAAGAGTATACTGATAAAAAATAATTTAGAATTTACTTAGAATTATCTAATTAAAAACTAATAAGGAGTGACCCCATGGGATTTTTTGACACTGTAAAACAAGAAGGTAGTTTTTCTACTGCTTCTGGAGTAAATGGACTACACTACGTTGTCCTTCAAGTAACCTTAAAAGAGAAATTTTTTGGTACTGGATCAGGAAATTTGACAGAATTAGAAAACGTCATTAACACCCAAGTAGCAAAAGGTTATCGCCTTCATACCATCACAACCGCCAATGGTGGAAGCAAAGGTTTAGGCGGTGGTGACCGCATTCAAGCCACAATGGTATTTGAGAAGATTCTATAAAAATTCCCCATCTTTTATTAGAAAACATCAGCATATAGGAGGCTACTTATGAAAAAATTACTAAGCACATCAGCTATTTTACTTTCTGCTACCGTCCTAGTGGCTTGCTCTAACAATCAATCAACTACTAAAGATAGCTCGGAGCAACCAAAAACGGAGCAAAAAAACACTACTTCAACAAACGTTAAAACCAAAGTAGATAACAGTAAGTACGACAATCTAATTTCTGAAATCAAATCAAAATTAGATCCTGAATCAACTGGAGCAATAAGCGTTAAAATTCAAAATAACGTAATCGATTCAGATTCATCCGAACCACATGATACAATCATAATTTTGCTAACTGGAACTGCTAAAGATAGCGCAAAAGAGACTATGGACGCAATCAATTCAAATTCTGCTACAACTAATCAGCAAAATGCAATTACCGTATTTCGGATGTCTATATCTGAGTTTGCTAAAAAATTACCAGACGACAATACTACTCTTTCCCTTGGGTATGAAAAATCTGCTGATCAATACGACTTAATCGCAAAATCTTCAAAACAAAAAGATTTTATCCCTGTTGGAGAAATCATCGTAAATTAAAAAACTCCCCCATATTCGCCAATAACGCCCCTATTTCTAAGGTCTATTGTGCAAAAACAGGGGAAATTGAAGAATAGAAAGCCGATTTTACAGACTAAAACGCAAAAATAAGCGAAATTGACAAATAGAAAAAGACAAGCCTGCTACTGCTAACTTGTCTGACAATGCAATAAAAGCAACGTTCCCAGCGTTAAGTTTTTTCGATACTCAAAAATTTTTAAAAAACAAACTAAAAATATTGACAAAAACTAAAAATTACAGTATTATTAGGCAATGAGAAGAGTTTCTGCTCCCAAGGGAACAGAGTACGCGAAACACCGCCTAGTGCTACTAGGTGGTGTTTTTGTATACAAGGAATATATATGAAACCATTTCAAACATTAGATGAACAAATAAAACTTCTCCAGTCTAGAGGTTTAGAAATAGATAACATAGAAGAATGCAAAAGATACCTTCTAACTAACAACTATTACAACGTCGTCAACGGATATAGTAAGTTTTTTCAAACATCAAAAGATAAATTTATAGCTGGTGCAGACTTTAGAGAAATAGCTGCAACACACTTTTACGATAAAGAAATTAAATCAGCTTTTTTAAAAGCAATTATAGATGCAGAAAAACACTTTAAATCCGTACTGGCATATCGTTTTTCAGAATCATATCCAAAGCCATACTCTTATCTAGATATTAATAATTTTGAAACACAAAAAGATGCAAAAAGGCTCGCACAAATTACAAATTTAATCAGTATATTAGCTAGAATACTCAATGATTATAATAGGGATAAGCAAAACAATTCTATAAAACACCACTATAAACAACATGGCGTTGTTCCTTTCTGGGTTATCATCAATGAACTTACACTAGGGCAAGCATTTAACTTTTATAGAAATCTAAACACTGATATAAAAAATCAAATAGCTAGAGATTTATCACCATTCTTACAAGAAAATATTGAATACATCCAAAATAGACCTAGTAAAGACCTTTTAAGCGGAAAGGCTTTAGAAAGTATTATTAAAAATATACTAGAAATTAGAAATATCACTGCTCATAATAATAAACTTTTCAATTATAAATGTCGGGAGAATCTTCCACAACTAGCTTATTTTCACTATTACAATAATAATGCTAATACGTCAAGACAATCTGTATATTATGTTTTTCTTGCCTTGCAATGCCTACTTGCGTCCACACAATACGCTCAATTACATAACACTATTATAAAAAGAACCAAAGCTCTAAATAAAAAAGCGCACTCCATTGAAGCCGGCATTGTATTGGATACACTTGGATTTCCGAATAATTGGTATAATATCACCGACACATTAAGATAGAACTACTTGCAATATATGGGCATTTTCAAGCCCCATATCCGCCTTATTTCCTATTCTGGTACAATTTACCGTCTGACTGCTTAAAATCGAAAATAGGGGCATTCTCGTAGCTCCTCGCATGGTATAAACTCAAAACCTTTTCTAATTGCTTGCCTGCTGATGGAAAAGGAGTTAAAACCATGAAAATTACACAACACACGAAAAAAGACGGATCAGCAGTCTACCGCTCTAGTATCTATCTTGGCATTGATTCTGTAACTGGTAAGAAGGTCAAGACTACCATATCAGCACGAACAAAAAAAGAACTCAGAAATAAGGCCACTCAGGCCAAGGTAGAATTTGAGAAAAACGGCTCTACACGGAAACAACGCTCACATATAACAACCTATAGCGAACTTGTAGACTTGTTTTGGCAAACCTACCAGCATACCATAAAGACTAATACACAGATAAAGATAAAAGGCTGCTTAAATAACTATTTCTTGCCCTCATTTGGCACTTACAAACTAGATAAACTCACCCCTGTTATTATCCAAACTCAGGTAAATAAGTGGGCGGATCAGTACAATCAGGACGGAACGGGGTATAAAGAATACAATCACCTTCATGCCTTAAATAAACGTATTCTACAATACGGAGTTTCTATCCAGGCATTAGACAATAACCCTGCTCGTGATATTGTCATTCCTAGAAAGATAACAAGAGATAAACAAGAAATTAAATACTTTCAAGATCAGGAACTTAAAAGCTTTCTCTCCTATCTCGATAACCTAGAAAATACCTTTATCAATTTTTATGATACTGTGCTTTATAAAACGCTCCTAGCTACTGGACTGCGCATCCGTGAATGTCTGGCTCTGGAATGGTCTGATATTGACCTGCAGAACGGAACGATCGATATTAACAAAACACTCAACATTTTAAACCAGGTAAACAGTCCTAAGACAAAATCAAGCTATAGAGTTTTAGATATCGATCATAAAACGGTGCTCATGCTTCGTCTCTATCGAGCGAGACAAGCGGAAAACGGTAGAAATATTGGCTTAACCTATGAAAAAGTATTCTCTGATAGCTTTGACAACTATGTCAATACTCGAAAGGTTGATTATCGCCTACATAAGCACTTAAAAAACGCTAACTGTACTGACTTAGGCTTTCATGCTTTCCGACACACTCACGCTAGTATCTTGCTTAATGCTGGTCTACCTTACAAGGAGATACAGACACGGCTTGGCCATGCAAAAATATCTGTAACCATGGACACTTACAGCCATTTATCAAAAGAGAACCAAAAAAGAGCAGTCTCATTCTTTGAAACTGCCCTCGAAAAAATAAAAAGTTCTTAAAAAAGTCCACAAAATAAAAAAAGCGATACATAAAACCCTTATGTATCAACGATTATAGAATGATTTCGGTATAATTGACTATTATACCGAAATTTTCTCATTTTTAAAAGAAAAAGGGCGCTGGTAAAGGATAATCTTCACCAACTCCCTATTTTTCTACTTATTCTAAGCCTAATTCTGCCAAGATTTGACGTTTGTAGGCAATCTTTTGAACTTCCTTGTCTTCATCTTCAGACCAATCTAGTTTAATTTCTGAAACAATCTGCCCAGGGCGATTTTTCAAGACATAGATGCGGTCGCTGAGATTGAGGGCCTCCTCGATACTATGAGTAATAATCAATGTTGTCAGGTGCAACTGCTTGTGAATCTCAAGGTACCAAGCGTGGAGTTCCATCTTTGTCATCTCATCCAAGGCGCTAAAGGCCTCATCCAAGAGAAAGAGCTTGTGCCCGAAAAGGTAGGTCCTGAGCAAGGCCACACGCTGACGCATCCCACCGCTAAGTTCATGAGGATACTTATCCCGTACCGCCGTTAGCTGAAAGGTCGCAAGGATTTCATCTGCTCGGGCAATGGCCTCCGCCTTATCCACTTTTTGAATCAAGAGGGGCAGGATGATATTGCCAAGCACCGTCTTGTGCTCCAAGAGTAGATCCTTTTGTAGCATATAACTCACCCGCCCCTTGGGATTTTCTTCACCATCAAGGACAATTCTCCCTGACTGAACTTCTAAAATCCCAGCGATTAGATTAAAGAGGGTCGTCTTTCCAACACCACTTGGACCTAGGATGGAAACCACTTCACCTGAAGTCACTTTCAGATTGATGTCCTCTAAAATCCTCTCCTGACCATAAGCATAACTGACGTGTTCTAGTCTAATTTCTGTCATTATTTCACAAATTCGTTGGTGAAGCCTTTGTCTGTCAAGTCTTCTTTAAGGATACCATTTTCTTTATCCCATTTGTAGAAGGCGTTCCAGCGAGCTGCATCAAATTGACCCCATTTTTCCTTGTCGCTTGCGTATTCTTTTGACAAGTATTTTTGAGATTCGATGACAAAGTCACGTTTTTCCTGAAGTTCAGGTGCATTTTTGATGAGGATATCAGCTGCTTCTTCTGGATGCTCCATGGCATATTGGTAACCTTTTTTGATGGCTTGGATGACTTTACGAGCTTCTTCTTTGTTGTCTTTCAAATAGTCGTTGTTTGCGATGATAACTGGTGAGTAGTAGTCAAATTCTTTAACGTAGTCTTTCAAATACATGAAATTAGCATCTACACCTTGAGATTTAGCAAGGATACCATCCCAACCGTAGTAAATCCAAGCAGTGTCAAAGACGCCATTGGCAATCGGTGTGATTGAGTTTGAGTCGTTGTTTGGTACTTTTTCGACCTTCTCAAAGTCCCCACCTTGTGATTCTACCAAGGTTTTCAACATAGCAAGCTCAGTTGGGTCATTCCAAGTTCCGTATTTCTTACCAACCAAGTCCTTCGGACTGCTTACATTGTCAGATTTACGAGAAATAATTCCTGATGTATTGTGCTCAACGATAGCTGCAACGGCAGTAATTCCTGCACCTTTTTCTAACTTCTTAGCCATGTAGTCTTGGAAATACACTGCAAATGGCGCCTTACCATTGATAACCAAGTCAGAAGAACTTTCTTCTGGTGGCAATTTCAAATCAACATCCACTCCAGCTTCCTTGAAATAGCCTTTTTCCTTGGCTACATAAAGCCCTGTGTGGTTGGTATTTGGTGTCCAGTCTAGGATAAAGTCAATTTTCTTGAGTTCTGCTTCTTTGTTATCCTTAGAAGCAGTTCCTTGACCACAGGCCACAAGCACAACAGCTACAAGAGCTGTCACAAGCGTTAAAAACACTTTCCATGTTTTCTTCATTTTGATTTCCTCTTTTCTTTTTCAGAAACATTCTAATTCTACGAACGTTTCCATTTAATAACATATTTTTCACTAATATCGACCAATTTCATACCAAGAAGGCTGATAATCGATACCAGAATAATAATAGCAAACATGGTATCATACTGAAACAGTTTCTTGGACTGAATCATGTAGACACCTAGTCCTTCAAAGCCTCCCAACCACTCAGATACCACTGTTGTGATAAAGGCGTAGGAGACACTGACCCTCAGACCTGCATAAAAGTAGGGCAGGCTGACTGGAATTTTAAAATGCCACAGGATTTGCCAAGGCTTGGCCCGCATCAGACTAAATAGGGTCAGCATATCCTTATCACAATGCCTAAAACCATCCAAAATGCTGACTATGATAGGAAAGGTTGTCGTCAAGATAATCAAGACAATCTTGGGCAAAATCCCATAACCTAGCCACAAGACCAAGATAGGAGCTATGGCAATGGTCGGAATGGTCTGGACGACCACCATCATAGGGTAAATCAGGTCATTAAGCCAAGTCAAACTGTCCATAAGCACAGCCATGAGACAGGCAATCAAGACTCCTAGAACCAACCCCAGTAAAGCCACTCTCAAGGTGGCCCAGCTATGGTGCCAGAGAAATTCTCTATCACGAGCAAAGGCCTGGAGAATTTCAAGAGGTGTCGGCAGGATAAACTTGGGGAGAAGTTTAAGAAAACCTGCTAACTGCCAAATTGACAAGACTCCGAGAAAGCCCAATAGACTAATGTGTCGTCTCAGTATACTTTTCAAGTTTCTCATCAATACTTAAAATCTCTCCTACATTTATTTTGACATTGGCAAAGACGTTATCTGCCTCCTGCCCTGCCACTTCTAGCGCTTCTTTGAGAATGCGCATGAGCTCATCAAACTCCCCTTCCAAGACCGTTTCAAATGGTGTCACTACCATGGTCACTTCTTGAGCTTGCAGATAAGCAATAACCTGATCGATAACAGTAATCCGATCAATCCCCTGTGATAGGGGTAAAACTTGCAAGGCAATGCTTGCTTTCATAACAACCTCCTCTTCTCGTTTTCCTCTTTATAAAAAGAAAAACCTTTACCATATATGGAAAAGGTGAAGAATAGACTAAGTATCGTTCCCTACGCTGGCATTACCCAGATCAGGTGCGGTCGAAGTTTAACACTTCCTCTCAGACTGTACACAGACTCCCATACATTATATGGACATATGATAGCGCAAAACAAAAAAAAAGTCAAGGAAACTGCTTACAGAAAAGAGCAGGAAATTTTTCCTACTCTCATTTTCTATACTCGTTCTCCATCACTGTTTACTCTGTAGCCATCCACTGTCGTATTAACAGCTAAAGCGCCTGAAGAGTAAGAATAATACCACTTACCAGATACTTGGTACCATCCTGTTTTCATTGCACCTGAACTGTCCAAATAGTACCACAGACCATTTTCCTTTAACCATCCTGTCTGCATTTCACCAGATGATTTCAAATAATACCAACTAGAACCGTCTTTCAGCCATCCTGTTGATTTAGAACTATTTGATTTGAAATGATACCAACTACCATTTATTTTCTTCCAACCAACAGTCAGAACATCATTGGAACTACCTTCTGTTTGATTCTGCGATGACGCAACCTCCTCTAACTGAATATAACGACGACTTCCACTATAAGATATATAACTCAACCACTTGTACCCATCTTTTTCAAGTACCTGATCATAATGAACACTCTCACCTGGAGAATAATATGCAATTGAAGTTGCACTAACTAAAGGTTGATTTTTTATAGCTGCCTTATTCTTAAAATAATGTGTTCCTCCTGTCGAAGACAACGGTTGACTATCGAATACTTTGCCACTACTTACTACATTACCCCCATCCAAATCTTTAAAATGAATAAATCCTGTCATCGTATTGGCTTTTATAATTCGTTTATTATAGGATCCTGTATAACCATAGTTGTATTCCTCAATTTCTATATTATCCCCCATTACATTTGAAACCCAGGCAACATGACCATATCCTCCTGCAGTAGACCAAGCAATCGATCCAATCGTTGGTACACTATCTACACGATAGCCTTCACGACGAGCACGATAGCCCCATTCATTCGCATTTCCATAAGCTCCTGTAATCTCAAAACCATTGACACTACTCAATCGAAAGGCTGCAAATGAAGTACACTGACGAGAGTACATGCGCCACTTATCAATTTCCTGACTCCCATTTTTATAGTAAGCAGGATAATCATCCCCACGCGCAATCGATCCATTTCCTCCAGAATAGGCATATACACTATCACTTGCTGCTAGCATCAATCCTGCTACTAAAAAAGGAACAACCTTTTTAACTGATTTTCTCAAAGAAAATCCTGTCTCTGTTACTTTGAATGGTAAAACTTTCATTCTTCCTCCTTGAAAAATAATATAAATTGAAGATTACCTTCACTTAAACTATTCGGAGAAAAAAGAAAAAGTGAGAAAATTTCTCACTTTAGTCAAGATAATGAATCAAATTCTTTTCTGTAAGAATATCTGAGTAAGTAAAGGACTCAACATAAACATTAGCTTGTTTATCTCCTTCAACGTTCCCAAATTCCACGATAAATAGGGATGGATAAACTTCAATTAGCTTACCCAATCTATTTTTTTGGCGCTTACGCCCATTTTCCAAAGTCATTTCGATTACATGACCCTCATGCGCCTTGATTTCCTCTTTAATTTTTTTCATCTTAGCTACATCTGTAAATGCATCTGTCATCTTATTTCCTCCCTTTTTGATATACTTGAAAATTTATTGTATTCTTTTTGGAAAATTAATTCCACAGTTCCACGAGCTCCACTACGGTTTTTCTCAATGATAACTTCTACCTTATTATTTGGGATACCTTCCTCTTCTTCACCACCACGCTCATAGTAGTCGTCGCGATAAAGAAAGGCTACGATATCAGCGTCCTGCTCAATAGACCCAGATTCACGAATATCAGACAAGACTGGCCTCTTGTCCTGACGTTGTTCTACACCACGAGAAAGCTGACTTAGAGCGATTACTGGAACTTTCAGTTCCTTAGCTAAAATTTTCAACTGACGTGAAATTTCTGAAACCTCTTGTTGACGATTTTCTCGACCAGTTCCCGTGATAAGCTGCAAGTAGTCTATCAAAATCAAACCTAGATTACCCGTTTCTTGAGCCAGTTTGCGTGAACGCGAACGAATTTCCGTGATTCGAATCCCTGGTGTATCATCGATATAGATACTTGCATTCGCTAGATTCCCTTGGGCAATGGTATATTTTTGCCATTCCTCATCGGTCAGTTGACCCGTACGGATAGAATGAGACTCTACCAACCCTTCTGCCGCAAGCATACGGTCCACTAGACTTTCCGCACCCATTTCGAGCGAAAAGATAGCAACCGTTTTATCCAACTTGGTCCCAATATTCTGAGCAATATTCAAGGCAAAGGCTGTCTTACCAACTGCCGGACGAGCTGCTAGAATAATCAACTCCTCCTCGTGCAGACCAGTTGTCATATGATCCAAATCACGATAACCTGTCGCAATCCCTGTAATATCGGTCGTTTGTTGCGAGCGAGCTTCCAGATTTCCAAAGTTGACGTTCAACACATCTCGAATATTCTTAAACCCGCTTCGATTGGCATTTTCACTGACATCAATCAGCCCTTTTTCGGCCTGAGCAATAATTTCATCAACTGGTTGTGAAGCCTCGTAAGCTTGATTGACAGACTCTGTCAACTTGGCGATTAATCGCCGTAGCATGGCTTTTTCAGCAACAATCTTAGCATAATACTCCGCATTAGCAGAAGTTGGCACAGAATTGACAATCTCAACCAGGTAAGACAAGCCACCAATATTCTGTAAGTCACCTTGATTATCAAGAATAGTACGAACCGTTGTTGCATCTATAGCATCGCCACGATCCGATAAATCAACCATGGCTTGGAAAATCAAACGATGGGCATACTTAAAAAAGTCTCGAGACTCAATGTATTCTCGCACAAAAACAAGCTTACTCTCATCAATAAAGATAGCTCCTAAAACAGATTGCTCAGCTAAGATATCTTGAGGTTGTACTCGTAACTCTTCTACTTCTGCCATCAGACTTCCCTTCCTTTTACAATCTTGTCAAGAAGGTGTAAATTTATCCTTCTTTCACACGAAGATTGATTACACTTGTGATATCTTGATAGATTTTCACTGGTACATCAATCAAACCAACTGCTCGAATCGGAGCTTGTACTTGGATATGACGTTTATCAATCTTAATTCCAAATTGCTTTTGCAATTCTTCTGCGATTTTCTTATTGGTAATAGAACCAAAAGTACGGCCATCTGGACCAACTTTTTCAACAAATTCTACAACAGTTTCTTCTGCTTCAAGTTGGGCTTTAATTGCTTTTGCTTCTGCAATCATCTCAGCGTGAGCTTTTTCTTCAGATTTTTGTTTACCACGTAGTTCACCTACCGCTTGAGCAGTCGCTTCTTTGGCTAGATTCTTTTTGATAAGAAAGTTTTGCGCATACCCTGTTGGTACTTCCTTAATTTCGCCTTTTTTACCTTTCCCTTTAACATCTGCTAAAAAGATTACTTTCATTCTTCTTTCTCCTTTTCCTTTATTTCATTTAATACAATTTCTGTCAGTTTTTCACCTGCTTCTGACAAGGTTAAATCTTTAATTTGAGCTGCAGCTAAATTAAAGTGGCCTCCACCGCCTAACTCTTCCATAATCCGTTGTACATTCAGTTTACTACGACTCCGAGCTGAGATAGAGATAAATCCTTGTGTATTCTTCGCAAGAACAAAACTCGCTTCAATACCTGACATAGCTAACATGGCATCTGCTGCCTTACTAATAACAACTGTATCATAACATTTCGATTCCTGAGCCTCTGCTATCAATACATCTGAACCTAATTTACGCCCTTGTAAAATCAGTTCATTGACCTCACGATATTCTTCAAAATCTGTCGCAGCAATTTCCTGGATAGCAATACTATCGCTTCCGCGCGTTCTGAGATAGCTAGCAACATCAAATGTCCGACTGGTAACTCGTGAGGTGAAATTTTTAGTATCCAACATCATACCAGCCATCAAGACGCTTGCTTGCATACGACTCAAACGATTTTTCTTAGAATTTTGGAACTGTAGCAATTCCGTTACCAACTCACTAGCACTACTTGCACCACTTTCGATATAAGTGATAACTGCATTATCTGGAAAATCCTGATCCCGTCTGTGGTGGTCAATAACGATGGTCTGTGTAAACAAATCATAAAAATCTTTTGATAAAGTTAAAGCTGTCTTTGAATGGTCTACAAGAATCAACAAAGAACGGTTGGTCACCATCCCCATTGCATCCTTAACAGACAACAACTTCGTAACTCCTTCTTTTTCTAAGAATGAAACAGCTCGTTCAATATCCGGCGACATTTGTTCCTCATCATAAAGAGCATAGCTATTTTCAGTCACATTGCCGGCAAATAACTGCATACCTACAGCAGAACCCAAAGCATCCATATCTAGATTTTTGTGGCCAACTACAAAAACCTGATCTACACTCCGAATCTTATCTGAAATAGCCGTCATCATAGCACGCGTACGAGTCCGTGTACGTTTGATTGAGGCAGCAGATCCACCACCAAAATAAACTGGATTTTTCGTTTCCTCATTCTCCTTGACAACCACCTGGTCGCCACCACGCACTTCAGCCAAGTTCAAGTTGAGCAATGCAACTTTCCCTATTTCATCATGATTTCCATCACCATAAGAAAACCCCATACTTAAGGTCAAAGGCAGCTGTCTCTGTTTCGACTCTTCTCTGAAAGCGTCGATAACAGAAAATTTATCACTCATCAATTCCTCAAGTACCGTATAGTCCGTAAATAGATAAAAACGGTCCATACTCACTCGACGGGAGAACATGGCATGCTTCCCAGCAAATTCTGAAACAAAATTGGCTACAAAACTATTGATATGACTGATATCAGACTCTGATGTTTCATCTTCTAAATCATCGTAGTTGTCAACAGAAACGACACCAATCACAGGTCGACTCGTTACTAACTCAACAGTCGCTTCGTATTCTCCAGACACATCAAAGAAGTAAAGAACTCCTGATACCTTATCCATATGAACCGAATAACGGGTCTCACCCAAGGTGGCATAAGAACCTGGATTTCCTACCGATGCCTTGATAATTGTTTGAATTAATGCCACATCAATTTCGCCCACTTCATTAGTCAAGATCAATTCAGCATAAGGATTAAACCATTCAATTTCACCTGACGACAAGTCTAACTTAATAACTCCAACAGGCATCTGTTCTAACAAGGTTGTCAAACTTTCTTCAGCTTGGTGATTTACATACTGGATTTGTTCTACTTCACTCCTTGAGTAGTAGTCTCTCTGATGGATGAACAATAAAATATATGAACCCAAAATAAGTAGCAAAAGAAATAGCGTTACCAGTGTATTCGTTACAAAAACAAGTTGCACAGATAGCACTCCGAACGCCACTATTCCTAATATTAAGGGGAAAATAGGACTTACATAAAATTTTTTCATTCCAAACCTCTTGGCACCCATTATACCATAATAACCACCAAAAAGCGACTTTTTAAAAGTGTAATCAACAATTCTATCCATTGTAAGAAAAAGGAGGTTTACAACTCAGTAAACCTACCTTTACATATATTAAAATTAAGATTCTTTAACTTCTAACAGACCAATTTCGCCATCTTCACGACGATAAATCACATTAGTTGTTTGATCTTCAACATCCACATAAATAAAGAAATCATGTCCCAATAAATCCATCTGTAGAATAGCTTCTTCCAAATCCATTGGTTTTAAATCAATTTGTTTTGAACGAACAACTCTAGACTGGACAACATTTGGATCTTCCACCAAAGCATCTGTAAATAATTGACTAGTTGCTACCTTGTTTTTATTTTTACGCTCGATTTTTGTTTTATTTTTACGAATCTGACGTTCAATTTTATCGGTTACAAGGTCAATTGAACCATACATATCTTGAGACACATCTTCTGCACGAAGAGTAATAGAGCCCAGCGGAATCGTCACTTCCACTTTAGCAGTTTTTTCACGATACACCTTCAAGTTAACTCGAGCATCCAACTCTTGCTCAGCTTGAAAATACTTTTCGATCTTTTCGAGTTTAGAAACTACATAATCACGAATTGCTTCTGTTACTTCTAGGTTTTCACCACGGATACTATATTTAATCATATGAGTACCTTCTTTCTAAACATTTTTGTTTTTCTGATTTCATTATAACGCTTTCATTTTGTTTTTGCAAATTTTTTCCTCATCTTACAAGGGAAAATGTTTTTACATCCTCTGCACCTGCCTCTTCCAGCAGTTTCTTCACACGATTTATAGTTGTTCCCGTAGTGTAAATATCATCTATAAGTAGTATTTTTTTAGGAATAGTAACTCCACTTTTAATAAAGAAAGGAAGTTCTGTTGCCAAGCGTTCTGAACGACTTTTAGAAGAACTAGCACTCTCTTCTCTTTTATCTAATAAATCCAGATACTTGAAACCTGCTGCTTCAACTAAACCTTCAACCTGATTAAATCCTCTGTCAGCATATCTCTCCTTACTTAATGGAATGACTACAAATTGATACTCTTTGTACTTTTTCAACTCCTCACTTAAAAATGAAGAAAAAACTTTTCTTAAAAGGAAGTCCCCATCAAACTTATATCGACTGAAAAAATCTTTCATAGCTTGATTGTAAGTGAAAATCGCTCTATGGTAGACCTTAACTCCTTCTTTACACCAAAATTGACAATCTTGACACTTTGTTGACAGTCCTATTTTCATACAGTTTGGACAGTGCTCTTCTCCAATTCTCTCAAAAGTAGAATCACAGTCTGAACAAAGACAAGAGTCATCATTCCTCAAAAGCAAGAGACTACTAAAAGTTAAAACAGTCTTCATAGTCTGCCCACATAACAAACACTTCATAAGCCTGCCTCCTTGTTCATCTGCTGAATTTCCTTAATCGCCTTCTTGATTGAATCATTTAATCCGTCATGAAAGAAAAGCAAATCTCCTGTCGGTCTATCCATGCTTCGTCCAACTCGTCCACCAATCTGAATCAAACTAGACTTGGTAAACAAACGATGATTGGCCTCTACTACAAAAACATCCACACAAGGGAAGGTAACTCCACGTTCCAATATCGTCGTACTGATAAGTATTGTCAGTTCTCCGTCTCGAAAAGCTTGTACTTGCTCCAATCGATCTTCTGTGACAGAAGACACAAAACCAATTTTCTCATTTGGAAATTGCTCCTGTAAAATTTCTTTTAGTTGCTCTCCTTTCTTAATTTCTGATGCAAAAATGAGTAACGGATAAGCTGTCTTTCTCTGTTTCTCAATATAAGACTTTAACTTTGGTGACAAACGATTTTTATCCAAATAACGATTAAAATCCGATAACCAAACTGGTTTAGGAATAATCAACGGATTCCCATGGAATCGTCTAGGCAAGCTCAGTCTTTTTAATTCTCCTAAACGGACTTTCCTATCTAATTCATCTGTCGAAGTCGCTGTTAAAAAGATTCTCAGCCCATTCTCCTTTACACTATTCTTGACAGCATGGTAAAGCGTTAGATTATCAACATAAGGAAAGGCATCTACTTCATCCACTATCAGTAAATCAAAAGCTTGATAAAATTTCAATAACTGATGAGTCGTCGCAACAACTAATGGTGTTCGAAAATAAGGTTCCGATTCTCCATGTAGGAGGGCTACCTCACAAGAAAAATCATTTTGCAGGCGCTTGTACAGCTCCAAACAAACATCTATGCGAGGACTGGCCAAACAAACTGCACCACCCGCATTGATCACCTTAGCCACAACTTGATAAATCATTTCTGTCTTTCCAGCCCCTGTCACCGCGTGAACTAAAGTTGGCTCTTGCTTGTCTACTGCTTGAATCAGTCCCTCTGACACCTTCTCTTGAAAAGGAGTTAATTGACCACGCCATTTAAGAACATCCTGTTTAGGAAAATCCTCCTGCGGAAAATAGTATAAAGCTTGGTCACTCCTGACTCGCTTCATCAGCAAGCACTCTCGACAATAGTAAGCACCAATGGGCAAATACCATTCCTCCAGAATAGTACTATCACAACGTTGACAGAAAAGTTTCCCCTTCTCCTTTCTCATTGCTGGAAGTTTCTCCGCCAACTGACGTTCCTCTTCTGTTAATTCATTCTCCGTAAACAAACGACCGAGATAATTTGGATTTACTTTCATACTTCTTTATTCGTAAAAACCTAGCGCTTTAGATGATTTTTTAGTACAATTAAATCATGGAATTTAGAACAATTAAAGAGGACGGTCAAGTCCAAGAAGAAATCAAAAAATCTCGCTTTATCTGTCATGCCAAGCGTGTTTATAGCGAAGAAGAGGCTCATGACTTCATTACTGCCATCAAGAAAGAGCACTACAAAGCTACGCATAACTGCTCTGCCTTCATTATTGGGGAACGTAGTGAAATCAAACGTACAAGTGATGATGGTGAACCTAGTGGTACTGCTGGCGTTCCCATGCTTGGGGTGCTAGAAAATCACAATCTGACCAATGTCTGTGTGGTAGTGACGCGCTACTTTGGTGGTATTAAACTAGGCGCTGGAGGATTGATTCGTGCTTACGCTGGCAGTGTTGCCTTAGCTGTCAAAGAAATTGGCATTATTGAAATAAAGGAACAAGCTGGAATTTCTATTCAAATGTCCTACGCTCAGTACCAAGAATATAATAACTTCCTTAAAGAACATACTCTCATGGAGCTGGATACAAACTTTACAGATCAAGTCAATACAATGATTTATGTTGATAAAGAAGAAAAAGAAAATATTAAAGCTGCACTTGTAGAGTTTTTTAATGGAAAGGTCACTTTAACTGATCAAGATTTACGAGAAGTTGAAGTTCCTGTAAACTTAGTGTAAATAAAGGAGAAAAATATGGCATTTGGTAAATTCATTCAAGGACTAGCTGGTAACTTTAGCGAGCAAAACAAAGAAACTCTTATCAAAGAATATGGACAATATCTACTAGAAAATGAGGAAATTCAAAGTGGATATAAACTGATTCGTGACTCAATTATATTTACAAATATACGTATTATCTTTACAGATAAACAAGGCGCTACCGGTCGTAAGATGTCTATTAAATCAATCTTTTTGATGAACATTGTTAACGTTGAAATGGAAACTGCTGGAGCAGGTATAGATGATAGTGAAATTACTATTACTTATTTAGAAAATGTCTTTCTAAAAGCACATAATGAGCATTTTAGTGCTCATAAATTTGAATTCCCTAAGAAAACGGATATCGTTCCACTTTACACCTATTTATTAGAATTAGCTTATCACAATCGCTTGAAAATTAATGGCTTAGACCTATGATATAAAAAAATCCTATCACTTCGATAGGATTTCTATATTTTACAAATGGTATAGATAGCGTTATACTAGAAATATCTTATATAAAGAGGTATTCATATGTCTATTTATAACAACATTACTGAACTAATCGGACAAACACCGATTGTTAAACTCAACAACATTGTGCCAGAAGGTGCTGCGGACGTCTATGTAAAGATTGAAGCATTTAACCCTGGTTCATCGGTAAAAGACCGTATTGCCCTTAGCATGATTGAAAAAGCTGAACAAGACGGTATTCTGAAACCTGGCTCTACTATTGTTGAAGCAACAAGTGGAAACACTGGTATTGGACTTTCATGGGTAGGTGCTGCTAAAGGGTATAAAGTCGTCATCGTTATGCCTGAAACTATGAGTGTAGAACGACGTAAGATTATCCAAGCTTATGGTGCTGAACTCGTCCTAACTCCTGGTAGTGAGGGAATGAAAGGCGCTATTGCCAAAGCTCAAGAAATCGCTGCTGAACGTGATGGTTTCCTTCCTCTTCAATTTGACAATCCAGCTAATCCAGAAGTACACGAAAGAACAACAGGAGCTGAAATACTAGCTGCTTTCGGTAAAGATGGACTAGATGCCTTTGTTGCTGGAGTTGGTACCGGTGGAACAATTTCTGGTGTTTCTCATGCACTCAAAACAGCAAATTCAAGTATTCAAGTTTATGCAGTGGAAGCAGACGAATCTGCTATTCTATCTGGTGAAAAACCTGGTCCTCACAAAATTCAAGGTATCTCAGCTGGATTTATTCCTGATACACTGGATACAAAGGCTTATGATGGTATCGTTCGTGTAACATCAGACAACGCTCTCGCACTCGGTCGTGAAATTGGCGGAAAAGAAGGCTTCCTTGTAGGGATTTCTTCAGCTGCAGCCATCTACGGAGCCATCGAGGTTGCCAAAAAATTAGGTACAGGTAAAAAAGTCCTTGCTCTAGCACCAGATAACGGTGAACGTTATTTGTCTACAGCACTCTATGAATTTGAAGTGTAGTCTCCTAAATACATTTAGCCCTTATTATAGGGCTTTTTATTTATACCTTAAAAGTAGGAACATCTCCCTATAAAGATCGATTGCATAGAAAAAGGAAGCAATTTGGCTTCCTTTTTATTATTAGTTATTCAAGGCTGCTGCCATTGTAGCTGCAACTTCAGCTTCAAAGTCATTTGCAGCTTTCTCAATACCTTCACCAACTTCAAAGCGAGCGAACTCAACTACTGAAGCGTTAACTGATTCAAGGTATGCTTCAACTGTCTTGCTGTCATCCATGATGTAAACTTGTGCAAGAAGTGTGTAAGCTTGGTCAACTTTAGTGTTATCAAGCATGAAGCGATCCATTTTACCTGGGATGATTTTGTCCCAGATTTTTTCTGGTTTACCTTCTGCAGCCAATTCAGCTTTGATAGCTTCCTCAGCTTGAGCGATTACTTCATCAGTCAGTTGAGCTTTAGATCCGTATGCCAAGTGTGGAAGAGCTGGTTTACCAACCATAGCACGGCTTTCATTATCTTGGTCGATAACGTGGTTCAATTGTGCCAACTCATCTTTAACAAATTGCTCATCCAATTCTTTGTATGAAAGAACTGTTGGTTTCATAGCAGCGATGTGCATTGAAATTTGTTTAGCAAGTGCTTCGTCTCCACCTTCAATTACAGAGATAACACCGATACGTCCACCGTTGTGTTGGTATGCTCCGAAGTGTTGTGCATCTGTTTTTTCAATCAAAGCAAAGCGACGGAATGAGATTTTTTCTCCGATAGTCGCTGTTGCAGACACATAAGCTGCTTCAAGAGTTTCACCTGAAGGCATTGTCAAAGCAAGAGCTTCTTCGTTGTTAGCTGGTTTTCCTTCAGCGATTGCTTTAGCTGTTGCGTTTACCAACTCAACAAATTGAGCGTTTTTCGCAACGAAGTCAGTTTCAGCATTTACTTCAACAACTGCTGCAACGTTACCGTCAACATAAACACCAGTCAAACCTTCTGCAGCAACACGGTCAGCTTTCTTAGCTGCTTTTGCCATACCTTTTTCGCGAAGCAATTCAATCGCTTTTTCGATATCGCCTTCCACTTCAACCAATGCTTTTTTAGCGTCCATAACACCAGCACCAGATTTTTCACGCAACTCTTTAACAAGTTTAGCTGTAATTTCTGCCATTTTGATTCTCCTATATTTTTTAAAAATAGGAGAGCCGGGCTAAGCCCCGCCCTCCTAGGTAATTACTATTTATATGAATTAAGCGTTGTCGCCTTCTACAACTTCAACGATTTCTTCGATTGAGTCTGCTTGAGCTTCTGAAGCTGCAAATTCTGCTTCAACTGCTGCAACAGCATCTTCACCTTGGCGACCTTCAATGATAGCGTCTGCCAATTTAGCTGTAATCAACTTAACTGCGCGGATAGCGTCATCGTTAGCTGGGATGATTACATCGATATCATCTGGATCAGTGTTTGTGTCAACCATCGCTACAACTGGGATACCCAATTTTTTAGCTTCTTTAACAGCGATTTGCTCTTTATGTGGGTCAACTACGTACATTACATCTGGGATACGAGGCATATCTTCGATACCACCCAAGAATTTTTCAAGACGTGCACGTTGTTTGTTAAGAAGTGCAACTTCTTTCTTAGGAAGAACTTCGAAAGTTCCATCTTCTTCCATACGTTTGATTTCTTTCAAACGAGCGATACGTTTTTGGATTGTTCCCCAGTTTGTAAGAGTTCCACCCAACCAACGGTGGTTGATGAAGTATTGACCTGAACGTACTGCTTCTTCAGCAACCGCATCAGCTGCTTGTTTCTTAGTACCAACGAACAATACAACTGCATCGTTAGCTGCTGCATCACGCATGAAGTCGTATGCTTGGTCAGCGTATTTTACAGTTTGTTGCAAGTCGATAACGTGGATTCCATTACGCTCAGTAAAGATGTACTTAGCCATCTTAGGGTTCCAGCGACGAGTTTGGTGACCAAAGTGTACACCAGCCTCAAGAAGTTGTTTCATTGAAATTACTGCCATGAGTATTTCTCCTTTTTGTTTTTTCCTCTTCTTGACTTCAACTCGCAAAACGACCCAAGGGCAACTGTTTCACAATTCATCAAGAATGAGTATTATCGTTCACACGACAATTTTCATTTTACCATACTTTTTCAATATTTTCAAGTTTTTTAAGAATTTTTTATAGAGACTATCGACACTAAAAAAGAGACTCTATTAAGTCTCCTTTTCTAATTAATCTGCATAAATATATGTTACAAAACCTGACGACGTAGTTGTCGGATTGAACCACCCACGATGATTTCCAAGCGTGCGATTACCAGCATAATTTGATTCTGACACTTGGATACGTGTTGTTGATTCTACAGCAGTGACTACCGCTACATGTCCATATCCACCATCATTCCAACATGCAATCGCACCAACTTGAGGTGTTGAACCTGTACGGAATCCTGCAGCAGCTGCACTTGTAGCCCACTGTGCTCCATTACCCCAATAGTCTCCAGCCCAAGGTGCTAATGTTTTAACTCCCCACGTACATTCTCCAATTGGATAAGTTGAAGCATTTGTACTGTATGTTGGGCGTTGTTTGACTGCCACAGGAGTATATGTTGTTGATTCCGAAGAAGCTACAGCTTGAACCTGTGCTGCAAAAGTCGTATTTCCAGAAGCAGCAACTGTTTGTTGTTGACTTACTTGTTTTGCCTTATAAGCTGCTTCTGCCTCTGCTGCTGCTTTTGCTGCCGCTTCTGCTTCTGCTTTTTTCTCTAGCAAACTTGCTTTTTCATCTTCTGCTGTAGCTTTTTCAGCAGCAAGATTTAATTCTGCAGCCTTCAACTCAGCTTGTTTCGTTGTTAGAGCTTGTGCATCATCAGACAATTTCTGTTGATTTGCAATTACTGTATTAATTGCGTCATTGTTTGCCACTTGCTTCTCAGAAATTGATTTTTTATCTGCTTTTTGTTGTTCCAACATTTTGTTGTTAGCAGATACGATTTCATTCATTGCTGCTACACGTGAAATAGCTTCTGTAATTGATTTTGAGTTTACAATCGTATTGATGTAGCTAGTTGCAGCTCCATTTGTTTGAGCACTACGAGCTTGTTTTTCCAAAGAATCATTGCGAGATACAATATTTTTAGAAAGTTCTGTAATCTCACTCTCAAGTTTTTTGGATTCTGCTTGTAATCTATCATTTTCAGCTTGCAAGTTAGATTGCTCAGCTTGAATAGCTGATACCTGCTCCTGAATTTGGTCAACTTGTTTTTGGGCTTCTTGTTGTTGTGCTGTTAAGTTACTAATTTTATTATCTTGAGCAGCAATTTTGTCATCAGTAGTTTCTGCATGTGCAGTTGTTAAAACAGCTGCTTGAGAAACCATCACTGTACTTAGTAAAAGTGACGCTAAGATTTTTTTCTTCATATTACGTAGATACTCCTTCTATTTAAGACAATACTAGTATACCAAAAAAAGGCCTAATGAATATTACGCCTTTGTTACATTTTTGTTTCTTTCTCATAGATAATATTTTTCAAAAATAAACTGAAAAATAAGCATCCACACAAGATTTAAAATCATGGATGGTACTAGGCTATAAACAATAAAAATCGGCAGACTATCTACAGTTAAACCTACCACTAATGCAAAAAGATAAGCTCCCATATCAAATAAAAAACTCATAACAATCATAGCTAAAATTCTTGTCCATCGATTCAACAAAATAACACTATTCAATTTATGAAGAAAGGCTCCTAATAAGATAAATAAGAGAGTTGCAATCCCTATTAGATGGAAAAAGTAAACATCGTAAACCAAGCCTATCACAAAACAATAGACTAGGTAGAAATACTCTGATACTTCTATCGTCTCAAATAAGAGAAATAGAAAAAGAAAATGACTAGCCAAATGTACATGGGGGAAAAATAAGCCCAGAAGCTGGCTAACATGGGCGTCAATTAGAACAAAGAAAGGAAGCAATACAAACACTCCAACCCGCTTCAACTGTCTCATTATGAATTCCCCACTAATTCTATCACATCCACATTATGAGTATCTGCACTCAATTTAACAGTTACTTCTCGTGTCAAATAGTCTGTACTATGCGTTGTGGTAACTACTTCACCAACAGGAATATCCGCAACATTAAAGTTTCCTAATCCACCCGTTGTCACTTTATCGCCTGTACTAATATCGCTATTACTATTTAATTGACTAATTTTAAGAACTTCATTTTCCTTGTCATAGCCAACAATAATTCCATAAATTGTGGTAGTGCCGTGTTGAATTTTAACAGAAATCTTATCAGCATTTTCCGTATTTGTCAGAAGGTTGACTCTAGTAGAGTTGTCCTCTACTTTTGAAACACTCCCAATCAAGCCACCATTTGCAATAGCTAACATGTTCTCAGAAGCCCCTTTTGATTTGCCTACATCTAAGGTCAATTCCTGCTTCCAAGATACCGGAGAACGCATAATAACATCTGCTGCTAAAGTCTTTGTGGCTTGCAACTTGGACTTCATATCAAGCAATTGGCGCAGTTGTTCATTTTCCGTCTTTAAACTTTCCGCCTCATTTGATTTAACTTCTAACTGGTAAATCTGTTTCTTCAAACTTTCATTTTCATTATATGTTCGTGTTAAGTGAACCAAATCTGATTTGACAGAATCAAACCACTGAAAAGGTTTTTGTACAACCCTATCAACCAATGAGATTCCATCTCCTAATTTTGTCACAATTGTACTTGAATAAGTCGTCGCCAAGAGAGCTGACACAAGCAGAACAATGACAAAAACAATAATGACATATTTTGATTTTTTAAAACGGTTCATATCCCTACCTTTATATCAAAAACTGTTACAGTAACTTTTAATCAATTCCTGAAATCTACTAAGATTTTAAGAAAAATAAACAACAACCAAGTACGAGAATAACAAGAATTACTAGCGTATCCTTTCGAGTCCATTTCAATTGTCTGTATTGACTTCTGCCTTTTCCACCCTGATAACCACGCGCTTCCATGGCGATAGCCAAGGAATCTGCACGTTTTAAACTTGTCGCAAAAAGAGGAATCAAAATAGGAATCATAGCCTTTACTTTTTGAACAATACTTCCTTCTCCAAAATCCACTCCACGCGCTTTCTGCGCATTCATAATCCGCGTCGTATCATCCATCAAGGTTGGGACAAAACGTAGACTCATGGACAGCATCAATCCAATTTCATGAACTGGAACTCTCACACGTTTTAAAGGCGCTAACAAAGCTTCGACAGCTGAGGCCAAACTTAAGGGCATGGTCGTTAAGGTTAACAAAGTTGAAAAGAAAATGATCAATACAAAGCGACAAAAAATAATTCCAGCTTGTTGCAAAGCATAATCCGTGATTCTCACAAATGAAAACTCAATTAAAACATTCCCATTAGAAATGAAAAACAGTTGAAAAATAGTTGTGAAGGCAATCAAGAAAAACATAGACTTCAAGCCCTGAATAAAAAATGAAAGAGATACTCCTGACAAGGCAATAAATATCCCTATCGCTATAAAAAGAATAAGATTCGTCAAGGGATTATTAGCCCAAAAAACGATCAAAATTAGTAGCATCATGGCCAGCAATTTGCTGCGTGGGTCCAACCGGTGAACAATCGAATCCCCTGGGATATAACGCCCCAAAATCATACTATCCATTTAGAGACTCCTTGAACTCCTCTATCTTAATCGGTAATCGTTTAAATGACACACCTCTATCAGCCAATCGTTTACAAAATGCTGTAATCTTAGGTACTCCCAACTGAACTTCTTCCATAAAAACAACATCTTGAAAGACATCACTTGGTTTGCCACCCTTCACTAAACGTCCCTTTTCCATTACATAGACTTGATTCGCATATTCAGCAACATCATCCATCAAATGCGTTACCAAGACGATAGTCATCCCTGACTGGTGGAGTTTTTTAAACAAATTCATCAACTCTTTTCTCCCCAGGGGATCTAGGCCTGCTGTAGGTTCATCTAAGACTAATATAGCTGGCTCCATGGCAAGTATGCCTGCAATGGCTACACGTCTCATTTGTCCACCTGACAACTCAAACGGACTGCGATTAAAAAGTGATTCGTCAATTCCAACCAGAGCCAGTTTCTCACGCGCAATCTTCTCCGCATCTTCTTCAGAAACTCCAAAATTTTGCGGTCCAAAAGCAACATCCTTCAAAACTGTTTCTTCAAAGATCTGATTTTCAGCAAACTGAAATACCAAGCCAACCTGTTTTCTAATTTGACGAATATCTTTATTTTTAGAAGTCGAGGTGATTAAGGTATCAAAAACTCGTACACTTCCTTGACTTGGCACCAATAACCCATTTAAGAGTTGTAAAATAGTTGATTTGCCACTACCTGTATGCCCAATTAAAGCCGTATAAGAACCATCCTCAATCGTCAAAGAAACATCCGACAAAGCTGTTGAAGCTAAAGGAGTACCTTCTTGATATGTAAAACTCACATTTTCTAGAGCAATTCCCATAGCTTATCCTCTAGCTCACTTTCTGTCAAATAATTTTCAGGCAAATCATAGCCATGCTGGTGCAAAGAATGTTTTAATTGATTGGCAAAAGGATCGTCTAATCCAATTTGATCTAAATCATTTCGAGAGAAAAGCTCCCTTGGACTACTAGTTGATTCAATTGCTCCTTTTTTCATGACCAATACGCGATCACTCATAGCAACTTCTTCCAAATCATGTGTAATGGAAATGATCGTCATATCATAGTCTTTTCGAATTCCTTGTACTGTCTCAATCAGTTCTCTACGCCCCTCAGGATCCAACATACTCGTTGCCTCATCTAGGATTAGAATCGCTGGTCTTAGGGCTACAACGCCTGCAATAGCCACACGTTGCTTTTGACCACCTGATAGACGCGCTGGCTCTCTCTTTTTGAAGTCCAACATGCCAACCAAATCCAGGGCTTCTTCCACTCTCTTTTTCATTTCTTGACGAGAAAGTCCCTGATTTTCCAAACCAAAGGCAACATCATCTTCAACAGTCGCTCCAACAAATTGATTGTCTGGATTTTGAAAAACCATACCGATTTGACGACGTATGCTCCAAACAGTCTCCTCAGTCAACTGTTGGCCATTGATTACAATCTCTCCAGATTCTGCTTCCAATAATCCATCAATTAACCGTACTGTCGTTGATTTACCACTACCATTATGCCCTACAATCGAAAGCCATTCTCCACGTTTCACGTGAAACGTAATATCCTTCACATCATAGTATTCCTGACTTTCTTTATAGCGAAAAGAAAGATTTTTTACATCAATTATTGATTTCATTTCGAACCAAATGTCCCTTTAAATACATAGGCACTACCCTTGAAATAGTCATAGCCAGAGTAGATAGTGAAAAATAAGGCTACATAAAGTAGAACTTGACCAATCAAAGTCCAATGTAATAGCAAGAAAATAATCGCAAACATCTGACTGAAAGTTTTAATTTTCCCAGGCATTGCTGCTGCTAAGACTGTCCCACCAGTTTCAACCAATAAAAGCCTTAAACCTGTCACAGCCAACTCTCGACAGATAATCACTGCAACAATCCAAGCCGGAGCCATCCCTAACTCAATCAACATAATAAAAGCCGACATAACTAGTAGCTTATCCGCCATAGGATCTGCAAATTTACCAAAATTACTGACCACATTCCATTTACGAGCTAAATATCCATCTAAATAATCTGTAATACTAGCAATAGCAAAGATAATAGCTGCTACTATATGACTCTCTATCGAATTTCCTACTGTTAAAATAAAGATAAAAATAGGTATAAAAAGAATTCGACCTATTGTTAAGAGATTTGGAATTTGTTCTTTTTTCATTCGTTTTTCCTTAATTCTTAGTGAAGGTTATCGTAATTGTCCCAGTATAAGCTGTTAATTTAGATAAATCCACAGTCTGATTATCTACTGTCAAAGCAACACCTTTGACAACACCTAATGTAATGATAACAGGATTTGTTGTTGAAACGGTTGTTTCCGAACTTTTATTATCCGGTGATAAAGTCACACCACCCTCAAGCTCGCTTTCTGAAACACTGACCCAACTTCTAGCATCTGAAACTGCCAATTGCAATTTAACTGTTTCCTTACTTGTCTTATAAGCTATTTCTACATGATTTCCTTCACCTGATACACTTATATCTGATTCTACACTAGAGGAACTGCTAGATGAACTACTACTTGAGGAGTGGGGAATAGAGCTAGTTGAACTTATTGAACTTGTTGATTGAACCACACTGTAATTAGAAAGAGAAGGCCCTTCTGGTTGAGTCTGGATATAATTCCAAACATAATAAGTCACAAAAATTACAATCGATAGTGCAAAGAGTACAAAATAAAATAAAGGTAAAAATGATGTTTTTTTCTTATTTTTCTTACTTGAACGTCTGCGCCCTGTCAACTCATCTTCATCAACATCCACTTCCTCATAAGTAATCATACTCCCAGAATCATAAGCATCCAAAACAATTTGGTCATCTAACTCAACAGCCCATGCATATTTTTTCAAGAAAGAACGCGTGTAAAAAGGACTTGGAAGTTGATCGAAATCGTCTGCTTCCATTGCTTCCAACATATCTAACTGGATTTCTGTCTTTTTCTGCAATTCATCTAAACTCAATCCCTGATTGATTCTAGCTAATCGTAAAACCTCACCAATTGTTTTTTTCCTCATACTTGTCATCCCTTCTTTCTAGTGTCTATTATGATAGGTTACTACGATGGGAATATTGTAAAATCAACTATATCCCCTTCATCTATTAAGTGATGCCCTGCTTCAAGGACATCCTCTAAAGTAATTTCCTGTAAAATCTTTGGTAAATCAAAAATTGTCTCACCATGTTCAAAAGCATCATATTGCGTTGCAATAAATTCAAGAGAGTTCATACTACTGAAAAATTCTCCAAACATCTCTCTTTTGATAATATCTAAATGATCCTCTGTAATATCCAAATCCTTTGTAAAATTACGAATGGTCTTCCTAAATTGATGAGATAAAGCAACTGGCTCTTTCGTATCCATTGTCAACATAACAAAATGAAAGCGACTTGTAACTTCAACTTCAAGAGATAAGGAAGCATCTATCTTACCTGATTCATATAATTTTTGAAAACGATCCGAAGTCCAACCAAACATCATTGCAAACAATAATTTTAATAAAATATGATGTCGATAGCAATACACCTCAGCAACTTCTCGATTACCTCTAACCCCAATCGCTAGTTTGGGAGAAGATACTTCCATTCTCATACTGTCCGTTTGCTTTACATCTTGTAAAAGCAACTTTTCTTTTGATACTTCCTGAACATTTAGATCTTCCAGTTCTTTTCTTTCAAAATAGTCCTGTACTTGCTCCACATCAAAATTACCGACTAAGAACAAAGACATATTTACAGGCTTGTAAAACCTTGTGAAATTTTCTTGCAAATTAGTTAGATTGATTTGGGAAATGGACTCCTCACTTCCAACTATATCAGTCGCTAAAGGTGTGCCAGGATATAAATTCGCTAAGGTTGAAAAGAATAAACACGAATCGGGATCATCTTGGTACATTTCTCGTTCTTGCTGGATAATATCCTGCTCTCTCAGAATGGAATCTTCGGTAAAATGTGCCGATGTTACCAATTCATCAAGTAAGTCTAAATTTTCTAAAAAATGAGCCGTTGCTGAAAAAAGATAACTTGTTTTTGTAAAGCTTGTAAAGGCATTACTATCTGCACCTAGACTCGTAAAAGCCGACATCAAGTCGCTAGAATCTTCTCTCTCAAATAATTTATGTTCAAGAAAATGAGCAATTCCTGCAGGATATTCTTTTACATCTCCGTCAACTTCTGTGACAAGCATATCTACCGAACCAAACTGTACAGTTACACTCCCGTAAACCTCTTTAAATTCCTTTTTAGGCAAAAGAGCAACTGTCAATCCATTTGACAAACGAGTTCGATAAACCATTTCTTTTACAGCTGGATAGTATTTTTCTTCAAAAACAACCTTTGTCATTCTATTCCTTCCATAAAGTAAATCGCCTGTAGTTTCACATTATTAGCTGCTCTACAAATAGCATCTTTGTCAACTTGCTCGAGTTTTGCAATCCAACCTTTAAAGTCTGATGAAGATTTTCCAAGTAAGGCATTTTGATAAGTACGTTCAATCAATGAACTTTGATTATCTTGAGAAAGTAACAAAGACCGACGAATCATTTCCTTGGTCTGCTCTAACTCAAGCTCTGTAAAATAACCTTTTTTTAAATCAAGCAGTTGATTATTCATCATTTTACGAGCCTGGTTCCGATTTTCTCGATCAATACCAGCATACATCCTCAAGAACCCACTAAATAAATCGAGCTGACTGGAAATGGTATAAGCTAATCCAGCATTTTCACGGACATTTGTAAAGAGTTTAGAATGAGCAAATCCACCAAGTAAACCATTCATTACAATCATGGGTAAATGTTGCTCATCACCATATTCAGCAGAGCAATGATAGCCCAACTCTAAAATGGACTGTCCCACATTTTTCCGAACCATACCTTCTTGTAGTATATTGGAATAAGGTTGACAATACTGAACCTTCACATCTCCTTTTCTACCTTTAAAACCAAATGATTCTAATACATTTAGAATTTCAACCTCATTAAAATCACCTAGGAAAAAGAAATCTATTCTGTCATTGGCCAAAAATTCTTGGAAACAAGAATAAGAACTTTGTGAAGTTTCAGCTAAAATACGATTTCGTAAATCACTATATTCCAATTGGAGACGTTCGTCATGAAAAAATAATTTATCTAATTCTTTATGTGCAAAATAAAAAGAATCATCCATATCAGCTGCTAAACTTGCTAGCAATTGTTTTTTCTCAATTTCAAATAAGGCCGAATCAAACCCATTATCAACTACAACAGGTGAAAAAAGAGTTTCTTTTACTAGTTCCAAAACCTGTGAAGTTAACACATTTTTCTTACTTAAAAACTCATCACGAACATATGTGAATGTCAATTCTACAATGTGGCTTTGTCCTCTTCTAAAACAATTGGTTGACATATCTGTACCATATAGACTAGCCAAGTGTCTTCTCAAATCTTGAGAAGTAGGGTACCTCAGATTAGCAGTCTCTAGCATACTCGCACTCAACATGCGACCTGCGATCGTATCAAGAGATAATGGAGCTGTAAAACGCACGGTGATTTTGTTCGTTTTAAACTTCTTTGATTGGATAAAATGTGTTGAAACTCCATGCACTAACTCCATGATTTACCTCCTTATATACAGACTTCTATTATATCACGAAAACCTGAAATTTTCTTGTTCTCTGTAACAGTTTTGAAATAAAAATCGCTTACATTTCTTCCTGTTTCTATCACTATTTTTAGGAAAATATGATATAATACCAAAGATTGAGGTGAATTATGGAATACAAATTATTTGAAGAATTTATTACCCTCCAAGCACTACTCAAAGAACTTGGAATTACACATAGCGGAGGAGCTATCAAATCATTTCTCTCTGAACATTCTGTTTACTTTAATGGGGAATTAGAGAGTCGTCGCGGTAAAAAACTTCGTATTGGCGATAAAGTTGACATCCCTGACATGGACATTGACATCTTGTTGACACAACCCACTTCTGAAGAACAAGATGAATACCAAGCTGATAAGGTTGAAAAAGAACGGATTGCTAAACTTGTCAAAGAGATGAATAAGGGAGTTAAAAAAGACAAATCGAAACCTACTTCATCACCTAAAAGCAAACAAGCTCCACGATTCCCTGGTAGATAATCATGTGGCTACAAAACCTATCTGTCAAAACTTTTCGTAATTACAAAGAGACGAAAATAGACTTTAATCCTAAATTGAATGTCTTTTTGGGACGTAATGCACAAGGAAAAACAAATATGCTAGAGGCTATCTATTTTTTAGCCTTAACGCGTAGTCATCGAACTCGAACAGATAAAAATCTCATTCATTTTGATGAAGAACAACTTCATCTTTCAGGTCTCGTTCAGAAAAAAACTGGATCCATTCCTCTAGAAATCGAACTAACACAAAAAGGTCGTGTGACAAAAGTTAATCATTTAAAACAGGCACGCCTTTCAGATTATGTGGGACACATGAATGTTGTCTTATTTGCTCCTGAAGATTTACAACTAATTAAAGGAGCACCTTCAGTTCGACGAAAATTTATTGATATGGAGCTTGGACAAATTAAGCCAATCTATCTATCTGACTTAACCAATTATAATCACATCCTAAAACAAAGAAATACTTATCTAAAATCAGCTCAAAAAATAGATGAAACCTTCCTTTCTGTGTTGGATGATCAGCTAATTGATTATGGATGTCGTGTAATGAATCACCGCTTAGATTTCATAAAAAAACTAGAATCATTTGGACGTCAGAAACATTTTGAACTCTCTAATCAGATTGAAGAGTTGTCAATTTCCTATCAATCTTCTGTCAACCCAACTGACCAAGAAGATTTATCTGAATCTTTCAAAATTGCTTTAGAAAAAAGTAAACCCCGAGATTTATTTAAAAAGAATACTGGTGTTGGTCCTCATCGAGATGACATTTCTTTTTATATAAATGGGATGGATGCTAGTTTTGGAAGTCAAGGCCAACATCGTAGTCTCGTCCTTTCTATAAAATTAGCAGAAATCGAGTTAATGGAAAGTATTACTACAGAATCTCCGATATTATTACTTGACGATGTTATGAGCGAGCTTGACAACACTAGACAGTTAAAATTATTAGAAACGATTTCTCAATCAATCCAAACCTTTATTACAACAACAAGCTTAGACCATCTTCAAAATCTACCAGAAAATCTAAGTATTTTCACTATTCAAGATGGTAAAGTTGTTGTAAATAAAACTTGACAACATTGTAAAAGAACTCCTATTTTTGCAGGAGTTCTTTTTATTTCTTTTACATAGAATAATTTGGTGCCTCATTAGTAATTTGTACATCATGAGGGTGGCTTTCTTTCAAACCAGCACCAGACATTTCAATAAATTGAGCGTTATCATGTAGTTCTTTAAGGTTAGCCGCACCACAGTAACCCATACCAGATCGGATACCACCAATCATTTGGAAGACGATATCAGCTGCCGCTCCTTTATAAGCAACACGACCTTCAATTCCTTCTGGAACAAGTTTATTTGCTTCATTGACAGAACCTTGGAAGTAACGATCGCTTGAGCCTTTTTTCATAGCAGCAATTGATCCCATACCACGGTAAGTCTTAAACTTACGTCCTTGGAAGATTTCAGTTTCGCCTGGAGCTTCGTCTGTTCCAGCAAACATTGATCCAAGCATAACTGCATTTCCACCTGCAGCAAGAGCTTTTACAATATCTCCAGAATACTTGATTCCACCGTCAGCAATGATCGTTTTACCATATTCACGCGCAACAGCTGCAGCATCATAGATAGCTGTTACTTGTGGAACACCAACACCAGCAATCACACGAGTAGTACAGATAGAACCTGGTCCAATACCAACCTTGACAACGTCTACACCTGCTTCGTAAAGTGCGCGCGCTCCCTCAGCAGTTGCAATATTTCCAGCAATCAAAGTACGATCTGGGAAGTGATCACGAATCTCAGCAATTTTACGCAAGACACCTGCAGAATGACCATGTGCAGTATCAATAACAATCGCATCCGCTCCTGCTTCAAAAAGAGCCTCTGCACGTTCAAATGTATCTGAAGTAACACCTACTGCACCTGCAACTAAGAGACGACCAAACTCATCTTTAGCAGCATTTGGAAACTCAATAACTTTTTCAATATCTTTGATAGTAATCAAACCAGAAAGACGACCTTCTTCATCTACCAAAGGAAGTTTTTCAATACGGTGTTCTTGAAGAATACTCTCAGCTGTTGCAAGGTCTGTACCCACAGGAGCAGTCACAAGATTTTCACTAGTCATATGGTTTGAAATTGGTTGGTTATAATCTGAAATAAAACGAAGATCTCGGTTTGTCAAAATACCAACCAATTTACGATTTTCAAGTGTTTCAACAACTGGAACACCACTGATGCGGTAACGACCCATAAGCTCATCTGCTTCAGCAATTGTATGTTCAGGCGTCAAGAAGAACGGATCAATAATAACTCCATTTTCAGAACGTTTTACCTTACGAACCTCTTCTGCTTGTTGAGCAATTGACATGTTTTTATGGATAACTCCGAGACCGCCTGCACGAGCAATAGCAATTGCCATTTGACTCTCTGTAACTGTGTCCATGGCAGCGGTAATAATTGGGATATTTAAAGTCAAATTATCTGCCAATTTAGTTGTTAAATCTGCATCGTTAGGCAACACATGACTTTCAGCTGGAATAAGCAATACATCATCAAAGGTAAAACCTTTTTTCAAAAATTTAGTGTCCCAATTAGACATTCGAAGTTTCCTCTTTTCTTTCTTTTTGAGCTTGACTCTTTTTATATTGTATCTATCATACCATTCTATAAAAATTTGTCAAATGTTACAGGGGTAAATAAAAAACTATCTTTTCTTTGAGATAGAAATGATAGTTTCTTGTAAAATAAATTTAGTTAAAGTACTGAAGTCCCATTGCTCCTTTAACCTCAGATAGGGTTTGACCTGCAACTTCACGCGCTCTTTCACTACCTTTTTGAAGCATATTATAAACTTCTCCCATATCCTTAGCAAATTCAATACGGCGCTCACGAATAGGACCAAGTTCACGTTCTAATATTTCAAGTAGATAACGCTTGGTCTTCACATCACCAAGACCACCTCGTTGATAATGTTCTTTCATGTCTGCAATTTCTTGAGTATCTTCTGGACGACCAAAAACATCTAGATAATGGAAAACCATATTTCCTTCAATTTTACCTGGATCCTCAACGCGGATATGATCTGAATCTGTATACATACTCATCACTTTTTTACGCAAAGTATCCGCATCATCAGCTAAATAAATACCGTTATTGAGTGATTTAGACATTTTAGCATTTCCATCTAAACCAGGTAAACGCCCTGCTCTCTCATTTTCTGGATAAATACCTTCCGGTTCCACCAAGACATCACAATTATATGCATTGTTAAAAGAACGAACAATCTCACGAGTTTGCTCAATCATTGGTTTCTGATCTGTCCCAACAGGAACATAATTGGCCTTGAAAGCTGTGATGTCAGCTGCTTGAGCTATTGGATAGACCAAGAATCCTGTCGGAATGCTTTCTCCAAATCCTTTCTGAGCAATTTCTGTCTTGACAGTTGGATTACGCTCCAAACGTGCTAATGACACCAAATTCATATAATAAATAGACAACTCAGCTAATTCTGGAATTTGGCTTTGAATAAAGATAGTTGACTTACTTGGATCCAATCCAACTGCAAGATAATCCAAAGCCACATTTCCGATAGACTCTACAATGGTTTGAGGATCTTTGGCATGATCTGTCAAGGCTTGTTGGTCAGCCAAGAACACAAACATATCATACTTATCCTCTTCCTGTAATAATACTCGATTTTTGAGACTTCCAACATAATGTCCAATATGCAATTTTCCTGTTGGACGGTCTCCTGTTAAAATAATGGGTTTAGTCATTTTATTCTCCTTCGATATGGTCCCTTCAATTATAGCATTTTTTTAATGAAATAACTGCAATTTATTAAAATAAATCAATCTTGCTATTTACGGATTTGTGTAAAGTATGCTGTAAATGTAATTTACACAAAATTGACAGATAAAAATTTGAATATTTCCGTATTTTCTAGTAGAATAAATATATTACACATATAGGAGAAAAACATTGCTTACAGTATCTGATGTTTCACTACGTTTTAGTGATCGCAAACTTTTTGATGATGTCAATATCAAATTTACAGAAGGAAATACTTACGGATTAATCGGTGCTAATGGTGCCGGAAAATCAACCTTTTTAAAAATTTTAGCCGGAGATATCGAACCTACTACTGGTCACATCTCTCTTGGTCCAGATGAACGTCTCTCCGTTCTTCGTCAAAATCACTTTGACTATGAAGATGAACGTGCCATTGATGTCGTTATCATGGGAAATGAAAAACTTTATAGCATCATGAAAGAGAAAGATGCTATCTACATGAAGGAAGATTTCTCAGATGAGGATGGAGTGCGTGCTGCCGAACTCGAAGGAGAGTTTGCCGAGCTTGGAGGCTGGGAAGCAGAAAGCGAAGCCTCTCAACTACTTCAAAACCTAAACATTCCAGAAGAATTGCACTATCAAAACATGAGCGAATTGGCCAACGGTGAAAAAGTAAAAGTTCTCCTCGCCAAAGCACTTTTTGGTAAACCAGATGTTCTTCTCTTGGACGAGCCTACCAACGGTTTAGACATCCAATCTATTACTTGGTTAGAAGACTTCTTGATTGACTTTGATAACACCGTTATCGTAGTATCCCACGACCGTCACTTCTTAAACAAAGTATGTACTCACATGGCCGACCTTGACTTTGGAAAAATCAAACTCTATGTCGGAAACTACGACTTCTGGAAGGAATCTTCTGAGCTCGCTGCTAAATTGCTAGCAGACCGTAATGCTAAAGCAGAAGAAAAAATTAAGCAATTGCAAGAATTCGTAGCTCGTTTCTCTGCTAATGCTTCTAAATCAAGACAAGCAACATCACGTAAGAAAATGCTTGATAAGATTGAACTTGAAGAAATTGTACCATCTAGTCGTAAATATCCATTTATCAACTTTAAAGCAGAGCGTGAAATCGGTAATGATCTCTTGACAGTAGAAAATCTAACTGTAAAGATTGATGGTGAGACTATTTTAGATAATATCAGCTTTATCTTGCGTCCAGGTGATAAGACAGCGCTTATTGGACAAAATGACATCCAAACGACTGCATTAATTCGTGCAATCATGGGAGACATTGATTATGAAGGAACTGTCAAGTGGGGAGTAACTACTAGCCGTTCTTACTTGCCAAAAGATAACTCGGCAGATTTTGCAGGAGGAGAGTCAATCCTTGACTGGTTGCGTCAATTCGCAAGTAAAGAAGAAGATGACAATACTTTCCTACGCGGTTTCCTTGGCCGTATGCTCTTCTCTGGAGATGAGGTTAACAAACCTGTCAACGTCTTGTCAGGGGGAGAAAAAGTTCGTGTCATGCTTTCAAAACTCATGCTATTAAAATCAAATGTCCTTGTCCTCGATGATCCAACCAATCACTTGGACTTAGAATCTATCTCAAGCTTGAACGATGGATTGAAAAACTTTAAAGAATCAATCATCTTTGCCAGCCATGACCACGAGTTTATTCAAACTCTAGCTAACCATATCATTGTCTTGTCTAAAAATGGCGTCATTGACCGTATTGATGAAACCTATGATGAATTCCTAGAAAATGCAGAAGTACAAGCAAAAGTTAAAGAACTTTGGAAAGACTAAATAAAACTTCAAAACTCAGTTGGGTTAACCAGCTGAGTTTTATAACATTTTATGAGGTAACATGAAATTATTTTTTAAAACATATTGGACCTATTTTGTTTCTTTCATCATTCCCATAATCATTATGATAGGAGTATATCTATCTCAAGGTATCTACTGGAATAGCGACAACTCTCCTCTATTAGGAGATGGCTTTCATCAATACGTTATTTTTGATGTAGCCTTACGAAATATCCTACATGGAAATGGTAGTCTGTTTTACACCTTTACAAGTGGCCTTGGATTAAATTTCTATGCCCTATCTAGTTATTACTTGGGTAGTTTCCTTTCACCACTAGTTTACTTTTTTGATCTAACTAATATGCCAGATGCTGTCTATCTGACAACTCTCTTAAAATTTGGATTGATTGGACTGTCAACTTACTTTAGTTTAAATAAATTATTTCAATCGATTCCTAAGCCTTTAAAACTAGCTTTATCTAGTTCCTATGCTCTGATGAGTTTCACAGTTAGTCAACTAGAGATAAAAACCTGGATAGATGTTTTTATCTTGATTCCTTTAATTATAACTGGTTTACAGCTACTTATCACTGAAAAGAAATTCCTATTGTACTTTACAAGTCTGTCAATTTTGTTTATTCAAAATTATTATTTTGGCTATATGACAGTATTGTTTCTTATTTTCTGGTATCTATGTCAAATTTCTTGGGACTTTAAAACTCGAAAATCATCTTTTCTTGATTTCATAATCACCTCCGTTTTAGCTGGTATGGCTAGTTTGATTCTGACTCTGCCTACTCTATTTGATTTACAGACACATGGGGAAAAATTAACTGAAATTACAAAGTTTCAAACTGAAAGTAGCTGGTATCTTGATCTCTTTGCTAAACAATTCATTGGTTCCTTTGACACAACAAAGTATGGAGCCATCCCAATGATTTTTGTTGGACTACTTCCCTTTATTTTGACCATTTTATTTTTTACGCTGAAATCTATTAAGTTTCACGTGAAACTTATCTATGCAATCTTCTTTGCATTTCTAATTGCAAGCTTTTATATTGAAGCTCTTGATTTATTTTGGCAAGGCATGCATACTCCAAACATGTTTTTACATCGCTATGCTTGGATTTTCTCTACCTTGTTAATTTACACAGCAGCAGAAGTCTTAAAGCGTCTGAAAGAACTTAAAGTCTGGAATTTTTTAGTTTCGCTTTTTCTTATAGTAACAGGATTTTTAGCTACCATCTATCTAAAATCACATTATTCTTTTTTAACAGATTTGAATATTCTGCTTACTCTTGAATTTTTGGTTGTCTATTCGCTTTTACTCCTTGCAGTTATCAAAAAGTTTATCTCTGTAAATCTATTTGCCATTCTAATTTCTTTATTTATAATGGTTGAAATAAGTTTAAATGCTTCATCTCAAATAGACGGAATTGCTAAAGAATGGGGTTTTGCTTCTCGAAGTTCATATAATCGAGATATCCCAGCTATGGAATCTTTCTCAACATATATTGGAAATCAATTTACTCGTACTGAAAAACTACAAACTCAGACAGGAAATGACAGTATGAAATTCAACTATAATGGAATCTCTCAATTTTCATCTGTTCGAAATCGTTCAGCAAGCTCTACTTTGGATAAACTTGGTTTTAAATCCTCTGGGACTAATCTCAATCTACGCTATGCAAATAATAGTATTTTAGCTGATAGTTTATTTGGTATCCAGTACAATATCTCAGACAGTCCTATTGATAAATATGGTTTTAAAGATATCTATCAAAAAGATAATCTTACCCTATATGAAAATCAATTCTCTCTCCCGATTGCCTTTGCTAGTCAATCTGTTTACAATGATGTCAAGTTCAATGAACATACCTTGGATAATCAGGCCTCATTTTTAAATCAACTTGCTAACGTCGATTTTGATTATTTTTCTCCAATCCCTTATGACAAAACAGAAAATACTAATGATTTGATTAGTGTCACAGGTTCTTCAAATGAGGATGCAGCAATCCAGTATCAAATTGAAGTGCCAGAAAACAGCCAAGTTTATCTTTCTTTCACAAATCTTCACTTTTCTAATGACAAACAAAAAAAGGTTGACATCCTTGTAAATGGAGAAAAGAAAACTTTTACAACTGATAATGTCTTCTCCTTCTTTAATCTAGGCTATACAAAATATACAAAAACTTTCAATATTCATGTTAGTTTCCCTGAAAATTCACAAGTATCATTTGAATCTCCTACCTTCTACCGTTTAGATACCCAAACTTTAACTGAGGCAATTCAAAAAATTAAAGAACAACCTGTAACAGTATCAACTTCTAAAAACAAGGTTTTTGCTACATATGATGTCCAACAAGATACATCTATTTTCTTCACCATTCCTTATGACAAAGGTTGGTCTGCCTACCAAGATGGTAAGAAAATAGAAATTAAACAAGCTCAAACTGGTTTTATAAAAGTTGACATTCCTAAGGGAAAAGGAACTATTACACTTTCCTTTATTCCCAATGGGTTTGTTGTTGGAGCAATCTGTTCCTTTACTTCTCTTTTACTATTTGGAATCTATAATCACAAACGAAAGTCATCTAAGACATAAAAAAATCGACCAGTTGGTCGATTTTTTTAATCTTCTTCCATTTTCTTAGGTCGATAGGCTAGCATACCTAAACCAGTAAATAGGGCTAATATCACAGCAAGGAAAATGACTTGATGATGAATATTTCCTGTCATAGAAATTGTTTGTCGTAATCCAGAAACCGAATAACTCATTGGTAACCAAGGATTAATAGCTCTAAAGAAATTATTTGTCAAAGCAAGTGGATAGGTACCTGCACTTGATGCTAACTGTAATAAAAGCAAAATAAGAGAAAAGAAAGCTCCTATACGGCTATTCCATGTTGTTAAAGCGGTTACCATGGACATGAATACTAAACTTGTTAGGATAATGAGAATAAATGTTCTCATTTCATGATTAGCAGTTAAACCAATAAGATGAACTCCTCCATATACCAAAATTCCTGCTAAAACAGCTATAATACCATTTATTTCAGCTCGAGATTTCAACCAAGCCCAACGACTCTCTGGATGACGTCCTGAAGGCAACTTCGCAAAGATCATATTCGTTGATATTGCTGCAACAAAGAGAGCAACTGATATCATATAAGGAGCCATTGCGATTCCATTTACAGGAACTTGGTCATTGTCTGTTTTGGAAAGATTGAGTGGATTTGACAAAATCTCTGCATTTTTAGATTCCGTTGATGCTGATTTAAGTTGATCACTAGCATTACTTAGTCCTTGTCCTAAAGAAACAACTCCTGTCTGTAAACCTTCCAATCCAGAAGTTAACTTTGTTCCACCTTCTGCTAGTTTCCCAGCTCCATCTGCCAATTTATTAGCTCCACTTTCTAATTGAGAAGCACCTGAAATTAACTGACTGGATTTGTCAGCTAGTTGGCTAGATCCTGACTGCAATTTATCAACTCCTGCTATCAATTCTTGACTCTTTCGATTCAATTGATTGGAGCCAGTTGATAATTTTTCAATACTAGACACTAATTTTGGAGTTTTTTCAACTAATTGACCAACTCCTGCTGTCAAGTTAGAAGATTTTTGTGTCAAGGTAGTTGATCCTGAAACTAATTGGTTCAAACTACCTGTCAAGGTGGAATTCTTTTCACTTAGTTGACTTGCGCCTTGAGAAACTTTATCAATACCTGCAGTATATGCATTTACACCTGATGCAATTGACTGACTGGCAGGAACTAATTTGCTAGTAACAGCTCCTTGTATCTCTGTTAATCCACTTGACAATCCTGTCAAAGAAGTAGAAGCAAGCGGTAATACTTGATTAGCTTGATTTTTTAAAATCGAAAGATTAGATGATTGATTTTGTAAGTTTTCTAAACTTCCCTGTAAACCTTTAACTAAAGCTACAATTGACTGAGCCGATTGAATACCATCAGTTGAATTTTGAGATACAGAAGCTCTTATCTCAGCTTGTTGCTCACTTGTCAATGATTGATAAGCTGCTGTCGATTGAATATTGGCTAATGTAGTTGTTTTTTCAGACTGAGCACTTGCTAACATTTGATTAGAAAGAGATGCTATACTTGATAAAACAGAATCTAATTGTTTTGTATCTCCAACATCAATATTTTGAATAGCTTTATTTAACTGATTTAGACCTGAAGATAATTGATTAATTTGATCTTTTTTCCCAGACGAAGCATCTAACTTGCTAGAAAGTTGTTGGATCCCTTCACTTAATTGCTCCACCCTCATTCGAAGTGTAGCTGATTGATTGGATAACTGATTAGCACCTGTTGCAAGATTTCCCACTCCGTTTGTATAAGCACTAACACCAGATGAAAATTGATTAAGACCAGCATTAAGCTGAGAAACACCGCCAGTATAGGATTCTACACCAGTATATAACTGATTGATTCCCTTTACTAATTCAGGACTTTTAGAAGATAATTGACCTAACCCGCTATCTAATTGACTCACTGCACCAGTATATGTAACTAAACCACTATTAAAATTTCCTAAGCCAAGATGAAGTTGTTCGACACCAGAAACATAAGAGGATAATCCTTTAGTAAACTGCTCCGTTCCATTTGAAAATGTTAAACTTGAATCTGCTAAAGAGTGCAGGTTGGTAGTTAATGTTTGACTTCCTGTAACTAACTGATTCGCTCCATCAGTTAATTTTTCACTACCAGAAGCTGCTTGACTCATACCATCTTTTAATTCGACCATCTTGTTAAATAAAGCTTTAGTATAGGTCTCGGTTACATTGGTAGAAACATTCTGCTTCAATTGTGTCATCGCAGAATCGCTCATCTTGCTAGCAATAAAACTATGACCACTTGAAGTCTGATAATCGATTTGCATTTGCTCTGGATGATTCGTTAAAATAGAAGCTGCTTTTTCAGATAAATCACTTGGTAAAGTCACTACCATATAGTAATCGCCATCTTCCAATCCCTTATTTCCTTCCTCTTCATCTACAAAATGAAAATCCAAGGTTTTATTTTCTTTTAAATTGGACACCATGTCTTTTCCTATTGCCATGATATTACCATTATAGGAAGCCTCTTTATCATTATTGACAACTGCCACAGGTAAGTCAGACAATTGCCCATATGGATCCCACATTGATGACAAAAATATGATATTGTACAGAGCTGGAATAAGAGAAATCCCTATCATGACAATAATAAAGGTTGGTTTTTTAAAAATTGCTTTCCATTCTTTAAACATATCTTCTCCTTTTTTAAACATATTGTCTAAAATTTTGATATAATAGATTATACATTAAAAAATCTAAATTACAAGATAAAAAATCCATTTTTAGACATATAGTCTAATTTGTTTACAAGGAGGAAATATGCAAGAAAGTAATAAACGCTTAAAAACAAAGCGAACTATTGAAAATGCTATGGTACAATTACTGATGGAACAGCCATTTGATCAAATTTCTACTGTCAAGCTAGCAGAAAAAGCCGGGATTAGTCGTTCCAGCTTCTATACTCACTATAAGGATAAGTATGATATGATTGAGCACTATCAAAGCAAACTATTCCATACATTTGAATATATTTTTCAAAAACATGCTCATCACAAAAGAGACGCTATTTTAGAAGTCTTTGAATATCTAGAGTCAGAACCACTTCTGGCCGCCCTTCTTTATGAAAATGGGACTAAAGAAATCCAAAATTTCTTAAGAAATAAACTTCATATCATGCTCAGCACAGATTTACAAAAACGCTTTATGCAACTGAATCTCAATACCACTGAATTAGAATATAGTAGCATCTATCTAACTCATGCACTTTTTGGTGTCTGTCAAACTTGGATTGCACATGGAAAAAAAGAAAGTCCTCAAGAAATAACAGACTTCCTTATGAAGATGCTTGGTGATACAAATTGATACAAAAAGGCTCTATAATATTTGTAGTGGGTAAATCCCCTATGGATATTATGGAGCC
>ERZ1036424.60-NODE-60-length-86105-cov-4.620569_pt1 | contig 86105 bp, 62 predicted proteins | sample MGYA00514221_ERZ1036424 | MGnify/ENA primary metagenome ERZ1036424 (study PRJEB33795, sample SAMN09464939) | human gut metagenome | host: Homo sapiens | place: USA: Stanford, California | collected 2016-11 | study: EMG produced TPA metagenomics assembly of the... | reverse complement strand
ACATATATTTATGCAGAATGCATCCGAAAAATTTTTATTAGTACTTCATAATTTTTCAGTAGGCGAAATAAACATATGTCCTCATTTTCGAAGAGTATTCACTAACTCAAAGGTTCACAATATCTTTAATATATGTAATTTTGAAAGTAAATGTAGAAATTGTCCAATATAAAACTTTTTATAAACAAAGTATAATAGTATTGTAAACATTATCAGATAACAAATTGGAAATAGGGAGGATTATTATATGAAATTTAAAAAACTAATATCATTAGCAACATGTACATTACTATTAGCTTCAACTGTAGTAGGTTGTGGATCATCTAGTGAAAGTAGTGATTCTGGAAATGGAAAGCCAGTTGAATTAACTTGGTATACAATAGGAGAAGAACCAAATGATTTAGCAATTGTACAAGAAGAGGCTAATAAATATTTAGAAGATAAAATAAATGCTAAAATAAATATGAAGTTTATAGGATATGGTGATTATACTCAAAAGATGTCTGTAATTATAAATTCTGGTGAAAGTTATGATTTAGCATTTACATGTTCATGGGCAGGAGACTATTTAGGAAATTCTAAAAAAGGAGCATTTCTTGAATTAGATCCATATTTCGAAAATATAGCAAAACCAATGCATGAAGCTATAGACAATAGATTTTGGGATGGAGCTAAGATTGATGGAAAAACTTATGCAATACCTAACCAAAAAGAAATTTCTACAGCACCAATGTGGGCATTTACTAAGGAGTATGTAGATAAATATAATATTCCTTATGAAGATATTCACACATTGGAAGATTTAGAGCCTTGGTTAAAGATTATAAAGGAAAATGAACCTAATGTTGTTCCTTTATATATAACTAAAGGATTTTCAGCACCACAATATTTTGATCAATTAGTTCCACCACTTGGAGTAGAATATGGTGATGATAGCTTGACTATAAAAAATATGTTTGAAACTGATAAGATGAAAAATACTCTTAAAACTTTAAGAAGATATTATGAATTAGGGTATATAAACTCAGATTCAGCTACAGCTCAAGATGATAAAGCTGTAAAAAGGTTTGTAACAAAAGGCGATGGACAACCTTATGCAGAAGTGCTTTGGTCTAAAGATTTAAAATATGATGTAGTAGCATCTCAGATAATGAATCCATATGTAACAAATGCATCGGCAACTGGATCAATGATAGCAGTATCAAAAAATTCTAAAAATCCAGATAAAGCTGTTGAGTTCTTAAACTTGTTAAATACTGACTCATATTTAAGAAATTTATTAAACTATGGTATTGAAGGTACTCACTATGAAAAAGTAGGAGATAATCAAATTAAGTTAACTGATAGAGCTAAAGAATATACAGTTGGTTATTACACATTAGGAAATTTATTCTTAACTTATACCTTAGATAATGAACCAGCAACAAAGTGGGATGAATTTAAGTCATTTAATGATAGTGCAAAAAATTCTCCAGTTTTAGGATTTACATTTGATACAACAAAAGTAACAACACAAATAGCAGCCATAAATAATGTACTTGAAGAATTTAAAGCAGCTTTATATAGTGGTTCAGTAGATCCAGATGAATATACAGATAAATTGAATGGTAAGCTTAAAGAACAAGGAATAGATCAAGTTATAGCAGAAATGCAAAAACAAATAGATGAGTGGTCTAAGAATAAAAATAATTAGAATAATTATAAATCAATTTATTACAAACCTGCAAAATTTTATTTATTGCAGGTTTGTTTTTGATTAGACAAATCATCTTAAATTATATGGAATTATAAATTTTTACTCATAAAGACAATATTAAAAACCAAATAATAGGCACAGCTAGAGATGGTAGCATATTTAAGGTTTTACAATCTTTTAAGTTCATAATTGAAATACCAGAACTTGCAATTAAAATTCCACCTACAATTGATATTTCAGTTAGAAGACTTGGACTTAAAAATCCAGAAAGAAATCCAGCACAAAGATAGATACTTCCTTGCCATAAAAATAAAACTATTGCTGCAATTGCAATTCCAAAACCATATGTAGATGCTAGTACCATAGATGTAACAAAATCAAGAGTAGCATTAGTAAACAAGTAAGTATGATTTTGATGCATAGCACTTTCAATTGGACCTAAAATAGACAAGGTTCCAATACAAAACATTAGTATTGCAGTAGAAAGTCCTTGTCCTAAATTGGACTTTGAAAAGCGGTTTGTTAGATTTCTAAATCTATCTTCTAAATTTAATGCTGTTCCAACGATACTTCCAAGGCTTATAATAAATAATACAGGAAATTTGCTTTTTGGCATATTGCTAGCAATAGTATTTATTCCAAGGGCAAGTGCGGCTAGACCCATGGCAGTAAATAAAGCGTTTTGCCATTCTTTTTTTATTCCCTTTTTAAATATGCTTCCAAGAGTACTTCCAACTAGAATAGATATAGTATTGACAATTGTTCCAATCATATATGTTCCCCCAAGTTTAATTAAATTGATTCCATAAAAGAATAAACCCTCTAGTAGCTAGAGAGTCAATACTTTATAAATGGAATTTGAATCTCTGTAATAAACTTTGAGGAGTCATTAGTAAAGCCAGAATCAATTAGGGTAACTTCAACTGAATCACCATTGATTTTATAGTTGTTATTGCTAATATATTTTAAAAGCTTTTTGTAATATAAATCTGAATCTCTATGGGTTCCAGAAAAGCGAATAGTAATATAGTCACTTTCTTCTAAATACATTTTCTTTCCATTAAAAGTATCTTCATTTTCTAAAAATACAAAAATTCCAGAAAATTTATCGAATTTTCTTTTTAAAAGATTTTCTTGTGAAATAGAAACTCCAACCTTTCCTAGAAATATAATTGGCTCTAATTTATTTTTTATTTCTAATTCTCGTATAGGATACTCTAAATCAGATTCGATTGGAATTTCTTTTCTTAAAAGAGCGATTTGGCGCTTTTTATAATGAGTTTCTATAATATTGCCAACTATAGAATTAGATGAATTTTTAAGTAAATGTAATCTATTTTCTATTTTTTTATTAATTCTTTTAAGCTCAAGTAGGCGCTTTTCAGTGACATCTTTATGCTCCAATAATAATTTTTCTAAAGTTTCTGTATCTTTACATTCAAAAAAATGTGATATTTTATCAAGAGGCATTTCTAAGGTACGAAGATACTTAATTGTATTTAATCTTTCAAATTGCTTTGTTGAATAATGACGATAACCTGTTTTACTATCAGTCACTTCAGGTTTTAATAGGTTAATTTCATCATAATATCTTAGAGTACGTATATTAGTAGAAAATAGTTTCGACATCTCACCAATAGAAAATAGCTCGTCCATAATTATCACCTTATTATTAATAGATTTTTATTTTAAATTTTATCATAGGATTTATGTAAAGTCACATTTTAAGTAAGAAATAAATTAAAAATATAACAATACTGGAGTAAGCTTATTGAGTTTAGGAATTAATTTTATAACAATAAAATAGGAAAATACATATTTTAATAATGTTTCTTTATAAAATATAATTATATGGTATTAGATTTACTGTAGATTATTAATTACAACATATATATTATAATTTTAAATTTTAATGTTATTTTAATATTAATTAAACATTATAAATATAAGATTATATTTATAGATTCAATAAATCATTTATAATAAAAAGTAATATGAGAAATAATTATTTATAATAGTTGTTATTTTATTGAATTTAAGAATGTGTATTTATAATAAGGTAGGAGGGAAAATTTATGCTAAAAGATAAGAAACTATTCTTACTAGATATAGATGGAACAATTTCACTAGATAGTGTATTAATAGATGGGACTAAAGAGCTAATGGAGCATATTCTAAATATAGGCGGTAAATATATATTTATTACCAACAATTCCACAAAGGGCATCAAAGATTATGTGGATAAGTTTACTAATTTAGGAATTAGTGTGAATAAAACGAATTTTATTACTGCCTCTTATGGATCTGCTTTATATTTAAAAGAAAAATATAATAATGAAAAAGTATTTGTAATAGGAACCAAATCATTTATTGAGGAATTGAGATCTTTCAAAATAAATGTAACTGAAGAAATTGAAGATAACATAGTTTGTGCAGTTGTAGGTTATGATAGTGAATTAAATTACAGAAAAATAGAGAAGATATGTGAGTTGTTATCAACTAGCAATATTGATTATATTGGAACTAATCCAGATTTGGTTTGTCCTACAACTTTTGGTTTTGTGCCAGACTGTGGATCTATATGTAAGATGATAGAATATGCAGTTAAAAGACAACCAGTATATATTGGAAAACCTAATAAACTTATAGTTGATCTTTGTCTTGAAGAAAGTGGATTTAGTAAAGAGGAAACTTTAGTAATAGGTGACAGGCTTTATACAGATATTGCTTGTGGAATAAATGCTGAAGTTGAGACAGCATTAGTGCTTACAGGTGAAGCAAAAGAAGAAGATCTTAGAGATACAGAGTTTAATCCAACATATGTCTTTGATACAATTAAGGATTTATATGGAACTTTAATATAAGCTATATAAAATAATAAATTATATAATAATTTTTGTTTATAATTATAGCATTTATTATAATTTAAACTATTAAAAAGGGATAAAATTTATTTACGATTACTATATAAAGGGGTGTTATATAAGATGTTTGGAAAAAAGAAAAAGAGAGAATTAAAAAGTGGTGTAATTGAAAAAACAGTATCATATATGATGGGGGTACCTAGAGATGATAAGACTATGGAAGATCCAGTAAAGGTAATCGAAAGGCTAAAAAATAGTGATTTATTCACTGTAAAAGATGTTGAGTTTAATGAAAATTTAAATGTTAAGATACTGTATAAGGATGAAATTTATAACGTTGAATTAATTCCAGAGACCTATGAAATAAGTGGAATGTATACTGTGAATCATCATTTAACAGAAGAAAATTATAAGGCTATAACAGAATCAGAAATCGGATTAACAGTTGCAATGACTTTCGGAAATTCAATTTTAGATGCATACCATTTACAGCTAAAAATATTATATGCAGCAGTTCCAGATATGGTTGGTGTAATAGATTTCTGTTCTGAAAAAATATTATCAAGTGTATGGACAAAAATAACATCAGAATCGCCTGTACCTCCATCACCTGATTATATCTATAGTGTTCAAGCTATAAGTGGAGAAAAGAATGATGTTTGGCTTCATACTCATGGACTTAATAGGTGTGGTTCAATTGAAGTTGAAATATTGGATTCAGATGCTGAAAATTATAAGAACCATTTTTATATATTGCAGACATTAGCGAAAAGAGTTATATCAGATAATACATTTATTAATGAGGAAGAAGCATTTTGGATAGGACGAATGAATAACGGAGAAGACCTTGTAGTAACTTGGATTGATTATAATGAAGCTTTGAAAATGTATGATAAAGATATTATTGGAGGAGCAAAAGATAGAGAAGAAAGTCATAATAAAGATACTGGAGTTGCTTATATTTATTTAACAGAAAAAGATTACGAAAAGAAGAAATATAGGCATGTATCTTGTGTAAATGAATATATCTCTGATAACTTATTAATGATGTATACAACTGAAGAAACTCTTAGAATGAGCATATTAGCAATGGATAGAATAAAGCACTTTATAGATGGAATAAAGAATGAAGAAAATCAAGGAATTATGAAAATAGGGTTAGAAGTAGATGAGGAATATAAAAATGAAGATGATACTTTTAGAGAACATATTTGGTTTCATGTAAAAGATATAGATGGATTAAAAGCAAAGGGAGTTTTAACTCAAGAACCTTATTATATAAAAGATTTAAAATCAGGAACTGAAATGGAACTTGACTTAAATCACTTAACTGATTGGGTACTATATACTAATAAAGGACAAATTACACCAGATAGTGTATATTTACTTGAAGAATAATAGATTGCTTCTTTATTCAATTATTTTCATATTTACACGATAATACTATAGTGATAGAAATTTTATACAAATATACAAGAAGGGAGGAAAATTAATAAAAATATATGAAGTGTCTATCAGCATTATATCATTGGACTTTAATAAGAGATGATACTGATTTTGAATGACAGATAAATCAGAAAGAAATACTTATAGTGAGGAGTGAAAGGATGGACTTAAAAATAGAGAATGAGCCTTTAAGATTAAACTCATATAAAAACACAAAATCTACTAATAAAAGTTCAAATAATATAATTTCTTTTGGAAAATGCTTAGATAATAGTATAAATGAAATTCAAAAATCATTTGATTTACATGAAAAAGAAGATTCTTCGGGTGATATAAAAAGTGCTATTGCTACAATAAAAAGATGCTTAAAAATAGACATTACTGAAAAAGATTATAAAGATAATGGAAAGTTAGATATTATGGGTATTATTAAAAAATATGGAGATAAGCTTTCTACTAGGGATATTAAAGATTTTAAAGATAGTTTAGATGTGCTATGGGATAAAGGAGCTATTGATACTGATGACTATTTTGAAGCAGTTAAATGGCTATCTTTAAGAAATATATCAAACAATTTAGATTCAAAGTCAGAAGAAGAATTATTGAAAATTGGAACTGAAATCTAATGATATATTAATATGAATTAGAATATATTCTAATAGTTAAAGAATATATTAAAAGAAACCTGGCTGATGTAATTTATTTATAGCCAGGTTTTTGGTTGTTATATTATAATAAAATGTGAATTCCCATACTTATGATAAATAGTATTCCTAAAACCATATGAAATTTAATACCTATTCTTTTATATCTAAAAAATCCTGATGTAATTTGAATAGCTAATATTAACAAAGCTAAAATTCCAGATATGTATCTTGGAGTTAGGAAAATACCTCTTGAAAGCATAATATAAGCATGTAGAATTATAACTGAGAAAGCAATAATAGCTAGGGGGGCATGCCATTCTCTTAATATTTTTGCAAACAAAAGAATATCTTTCTTAAAGTTTTTTAATAAATCTAATTTAGCTATTCGTCTAATAACATATAATCCTATAACTAATCCGAATCCATAAGCAGCAGCTTGACCTAATGTCTTACCAAAACGTCTTAATAATTTAAAATCAATTAAGTATAATTGAAAGTAATTTTGTGCAACAAGAATTCCAATAAAAAGAGTTATAATTCCAAGAAATATTAAAGAGCAGAGAACTCTTTTTCTTTCTTTTTTATTATTAATTAAATGCTTTTTTGTATTATTCATAAATAGTATCCTTATATAGAATGTATAAAACCACACTATATAATTGTAGTTTTATATATCCCTCATTTAAAAAATTATTATAAATATAAATTACTGCTAATAAATAAAATATATTTATTAATAATTATTCTAAATTATATATATGGCAATTAAATGTCAAAATTGTTATTTTTATCATGAAATTAAAGCGCCATCACTACCTAATGTGTATCCATTTATTGTAGTATCAGTAACCATACAACCATCACCATTCATATAGTACCATTTTTTATTATCTTTAACCCATCCTGTTTGCATAATACCTAATGAACTAAAGTAATAAGTTTTATCATTTATTTTTTTCCAGCCAATAGCTTTTTCACCATCAAAATCATTATAACTTAGACTGTTATCAGAGTTTCTGATCCAACCAAAAGTTAATACATCACTTTCTTTTTCATCAGTATCAGAAGAAATTAAAGAATAGACATCAGAATCTTCACTCCAAGTCAAAATATTTTTAGGACTATAAACTGAAAGTTTATTAATATCACCATCTACATTATAAACTTCATCTAAGCTATTATTCTTTATATTAAATTTGGACACAAGTCGTTTTCCTATTGTCCATATATCACCATTAATATCCATATCAATATCCGTTATATTTTCATCACTAATTTGAGAATATACTTTAACATAATCAAATTTAAGACTATTATCTAAAGAAGCTTTTTGTATTATTTTATTAGCTTTGTTATAAGCAATTAATGCACTATCTTTTATAAGAACTATAGTGTCATCATCATTTAATAAATTTTTGAAATTTTGAACATCTTCAGAAATTTTTCCGTTTTCATCTGATAAAATATATTCTGAAACTGAATTTGAATATTTAGCACCATTAATAGTTTTTTCAGATTGTTTTTTTGAAATCTTTTGAATAACATTGAAAGAAATAGAAGCATCTGTTTGAGAATTTAAATTAAATATACTTTTATTATAATTAATAGTAAAAGCATTAGTTTCATCAGAAATATCTCTACCATTAATTGATTTTATCTCACAATTTTTGGGTTTGAGTTCGATTTTGGCTAACCTATAAATATAGTTAGAATCTTGTCCTATAACTTTTTCTGATTTTACATTTGCAGTTACATAAACACTACTATCTTCGCTTGATGTATATGTATCTTTAGTATTATTTATAAACAAAGTAGTTGCAGAAGAAGTAGTGCTTGAAGAAACTTCAACTGAAAGATTACCTAAACTATAGTCGCCATCAATATAATTTCCATTTGCATCAGTATAAAGACTATAATTAGGAGCATTTATATTATCTTTAACTGAAGAATTTGATTTATAAGAAGTCTCATACCACTCGTCATTGGAGAATTTTATATTAGGAATACTATTTAAAGTTGGTACTTTTTTTGAAGCCTCTTTATCATATCTATAATCTTTATTATCTATACCAGCTTTAATTACATTTCTAAGGTTCATTGCAGCATTATCTATGGCCTCATCATCTAATTTATTATTTGTAATACTTCCATTAGTTAAATCAACAAATAAATCCTTATTATCACTTAATTTTAAATACTTGTTGTTATAAGTATTATATTCACTACTTGTACTGATATCTTCTAATTTTAAATATTTATCATTATTAAAGAAGTAAACACCCTCATCATTATTTTCAGGTTCAGCACTAATTACAAAAGAACCTTTATAAGCTATTCCGTTATTAATGGCACCATCTTTTGTGGGCAATTTTTCAGTAGCATATACAGAAGTTGCAGGAATAACTGAAACCATAGTAGCAGCTAATAATAAAGTTGTTACTTTATGTTTTTGTTTTATCATAATTAAATCTCCCTTAAGCGTACATTATTAATTGAAATTATTTATATTTTTGAGATACATTTTATTTAGTATAAATAGGATTATATATTATAAATAATTTTAAAATCACAATTTTATTAAGACACTAAATAAACTATTAGTAACTCTTCATTATATTATACAAGAAAATGCAGCAAATTTAAGGACTATTTCATAAATTATTAATATTTAAGTAATAAAGATATTTTTGAATTTATTATAGAAATATAAAATAACTTATATATAATATAAATTGTAGTAAAATACTACAAAGTATTGTGAAGTACTTGGATATGAATAATATAACACGGGGAGATGCTTATGAAGAGAGCAATATTTTTTGACATTGATGGAACTTTACTAGATTGCCAAAAGGGAATAATGGATATAAGACCAAGAGTAAAAAAAGCAATTAGGTCCTTACAAGAAAATGGAGACTATGTGTTTATTGCAACTGGGAGACCATATGCATTTTTAAATGAAACTATATTAAATTTTGGATTTAATGGATTTGTTCTTACTAATGGAGCTCATGTAACAATTGATGATAAGGCAATTTATAAAGACTCGATAGATAGAGAATTCATAAAAGAGGCAACAAGAAATTTTGAAGATTTAAGTATTCAATATATGTTACAAGGTGAAAAATATTCATATATGAAAGATAGTTATGAGGAGTTTTACTCAATATTTGATACATTTAATATATCAAGAAAGTATTTAACAGGTGATTATGATATTGATAATGTAGATACATATAAAATTGAAATGTTATGTTCTAATAAAAGTGGAGTAGATTACTGCCTAGACTTAGGTGGGGATGATTACGAGTATATACATAATGTAGAAAATAATACATTTGAATTTTATTCTAAGAAAAATACAAAGGCTACAGGGATTTTAAAAGCACTTGAATATTTAAATATTCCAATAGAAAACAGCTATGCCTTTGGTGATGGTAAAAATGATATACAAATGTTATCTACTGTTGGCTGTGGAATAGCTATGGGAAATGCTAGTGATGAAGTAAAGAACTATGCTAAAAAAGTAACAGATTTAGTGGAGAATGATGGAATAGCAGTTGAAATTGAAAAGTTCATGTTATAAGAAACATATAGTATAATAAATATATATTTTTTATAAAATCATCTAATAATTAATCATTAATTATCTAAAATAGAAGAAATATTATCTAAAATTGTATTTAATGAATTTGGGATAATATTTCTTTTTATTAAATTATATATGAAATTTTAATTTTTAAAATATAAAAATATAGGATGATTATGGTATAATATTCAATTGAACTCAAAAATTAACTTATAAAGCATTGAATTTTGAGTTATATATTAAGACGAAAGGTGATTTTATGAATTTAAAAAAGAGAAATATAGTCATTTCTATAATGGTAGCAATGTTTTTAGGTGCAGTTGAAGGAACAGTTGTAACTACTGCTATGCCTACAATTGTTAAAGATTTAAATGGCTTTGATAAAATAAGTTTAGTATTTTCAGTATATCTGTTAACATCAGCAATAACCACACCAATATATGGAAAGGTTGCTGATTTATATGGTAGAAAAAGGGCTCTAAGTATTGGTATCATAATATTCTTAATAGGAAGTGCCTTATGTGGATTATCTCAAAGTATGTATCAATTAATTTTCTTTAGAGGTCTTCAAGGAATGGGAGCTGGTGCAATATTTACAGTTACTTATACTATTGTAGGTGATGTTTTTCCTATAGAGGAGAGAACTAAAGTTCAGGGGTGGATTAGCTCTACTTGGGGTATTGCGAGTTTACTAGGACCATTTTTGGGCGGATTTTTAATTGATTATTTATCATGGCATTGGATATTCTTTATTAACATCCCATTTGGAATTTACTCAATTATATTGTTGAATAAAAATTTAGATGAAACTGTTAAAAAAGTAGATGCTTCTCTTGATTACTTAGGAATAATAACTTTTTCTTTAGCTATAGTAATATTTTTATGCACAATATTGGGTATAAATGAAGACACTAAGCTTTTATCTACAAAAATAATTGGTACTTTTGCATTAACATTAGTTCTATTGTTTGTATTTTACAAGATTGAGGAAAAAGCTAAAGAGCCTCTTATTCCTTTCGAAATATTTAGTTTTCAAACTAATATAGTAAATGTAATAAGTTTTTTAATATCAGTAGTTTTAATTGGTACAGATGTCTACATTCCAATATATATACAAAATGTTTTAGGATTTAGTGCTACTATATCAGGATTAAGTCTTGTATCAATGTCAGTATCATGGTTCTTATCATCATTTGCTGTATCAAAAATGCTCAAGAAATACGGGGAGAGAGCTACTGTATTAACTTTTTCAATAATTATACTTATAGGAACAGGATTGTTATTTACTTTAGATATTAAATCTTCTTTAATTTTTGTAGTTATTTATGCATTTATTCTTGGAATGGGTTATGGTGGCGCATTAAATACATTAACAATAGTAATACAAGAATCTGTTGATCATACAAAAAGAGGAGCCGCAACTGGAGCCAATGCATTGCTTAGAAATGTAGGTCAAACTATTGGCGTGGCTATATTTGGAGTTGTATTCAATAGTAATATTGTTAAGTATTTTAATAATAAGGGGATATATGATGTGGAGCCTAATAATTTATATAGCTCATCTAATGTAAGTAGTAACATAAATGTAACAAACCTTAAAGAATCCTTAAATTATGGTATACATTCTATAATATTAATTTTTATTGTAGTATCATTTATATGTGTAGTGATGTCTGTGCTAATGTCAAAGAAAAAGAAAATTTTATAGTTTATATATAAAAATTTAAGATAAAGTTTATAAAAATTTAATAGTATTTATGATTTAAAAAGTAGTATTATTTAATAAAAAGGATAAATTTGTATTTTATTTAAATATATTTTTAATAAAAGGGTATGATTGAGAGGTGAAAAATTTGAATAAGAGTATTAAACATATTATAGTAGCAGCAATAATGATAAACATATTTGCAGCAATAAATCCTACAAACTATTTAAATTTAACCACGACAAAAGCTTATGCAGCAAGTGATATATATTTAAAAAGTATATCTTTAAATGAAGGAAATAATATTAATTTTTCAAAGACTACTTATTCATATATTGTAGATGTTGGAAACAATATAGATGATATAGTAGTTAGAGCTAAACCGGAATACTCTAGTGATGATGTAATTATTAATGGGATAAAAGTTACTAGAGATGATAATTATAGAACGATTATAGATTTAAAAGAGGGAAAAAATAAAATAGAAATAAAAGTTGAAGATATATATGGAGCAGAAGCTACTTATATTGTATATGTATATAAAGGTGGAGCGGATGCAGTTTATCTAAAAGACCTTAAAATAGATGATAGCAATATGGGATTTGAAAAAACAAATTCTTTTTACAATATAGAATTAGATGAAGGAACTGATATTGTTAAACTTGAAACCGAAACGGAAGATGATAAGTATTCAGTCTATGTAAACAATAGAAAACTTGGACAATCTAAGTCTATTAAATTGAAGTTTGGTGGAATAGGTAAGTATAATGTTTCAGTTAAAATTGTTGATGAAGAAACTAAAAGATATAGAACATATACTTTAGGCTTTTATATAGGAATACCAGTATCTCCAAATGCATCTACAGATATTTATGAAATACTTAAACCAAATCAGTGGGTTATTGTAAATGGAAGATGGAGATACAATGATTCTGCAGGAGAGCCATTGAAGGATACTTGGTTTTATGATAAAAAATATGGAAGTTATTTTTATCTTAATAGCAATGGAAATATGCAAACAGGATGGGTACAGGATAATGGAAATTGGTACTATATGAATAATAGTGGAGAAATGCAGACTGGATGGATTATAGATGATTATAATTGGTACTATTTAGATGAAAATGGAGCAATGAGAGAAGGTTGGATTGAAACTAATAATAAATGGTACTTCTTAGGCAAAGATGGAGCTATGAAAACAGATTGGGTAGTTAGTGATGATAAATGGTATTTCTTGGCTAAGGATGGAGCCATGAAGACAGGACCAATATTAGAGAATGGAAAGAGATATTTCTTAGATGAACATGGAGTTATGCGAACTGGATGGTTAAAGTTAAATGGATATTGGTATTTTTTAAATAATGATGGTGCGATGGTAAATGGAGAATGGATACAAGATAAAGGAAACTGGTACTATATAAATTATGATGGAACAATGAGGACAGGCTGGCTTTATAAAGATGACAAATACTATTATTTAAATGAAAATGGAGCTATGAATACAGGAGCTAAAACTATTGATGGATATACTTATCATTTTAATAATGATGGATCAGTAAACTTTAATATTTATTAATAATTAAAAGCAAGAGGTTACATAAGGGATATGTATACTCATTATTAGATATGGGTGACATTTCAGTATGTATCCTCTTTTTAGTTATAAAAAAATTAAATAAATTCTTATATAAAGTTATTTTATATAAGAATTCCTATATTCCATTGGGGTTGAACCAACTATACTTTTAAATACTTTTGAAAAGTTACATTGATCACAAAAACTTAAATTAGTTGAGATTTCTAGAATAGTTTTATCGGTGTTTTTAAGAAGTGTCTTAGCTCTATTAATTTTTATATTTTTATGATATTTATTTATTGAGATACCCATATTTTTTTTAAAGCAATTGGACATATAGCCAATAGATAAATTAAGTTCATTAGACATTTGTTCTAAATTTAGGTGATCTTCTAAGTGTATATACAAAAAAGCAATAATTTTATTAGTTACATAATTATTAGTAATCTCTATTGAGTTAATTAAAATATCTAAATAAGTATCTGCCATATCTATTTCAAGTTTTTGCATATCTGCTAGCGAACTAAGAATTTGGATAGATCTATAATATTTATTATACAAAGTATGAATAAATTGCTTTGAAGAACCATTTTTTATAATTTCTCTAATAAATATTACATTCCAAATTAATAAATCATTTCTTTTGTTGCTTATTGGAAAAAATTTTTCCTTAAGCTCATCATTATGTTTATTTCTAATTATAGAAAGTATAGAATTCTTATCCTTCTGTTCTAATAAAAAAGCTATTTCATTACTAAAAAAATAACTATCTGAATCATAGGAATCGTACATAGAACAACCTCCAAGTATTTTAGTAGAAAGATTCTTATTTAAATTATACATCAAAATATTTAAATTATATTATTTAAAAACAAAAAATGTAAAAGAAAGACAAAATGTATAAGTATGTATTGATATAATAAAACTGTAAAAGTTGCAACCGTTTACTAAATTTAGATAGGATATTTAGAGTAAAATAAAAAATATGGAGGTAAATTATGAATAAGAAATCAAAAATTTTTTCTTTAATGTTTGCTGGATTCTTAAGTATATCATTATTGAGTGGTTGTGGTACAAAGAACAATAATTCATCTGATACTTCAGATGATGAAATCATTGTCTGGTCTTATATGATGGATAATGAAGTTGAAGCAGTTGATAAAATAGCTCAAAAATGGGCAGAGGAAAATAATAAAAAAGTAAAAGTAATAAAAGATAATTCTGATTTTCAGAATTTTTTGCAGGCAGCTAATTCCTCAAAAGGACCAGATATTATTTTCGGAATAGCACATAACAATTTAGGAACTTTTTATAAAGCAGGATTATTGGAAGAAGTTCCAAGTAATTTAGTAGAAAAAGATAAGTATGTAGATTCAAACGTATGGGATGCTGTGTCTTATGATGGAAAACCTTATGCAGTACCAATATCTATGGAGACTTATGCATTATTCTATAATAAGGATAAAGTAAAAGAAATCCCTAAAACAATGGAGGAATTGGTTAAAGAAGCAAAAACTTATGGACCAAATGGCTTTCAATTTTCTATGAATGAGTTTTATTATACAGCTGCTTTTGTACAATCATATGGTGGATATATATTTGGACAAAAGAATGGAACAACAGATGCAGATGACATTGGACTGGCTAATGATGGAGCTATAAAAGCCTATACATTTTTACAAGATTTAGTTCAAAAAGATAAATTAATGCCAGCCGATATTACATCTGATATAGCTAATAGTAATTTTAAATCAGGAAATTCTATATTTTATATAAGTGGACCATGGGATGTTAATGGATTTAAAGATGCAGGTGTTAATTTTGGAGTAACTAAAATTCCTAAAATAAATAATGGAGAAGCTAAAACATTTTTAGGAGTACAATCTGCCTTTGTAAGTAGTAAATCTAAAAATAAAGATTCTTCATGGGAGTTATTAAAATATTTAAAGGATAATTCATCTGAAACATTGTATGAAACAGGTAATAGATTACCAGTTCTTAAAGCTGAGCTTGAAAAGGATAATATAAAAAATAATGAATATAGTCAAGCGTTTATTGAACAATCTAAAAGCGCTATACCAATGCCTAATATATCAGAAATAGAAACAGTATGGGAGCCATTAAAAAATATGACAAGAATATTTAATGGAGAAGATCCTAAAACAGTTTCTAAAGATATTGAGCAAGGAATTAAAGACGCAATAAATATAAATAAATAGATAGACATATAATTTTTTTAGGTAAGGTGAAAACAATGATTAAGAAAAAGAATAGTTTAGATAGTTACAAATATCTTGCACCATCTCTAATAAGTATATTAGTACTAAGCATTTTACCAATATTATATACAGTATTTATGGCGTTTACAGATTATAATCTTAAAAATCAAAATTTTGGATATGGAACTGAAAATGGATGGCATATTGTAGGGTTATATCAATTTGAAAGGATTTTGACTGGGCCTTTAAAAAATCAGTTTTTCCCATTACTTGTATGGACAGTAATTTTTACTACTATATCAACATTGGGAGCATTTTTAATAGGTTTAATATTTGCAATGGTACTAAGTGATAAGAATATGAAAGAATCATTTATCTATAAAGGATTGTTGGTAATACCTTGGGCTTTACCAGGAGCTATAACAATAATATCCTTTAAAGGATTATTTAATAGTGAATATGGAGCAATAAATGCAATTTTACAACAGCTACATTTAATAAATGATCCAATTATGTGGCTAACAACACCACTTGCAGCAAGAACAGCAGTAATATTAGTAAATTTATGGCTTGGATTCTCATATATGATGAATGTATGCATTGGAGCATTATCATCAATATCTGATACTTATTATGAAGCTGCAAAAATTGATGGAGCTACTAGATGGCAACAATTTATTAAAATAACTCTACCTTCAATAAGTAGTGTTTCATATCCATTATTAATTTCAAATTTTGCATTTAATTTTAATAATATTAATTCTGCTTATCTTTTGACAGAAGGTGGACCATCTAAAGCAGGATCATCTTTTGCAGGATGGACAGATATAATAGGATCCTCGGCTTATAAAATGTCAACTAGCAATGGAAATTTTGCTTTAGGTGCAGCCATGTCAATATTACTGTTTATAATAATTGGAGCCATATCTTTAATTAATATGAGAATGTCAGGCCAATTTAAGGAGGCTCAGAATTAATGGAAAGAAATATAAGTACTACTTCTAATGAAAAAGAATTAAAAAGGGAAGTTAAGCTGAGTTATACAACTAAAATTAGTAAAAGAGTACGAATTGAGCTATGGATAAAAAGAATATTTTTAATATGTTCAACATTAATAATTATATTTCCTATTTTGGCTATAGTATCAGCTTCGATTTCTACAGGTACAAGCTTTATGCAAAAGAATATTATTCCAAGCTCAATAACATTTGAAAACTATATTAAGGCTCTAAGTCCTCAAATAGGTTTTTTAAAATGGATGAGAAATACAACTATAGTGGCAATAATAGTAGCAAGTTTTCAGTTAGTGTTAACATTACCAGCTGCATTTGCTTTTTCAAAACTAAGGTTTAAAGGAAAGAATAAGTGGCTTATTATACTACTGATTCTTCAAATGTTTCCATCATCAATGACTGTACCTGCAATATTATCTGTAGCATACAAAGTTCCATTTGGAATGGATAACTTATTATTTTTATCATTAATATTATGTGCAGGAAGTGCGTATAATATTTGGCTTATGAAAGGATTTATTGATGGAATTCCAAAAGAGCTTGAAGAAGCAGCGAGAATTGATGGTGCAAGCACATGGGAGATATTTATAAAAATAATATTGCCATTGGCTAAATCTATGGCTGTTGTAATATTTTTCTTTGCATTTATTGCAGTATATGGAGAATTTATATTTTCTGCAGCACTAATTAAAGATAAGGATTTGCTAACTGTAGTAGTAGGGCTTAAATCCTTTACTAGCGGCAAGTTAACAGATTGGCCTATGTATTCTGCTTGTTCAATAATGATATCTGTACCTTTAGCAATAATTTTTGTAGCAATTCAGAAATTTATTTCACAGGGTTTAGTTTCTGGAGCAGTAAAAGAATAAAACATATTATATTTTGGAGGAGTAAAAGTGAATAAACATGCAGTATATCATATATTAGACACACCATATTCTTATGCAAAAGATTTGAATACTCTATCAGTTATTTTAAGAGTTGCAAAGAATGATATAAAAATATGTAAAATACATTATAAAACTAGATACGATTGGGAAAAACCATTTTTCGTTAAAAATATGGAAATAGTCGATACAAATGAATTGTTTGATTATTTCAAGGCAGAAATATCAATAGAGAGAAATAGATATAGATATTTCTTTGAGTTAATTGATAATAGTGGAAATAAGAAATTTTTTGATGAAAGAGGTTTTAGAAATGAATTTATCGAAAGAGCAGAGGCAACAGCATTTCAATATCCATATATAGCTGAACCAGATACTTATAAAGGCATAAATTGGCTTAAAGAGAGTGTTGTATATCAAATATTTGTAGAACGTTTTTGTAATGGAGATGAATCTAATGATCCAAAAGATGTATTAAAATGGGGAAGTGAAGTAAGCATAACATCAAAATTTGGAGGTGATATTCAAGGAATAATTAATAATTTAGATTATCTAAATGAACTTGGAATAAATTTAATATATCTTACACCAATATTTAAGTCATCATCAAATCATAAATATAATACAGGTAATTATTATGAAGTTGAGCCACAATTTGGATCAACAAACAAAATAAAAGAATTGGTAGATAAATGTCATGAAAAAAATATTAAAGTAGTTTTGGATGCAGTTTTTAATCATTCAGGAGCTGATTTCTTTGCATTTAAAGATATATTAGAAAAACAAGAAAAATCTAAGTATATTGATTGGTATTTCATCGATAATTTTCCAGTAAGTTATGAGGAATGTAATTACTATACTTTTGCAGATAATGTTAAAAATATGCCTAAATTTAATACTGCAAATAAAGAAACAAGAGAGTATTTATTGAAGGTTGCAGAATATTGGGTAAATGAAATAGATATTGATGGATGGAGGCTTGATGTATGTGATGAAGTAGATCATAGTTTTTGGAGGGAATTTAAGCAAAGAGTTAAAAAACAAAAAAAAGATGCAATTATAATTGGAGAAATAATGCATGAAGCAAGTTCGTTTCTAAGAGGAGATCAATTAGATAGTATAATGAATTATCCTTTTAAAGGTGCAATGGTAGATTTTTTTGCAAGAAGAACAATTGGCGCTGAAGAATTTGATAATATATTATCTAGAAGTAGAGTTATTTATATGGATGAAATAAATAAGCAAATGTGGAATTTAATTGGAAGTCATGATACTCAAAGATTTTTAACAGAATGTAATGATAAAATTGAAAGAATGAAACTTGCTATTGTTTTTCAATTTACTTATATAGGAGTTCCATATATATATTATGGGGATGAAGTTGGATTAAATGGTGGAGAAGAACCACAATCAAGAAAGTGCATGGTTTGGGAAAAAGAAAAACAAAATAGAGATTTATTAGAATTTTATAAGAAAATAATTAAACTTAGAAAAAATAATTATGAATTAATATATGGAAATTATAAAACTATATATTCAAAAGATAATATAATTGGTTTTGAAAGAAATTATAATAAAGAAAAAATTATTATAATTATTAATAACAATTATGAAGAAAGAGTAGTAGATATAAACTTAAATTTAAAGTTTATAAATCTTATAACATTAAAAGAAGAAACAATTACAGATAAAACAATAATTAAACCTATGGACTTTAAAATTCTAAAAAAAGAAGATTAATATTAATAATTTAATAGAGGCTTAAAAATCTGACTAAGATTTAATATTTAAAAGCGATTTAAAATGTGCTTATTATCATTTTTATATGATTAAGACTTTTAATGTAAATTTAAATATTATATATTCTTGGTCAGATTTTTTACTTTATTAAGGAATATGCAAAATATTTTTAAGTACTATTTTTAGTGGCTTAACGTATTATTATCTTTAAATTAGCAAAACATATAAGCATACTATTTCATATAGAAGAATAAAATATTATATCTTAATAAGATTGTTATGTTATCTAGTAAAAATATTTAAAATTTAGATTTTTACATAGCATATTAGTGAGAGGGTTTTACTATGAATAATAAAGAAAAGGACAAGGAACAAAAAAAATCTTCTAAAAAATTTATATTTACTATATTAATTGTTATTGGAGTGCTAATGTTAGGAAGTACATTTATTATTAAAGGTTATATAAGCAAAATAAATAGAGTAGCAATAAATAAAGAAAAGCTAAATATAAATTCTCAATCTCAAAATAATAATGATGATAATAAAGAAATTGAGAATAAAATAGATAATTCAAGTATTAGTAATAATAAAAAAGAAATAAGAAACATAGCTTTATTTGGAATTGATGAACCAGATGGTACTAGAGGAAGATCTGATTCAATTATAATTCTGACACTTGATACGATTAATAATAAAATTAAGCTGAGCTCTATAATAAGAGATAGTTATGTTACTATTCCTACTAAAGAGAAGAAGGATAAACTAAATCATGCATATGCCTATGGAGGACCTGAGCTTGCAATTAGTACAATTAATAAAAATTTTAATTTAGATATAAGTGAATTTGTATCAGTTAATTTTTCATCACTACCTAAAATTATAGATAGTATTGGGGGGATAAATATAGAAATAACGGAAGATGAACTAGAGTATATTAATGATTATATTTTAAATTTAAATGCAATAAATAATGGAAATTCGTCTGATATAGAATCTATAGGAATGCAGAAATTAGATGGTAATCAAGCTCTTGCATATTCAAGAATTAGATATACAAGTGGTGGAGATTTTGAAAGAAGTCATAGACAAAGAAAAGTAATAGTTGCTATGGCTGATAAAATAAAGGAATTACCTATTTATAAATATCCGAAAATTCTTAATGAATTACTACCTTTAATAAACACCAATATAAGCACTTCAGATTTAATTATGTTAACAAAAGAAGCTGATTTATTTAAAGCTGATAATATAGAGGAAAATAGATTTCCACAAGATGAAGATGGGAATGGCATAAGTATAGGTGGTGTTTATTATTACGATTTTAATCAAGAAGTAACTAGTAAAAAGATACACGAGTTTATATATGGAAATAATGATTAATTATAAAGGATGTTAAAGAGTGAGTGAGGAAAAGCTAAGAATAGATGATATATTGGAAATTATTAAAAAGAGATGGAAGCCTATAGTCTTTACAATGCTCATTTTAACTATAGTTGTAGCTATAATGAGCTTTTTTGTAATTCCGCCTAAATATGAAGCGAATACTAAAGTATTTATTGGAAAAGAAAATAGTGGGGACAGAAATTATAATGATAATGATGTACAAATGTATCAAAAATTATTGAAGACATATGCTGAAGTAATAATGACTAATGACCTAATTGAAAATTCAATTAAAGAAAAAAATATGGATTTGGAATCTGAAAAGATATTAAAATCATTAACTGTTACTCCAAGAGCAGATACACAAATTTTAGAAATAAAATATAGAAATAAGGATAAGGTTTTGGCTAGAGATGTAGTTGATTCCATAACTGATGAATTTATTAAAACGTCTAAAGAACTTATTCCAAATGGAACAGTAAAAATTGTAGAGAGTGTAAAGATTCCTAAAAAATCAGTAAGTCCAAACAAAAAAGTAAACATTTCTATTGCATTTATTTTAGGAATTATAGTTGGCACTGGAATAGCCTTTTTACTAGAGTATTTAGATAATACATTTAAGGATAAAGAAGAGTTAGAAGAAATGTTAGGACTAGCTGTAATAGGAATAATACCTAATGAAGATGGAGTTAAGTGAGGAGAGAGTTTATGTTTATATTAGAAAGAAATTCAAAATCTATAGTATCAGAATCATATAGAACTTTGAGAACAAATATACAATATTCTTCTTTTGATAAAGAAATAAGGAGTATATTAATTACAAGTGCACAATCAGGAGAGGGAAAATCAATTGTTTCTGGTAATCTTGCATTATCCTTTGCACAGAATGAAAAATCTGTAATACTTGTTGACTGTGACTTGAGAAAACCTTCAGTACACAAAAATTTTAAATTATCGAATTTAGTAGGACTTTCAGATGTGCTTGTTGGAAAAGAAGAACTTGAAAGTGCAGTTCAAAAGTATAGTGATGGCTTAAGTATATTAACCTCTGGAAAAGAAACCCCTAATCCTGCAGAAATGCTTTCATCAAAATCCATGAGTGAGCTGCTTAAAGTATTAGGTAGTAAATATGATATTGTTATTTTAGACAGCTCTCCAATCACAGCTGTAACAGATGCACAGATATTATCAACAAAGGTGGATGGGACTATTCTTGTAGTCAGAGCAGCTAAAACTAAAAGTGGTGATATAATTGAGGCAAAAGAGCTGCTAAATAATGTCGGAGCAAATATTATAGGGGCAATTTTAAACTCTGTTAAATATACAAAGAGGAATTCATATTATTATGGAAGTAAGGAGTGACATTTATAATAGATATTCATTCACATATAATACCTAATATAGATGATGGTTCCAAAAGCTTAGAAATGACATTAGAAATGCTTAAAAATGCAGAAAAAGATGGTACTAAAAAAATAGTAGCAACACCACATTACTATAGAGGTTATGGAGAAGCTAATATATATGAAGTTAAAGACTATGTGTATAAATTAAATAATCTGGTAAATGAATATGGAATTGATTTGGAAATATATAGTGGACAAGAGGTGCATTGCTCAGATTCTATAATAAAAGATTTAAAATCAGGTTTAATTGGGACAATTAATGACTCAAGATATATTCTAATTGAATTTGATTTTATTAGATTAGAAAAACATGTTTTTAATATGATTTATGAACTTCAAATTTCAAATATTATCCCTATTATAGCTCATCCAGAAAGATATTTATATCTAATAAAAAAGCCATACTATATTAATAAACTTATTGAAGAGGGATGTCTGTTTCAACTTGATGGGGGAAGTCTAGAGGGACAATTTGGCAAGCAAGTAAGAAAAACTGCTGAGATTTTTACTTCTAATGGGATATATAATTTCATAGGATCAGATGCACATAATAATAAAAATAGGAATACAGGTTTATCAAATTCTATAAATTTAGCTAATAGAAAAAATAATAAAATTAAAGATATATTTAAAGTAAGTTCAGAAAGATTACTTAAAAACAAATTAATAGGTTTTAAAGGACATAAAATTAAAGAAAAAAGTTCCTATTTCTTTTAAATTTTTCTCGGGTTAAATATTAGTATATGTATATAAAAATTTAAATATAAAATAGCTCTATTAAGTTGTTATTACATTAGTTAAAAAGTGCTAATCTTTTAGATTAAGCACTTTTTATTGTTCATAAAGTTCATATATAAACTTTATGAACATAATAATATATGGAATATAAATAATTAACTGGTAATCTATATATTTCCTTAAGCTGTTTATATTTATTAAAAAAATAAATTAATATTGAAATAAATGGAATTATTATTAAATAATAATAATAATTATAAATGTACGGAAATTTAAAAATTAATATAAGCCATAATGTAAAATTGTGAATTTCTAATAACTAATTATAAATAGTATATATCTAATATTATTTACTATATAGAAAAATTATATTTAAGTTTCATTTATTAGAAAAGAGTAGAGCTAATAAATATATGGTATGAGTACACACAGCACTTCTATAAGGGGGAAATAAGTGCAGGAAATTAATTTAAATAGGGAGGATAAGTTTTTAAATAACAAAAGAGAAGTAAATGTCGGATATTTATTTTTTAAGAGATTAATTGATATTTCAATTTCATTTTTAGGATTAGTAATTTTAAGTCCTTTATTATTGCTTATAGCTGCATTAATTAAGTTAGAATCTAAGGGATCAGCCATTTTTTCGCAATACAGAATTGGGCATAAAGGCAAGAAATTTAAAATGTACAAGTTTAGATCAATGGTTGAAGATGCAGAATTACTAAAGAAAAATCTTGTTGAAAAGAATGAAATGAGTGGTCCTATGTTTAAAATGAAAAGAGATCCTAGAGTAACTAAGATTGGAAAATTTATTAGGAAGACAAGTATAGATGAGATACCTCAATTATTAAATGTTTTAAAAGGTGAAATGAGTTTAGTAGGACCAAGGCCATCTTTAGAATCAGAGGTGAATGATTTTGAAAAATGGATGCTAAAAAGATTGGATGTAAAGCCAGGATTAACTTGCTATTGGCAAGTATCAGGAAGAAATGATATTGGGTTTGAGCAGTGGATGAATCTTGACATTAAATATGTAGATGAAAGAAGCATATTTGTAGATATTAAACTAATATTTAAAACAATATTTTTACTTTTAGGGGATAGACATGCAAGATAATAATGTTAAATTATTATTCTAATTGAATTGATTGGAATTAGAAATATAATTCACAATTTACCTTATTATGGCTAACTTAAAATAAGTTTATATTAATATTAAAATAGCAAGAAATAATTTAGGAGTGAATATTATAAAAATAGCATTAGTACATGACTGGTTACCTTTTATGGGAGGAGCTGAAAGGGTTTTAACAAATTTTTTGGAGTTATATCCCAATTCCCCTGTATATACAACAATATGTAATAAAAATAAGTTAGATGGAATATTAAAAGAAGCTAATGTAATAACATCTAGATTGCAAAAGAGTAAAAAAGAAATAAAAAATCATAGGACATTATTTCCTTTAATGATGTCAGCAATAGAAAGTTTTAATTTAAATGAATATGACATTGTACTGAGCAGTAGTTCAAGTGTTGCTAAAGGTGCAATAACATCTCCAAGTACAATGCATATTTGTTATTGTCATTCCCCAATGAGGTATGCATGGGAGTTTTCTCATGAATATGCAGAAAAAATGGTTGGGAAAAAACAAATGAAGCTTAAATTGTTAAGTTACTTTTTAACTTGGCTTAGAGTATGGGATAACACCTCTTCGGACAGAGTAGATTATTTTATTGCGAATTCTGAAAATGTAGCTAAGAGAATTTGGAAACATTACAGACGTGAAGCTGTTGTTATTCATCCTCCAGTCAGGTGTAATTTATTTAACATATCAGATATAGATGAAGATTATTTTTTAATAGTTTCAAGATTACAAGAGTATAAGAGAATAGACTTAGCAGTTGAAGCATTTAATAAATTAAAAATGCCATTAGTAATTATAGGTGATGGACCAGAGAGAGAAAAATTAGAAAAAATGGCTAATAGCAATATTAAATTTTTAGGAAGAAAATCGGATGAAATAATAAAAGAGCATTATTCAAAATGCAGAGCTTTTATTTTTCCAGGGGAAGAGGATTTTGGAATAACGCCTTTAGAAGCCATGGCAAGTGGCAGACCAGTTATTGCTTACAGAAAAGGTGGAGCATTAGAAACTGTTGTTGAAAATAAGACAGGCTTATTTTTTAATGAACAAACTTTAGAAGAACTTATAGATGCAATTAACAAATTTGCAAATATGGAATTTAGTAAAATTGAAATAAGAACTCATGCTGAAACTTTTGATGAAAGTATATTTAAATATAAGATTAAATCTTTTATAGATGAAAGGTATGAGGAGTTTAAAAATAGGTCTTTTAATTAATAAATAGCAATGTGATTTTAATGTTGTTTTGATTAAAGAATATGAATTTTTATAAAGTAAACTGATATTGGGAGATATTATGAAAAGAATACTAATTGTAGAGGGACAAAGAAATGTTGCAGGGGGTCAGAGAATAACATTAAAACTCTGTAAAGCCCTAGAAAGTAGTTATGATGTATCAATTTTTTTGCCTAAAGGAAATAATGAACTTTCATTATATTTAAATGAATATAGTCAAAATAAGTTTACATTATTTGATTTTTCCTTTGGAAAGAAAAAAATAGTTGATTATTTAAAGTTTTTATTGAATTTTATATACATTCCAATAGAGCTTTTTAAAACAGTAAGAGAGAACAACATACAGTTAATATATATTCAATCTCAAAAAATGATTCCGTACTGTGTCGTAGTAGCTTCAATATTAAAGATACCAGTTATAGCTCATCTGCATGTATATCATATAGATGCGAAGGCAAGAAAAATACTAAATTTCTTTTTAAAATTCAAGTGCATAAGGAAGATCGTAGGAGTTTCTAATTATGCACTATCACAGTTAAGTGATGGAAATAAAAAGAAGGCAAAAGTAATTTACAATTATGTAGATTTTAAAGCTAATAACCATAAAAAAATTGATATATTACATGAATATAATTTAGCTGTAATTGCAGATGTAATAAGACAAAAGGGACACAATGTTTTAATTGAGGCGCTAGATAAAATAAAAGATTTAGATTTAGGTGCTTATATAATTGGTGAAGAGAAAGATTTAGAATACAGTAATGAGTTAAGGAACTTATTGAGAAATTTAGAATTAACAAATAAGGTGACTTTTACAGGAAAAGTAGAAGGAATAGGAGATATTTTAAATAAGATGGATTTAGTAATAGTTCCATCAATAGAGGGCTTTGAGACTTTTTCATTATCAATGGTTGAAGCTTGGCTTAAAGGAGTTCCAACAATAGCTAGTGATTTAGGTGGAATGAAAGAGTTAGTAGACAGCTTTTTAAATAAATATAAAGACAACCTTTTATTTAAGACAAATGATTCAGAGGATCTTTCAAAGAAAATTCAAAATATTCTTAAAGATGAGGAGTTATATAAAGAGCTATCTTCATCAATAAGAGAAACTGCCTATATAAATTTTAGTAGAGAAAGATTTGAATTAATAATTAATAATCTAATAAAGGAAGTATAAATGAAGAAAATTTCTATAATCTTAGTAAATTATAATGGAAATTTAGATACTTTAGATTGTATAAAAAGTATCAAGAAAAGTGATTATGAAAATTACAATATTATAGTAGTAGATAATGAATCAAAAATGCAAAACTATATAGCTCTTAGTAATGATTTACTTCATCAACAAGATGTAATCTTAATAAGAAGTGATAAAAATTTAGGCTTTGCAGGAGGAAATAATATTGGAATAAAGTATGCCCTATATAAACTTAAGAGTGAATATGTACTCCTTCTTAATAATGATACTGTAATAAAGGAAGACACCTTAAGTGAGTTAGTTAAGGCTGCTGAAAAGTTTAAGGATTCAGGAATTATTGGAGGAAAAATATATTACTATTTGGAAAGAAATAAAATTTGGTATGCAGGAGGATATATTAACTGGAGAAGATTTACTACTTTTAATAAAGGAATTGGTGAAATAGATACAGGTCAATATGATGAAATACAAGAGACAGAATTTATTACAGGTTGCACTATGCTTATAAAAAGTGAAGTTATAGAAAAAGTAGGATATTTGCCAGAAGAATATTTTATGTATTATGAGGATACAGATTACAATATTCAAGCTATATATGCAGGATATAAATTATATTATACTCCAAAGGCAGTAATTTATCATAAGGTAAGTTCATCTACAGGTGGTGAAGAATCATCATTTTCAATAGAATATGGAACAAGAAATAGGCGTTATTTTATGAAAAAATTTAAAAATAAAGTTAATGTTATATCTTATTTGTATTCAGTGGCATTTTTTTATTTAACAAGGCTAATAAAAATTATAATTTACAGTTTAAAAAGAGAAAAGGAGAAGAGAAAAGCAATGTTTAGATGGTTGCATAAATATATATAATACCCATAGGCATATAAAGCAATGATCATAATAAACATTTCATAAAGTTAGAGAATAAAAAATTAATGATTTTAAGGAGAAAATGGTGTGGAAGATACTGTAGTAAAAAAAAGGATAAGGCTTGATTCAATACAAATGCTTAGAGGAATAGCAGCATTGCTTATTGTATTATTTCATAGCACACAAATCTATCAGAATTCTGCAAATTTTAACTATTTAAATTGGGCATTCAAATTTGGCTTTATTGGAGTTGACTTATTTTTTGTTATAAGTGGTTTTATAATTTTATATGTTCATCAAGATAATTTGGGACAAAGGGAATATACAAGAAAATATTTTAAATCGAGAATGTTTAGAATATATCCATTATATTGGATAATATTATTTGTAGTAGCTTCAGTGCATTTTTTTATTCCAACTTTTGGAGGAGGCTATGAAAGAAATATAGGATATTTGTTTCATAATTTTTTACTGATTCCACATACATATGCTTTTATATTGCCACAGACTTGGACTTTAACTTATGAAGTTATTTTTTATATAGTATTTGGAATAGGCATTTATAGTAATAATAAAATTCTAAGATCAATTTTTTATGTTTGGGCAATAATATGTGGATTTAATTTGCTTGGTGTGCTTAAGTTTAGAAGTTTATATACAGAAACATTATTTAATCCAGTTATTTTAGAATTTTTAATGGGAACTATATTATATTATATAGTTAGCAGATTTAAAGATAAAATAAAAAAATTATACTCTGATTTAAGTATAGTTATAGGAGTGATTATTTTAGTTATATTGATCACAATGGTATATTGGGATATTTATTATGGAAATAGAATATTATTTGGATTAGCATTTTCAATAATACTTTTTGGAATTATTACAAAGAATCTTAAATATAAAAGATCTTATAATAAAACATTTGTCTTATTAGGTAATTCTTCTTATTCAATTTTCTTGACACATTATACTTTATTATCAGCCTCAGTAAAGCTTCTTAAAGAAATAGATATTTGTAATAATTTTACTATATCAATAGTTAATTTGATTATAGTAATTTTAGGAATCACTTGTTATAAGGTGATTGAGAAGCCAATATGGTTAAAGTTAAGGTGAAAATATGGGCGTTTATATAGTATTATTAGGAATTATATTATTAATAGCATGTATACCATTTAAAATAGATAAAATTAAATGTGTAATATACTTTCTTATACTTTGGGCAGTATCAGGACTTAGATATGGAATAGGAACTGATTACAATAACTTCTCAGAAATGTTTTATAAAATTCAGTCAGGTGCAAAAGTCAAAGAGGTAGAAATAACTTTTGTATATTTAAATGAATTTCTCGGGAAATATTATAAAAGTTCTCAGGTCCTTTTTATAATAACTTCATTAATAACTATAAGCTTAATAGTAAAGAGTATATATGACTATAGTATAAATAGAAACTTAAGTATAATTTTATTTATCACTTTAGGCTACTATCAAGGATCTTTTAATGGTTTTAGGCAATATATTGCAATAGCTATATGTATGTATTCAATTAGATATATATTTAATAAAAATTTATTTAAATATATTATTGCTATATTAATAGGAAGTTTATTTCACTCTAGTGCACTTGTATTTATTCCAATATATTTTGTGAATAAAATTAAAATATCTAAGAAAGTATATATGATTATCTTAGCGATATTTATAGGAGTTTCAAATGCTTATAATTTTATTATTGAAATATTATTGCCTAAAATTAGTCCATATTATTTTAATAAATATTCAGATTCTAATTTTTTTTCTTTAGGGGTTAATGGAAAAGCAGAATATATATATTTTTTATGTTTCCTTTTAATTTTAATAATAAGTATTTTTAAAATAGACATTATAAGAAAAATAGATGAAAAAAGCCAGATCTATTTGAATCTATGTATTATATCTATATTATTTATTGCACTTGGATTTAAGAGTCAATTATTATTTAGAATATCATTGTATTTTTCAATATACTTTATCTTTTTAATACCAACATTAATAATATCATTTAAAGTTAAATTAAGACCAATATTATATACATTGCTAAGTTTGTTTTTAATGTTCTTTTTCTTTACTGTTCTTATAAGCAGAGATCAAGTAATCCCTTATAAAATAAATGAAAGTTTTGTTGAAGAGATTTTAAGCTGAAATAGAAAATATATTATAAGTGAAATTCAGAGTAAAATATTAAATTTATGAAAGGAAAAGTATAGATATGAAACTTGTTAGTGTTATTATACCTTGCTATAATCAAGGCGAATTTTTAGAGGAAGCTTTAGATAGTGTACTTAAACAGACTTATAAAAATACTGAAATTATTATTGTTAATGATGGATCAGATGATCATAAAACTATTAAAATATTAAAAAATATAAAAGAAAACATAAGTTTAAAAGGAAAAAATATAAAGATTATTCCTATTGAAAATTCTGGAGTATGTATTGCAAGAAATATTGGGATAAATAATAGTAATGGATATTATATACTACCTTTAGATGGTGATGATAAAATAGAAAATACTTATATAGAAAAATCTGTTAAGGTTTTAGAGGAAAAGAGCAATGTTGATATTGTATATTGTATAGCAAAATATTTTGGAGATAGAAAAGGAGTATTTTCACTTCAGGACTTTTCTGAAAAAGAAATGTTAAAACAAAATTTAGTTTTTTCTTGTGCTATGTATAGAAAAAGAGATTTTGAAGAAGTGGGTGGATATAATTCGTATATGATAGATGGGCATGAAGACTGGGATTTTTGGTTATCAATGATTGAAAAAGGGAAAAAGTTTCACAGAATAAATGAAGTTTTATTTTATTATAGAATAAAAAACATATCTAGGAACTCTAAGATTATAAAAAATATTGATTTAGAAGAAAATACTAGATCTCAGATATTTGAAAACCATAAAGAATTGTATAAAAAATTTAATATAAAAACTAATTCAATTGCAGAAAGAAAAACTATAGCTAATAGAATAATTAATAAAATAAGGCAGATTCTACAAAAGTCGAAGCTTTATTTTATAGATAAGAAAAATAGCATATTTTCATAATGATTTAATAAATATAATTTGTTTCGCTATCTAAAATAGCCACAATAAGTAAACATAATAGATTATTTGAAAATTATTAATTCGATTAAAAATTATTAAAGGAAAAGAGTATGAGGAAGAAAAAAGCACTAATCAATGCAAGTGTGAGTATACTAGCATTTATAATAACTTTTATACCTAATTTAATAACAAGAAAAATATTTTTAAAGGTTCTTGGAGATGACTTATTAGGTTTAAATTCCCTATATACTAATATAATTGGATGGTTATCTATTTTCGAATTAGGAGTAGGGACTGCAATTATTTTTTCATTATATAAACCATTTGCAGAAGACAATAAAAAGCTAGTAAAATCATATATTAGATTTTATGGTAAATTTTATAGAAGAATAGGAATAATAATTTTATTTATAGGTTTATTAATAACACCATATTTGAAATATTTTATAAATGGAAATATAGATTTAAATATAGTGAAATTAGGTTTTATTATATTTTTAATTAACAGTTTTATATCTTATTTATTTTCTAGTAGATTATCTATTTTAAATGTTGCTCAAGAATTTTACAAAGTTAATATTGGAGTAACTGCTTCAAAGCTAATGATTCTATTTATTCAATTCTTAATACTTAAAACTTATCCAAGTTTTATTTTATATATTTTAACTCAATTAGTAATAAATCTTATATATTTTATAATAATAAATTTATATATTATAAAAAAGTATCCATGGATTAAAGGAAAAGGAGAAGATTTAGAGAAAAATGAAAAAACTTCTTTATTAAAAAATATAAAAGCCATGTTCATGCATAAAATTGGAAGTTTAATTGTATTTAGTACAGACAATATTATAATATCAAAATTTATTGGATTAGCTACTTTGGCTAATTATGCAAACTATAACATTGTAATTACTGCTTTTCAAACTATTATATCTAAAGGTATGGAGGGGGTAACTTCTAGTATAGGAAATTTATTAACAGAAGATAATAAATCTCGATTTTCAGAAATACACAAAAATATGTTTTTTTTAAATTTCTGGATTACTTCCTTTATAGTGATAAGCTTATATAATACACTTAATCAGTTTATTGGAATATGGGTGGGAAAAGAATATTTACTAGACTCATTAACTTTTAATGTCTTACTAGTTAATTTATATTTGACTCTTATGAGAGGTTCTATAGAAAAATTTAAAGAGGGAAGTGGAAACTTCTATAGGGACAGATATGCACCTATATTTGAAGCTGTAATTAATCTTATTAGTTCAATTTTATTAGTAAAGCACATTGGAATAGCAGGCGTTTTTATAGGAACATTAATATCAAATGTAACAATAATATTTTGGGTTCAACCTTATATGGTATATAAATATGTATTTGAAGAAAGATTAGTTAATTATTTTAAAATATACTTTAAATATTTAGTAATTGGATTAATAATATTAGTCTTTACCGAAATTCTAGTTATTCCATACAAATATATTTTCACATTAAGAAGTTTTATTTTAAATTGTATATTAAATATAGCAATAATAAATTCACTATATTTAATAATATTTTTTAGAACTAATGAATTTAAATACTTTAAAACTATTTTTAATAATTTATTAATGAAGTACACCAGTTCAAAGACTAAAAATAAAAAATAGTATATTTTCTAATTAGTACAAGGAGTCATGTTAAGCTGATAACTAAAACCAAAAAACACCACAAGAATTATGCCTTATATGATGATATAATAATTATGAAAATAAAATTAGAATTTATTTTACACTAATAAATTCATAAAAAATCAATAGATATATTAATATATAGTTTAAATATAGGCATTAATATAAATATTGATTTTTATTACAAAAGATGAAACTACCACTAATGGTAGATTAAGGTGAAGTGAGTGTTTTAGTTATGAATGGAATTTTTTCGGAAAATAGTAAAAGAGATTTTTATATAACCAGAAATAGGCTTAGTGAAAAAATTGATAATGGACTTATACTTAACAAAATAGTATATATTTTTGGGCAAATTGGATTGGGAAAAACAGTTGCAGTTATAGACTATGTTAGGGAATATTCAAAGAATGTTGATTTTTATGAATTGAAAAATGAACATAATAATGAAAACGAATTATTATTACTAATATATAAGTTTTTATCTAAAGGAAAATTAAATGTATCACATAATATTAATGATAACAACATTGATTCTAAAGTGATTATTAAAAATTTAGCTAAAAACTTTAAAGAAGAAAAAACTCAAAGGATAATTATTTTAGATAATTTAAATTTAATAACTAATAACAATATTAATGAAATGATTTCTATATTTATAAAAAATTGTCCTAAAAATTATAGATTTATATTAATAAGTGAAAAAAGAGTACCTACTTCTTTTAGTTATTTTCTAGCTAATAGAGAAATTTATATAATTAATGGTGATGATTTGAGATTTAGTAAAGATGAAATAAAAGAGCTATATATTAAAGAAAAAGTTATTCTTACTAATAATGAATTAAATAGAATATATAGTAGTACAAGAGGCTGGCCAGTACTATTAAATACATTACTAACAGAATTCAAATTAAACAATACAATAGATATAGAAGAAATTCTTAGCAATAATGAGTATATAGAAGATTTTTTAGATAGTGCTCTTTGGTCAAAATGGAACTATAGAACAAGAAAATTTTTTATGATAATCTCTCTTTTTAAAGAGATTAATTTGGAACAGGCTATTGAGATAACAAGTAATGAAGAAGCTAAATTTTTACTTGACGATTTTGCAGTAAAAAAAAATAATCTTAATTATAGCCTTAACCCAATATTTTTGAATTTTATAAAGTCAAAATCAAAAGAAATGAATAATTATGAAGTAAAAAAATTATATATAAAATCAGCAAAATGGTTTGAAAAAAATCAGAGATATTTAGAAGCAGCACAATCCTATTACAATGCTGAAGACACTGAAAATGAGATTATTAACCTGGAAAAATTTTGCAACAATAGATTAGTGTTTACTAAATTTTCCTTTGTTGAAAGTTATATTAGAGAACTACCTAAAGAAATTTTAAATAATAATGTAACACTATGTAGTGTTATGGCAATAATAGAAATAGTTTATTTTAGACCAGAAAAAGCTAAAAAATGGTATATGAGATTATTAGAGATAAGAGAAAATATTATAAATAAAAACAATAATATTTTAGAGGAAAGTAAAAGAAAAGTAATTAGCAATATATATAATTCTAAATTAGAATGTAATAATAAAATTAAGCTTCCAGATTTTAATGCTAAAGAGGCTATAGAATGTAGAGACAAACTTAGGGAAGTTGATGAAAAAATTGCATTTTTATATTTATCTATGCCACAAGTATCGGAAGAGGAAATATTTGCCAACTTTTATAAAAAATACATTTATGGTTTTAGGCATGGATTAAGATTCGAAAAACTAAGTTTAACAGCAAATTTTCCAAGCATGTTAAGGGGACTTAGAGATTCTTCAAAAGCATGGAATAATTATGAGAAATTACCGACTAATATGAATGAAATAATAGAAGAAGGATATGGAGAATATGGAGTAGGGGTAGCAGGGATAGTTAAGGCTGAAGTTGACTATGAAAAAAATAATATTAATAAAGCCTTAGCTAGGCTATCTAAAGAAATTATTAGATGTAGTAATGGTGGACATATAGATACAATATTTGTTGCCTACATAATAATGCAAAAAATATTGTGCGTTAATGGGAATGCTAGAGAAGCTAATACGTATTTAAATAGAATGAAAGCATTAATAGAAGAAAATGATGCATATTATCTTATGAAAAATTTAAATTGTTATTATGTAAAACTTGATCTTTTAAATGGAAAGACAAAAAAATCTAGAGAGTGGTTTTCAAATTATTTAAATGAAAGAAATAAAAAGTTTAATTCTTTAGATATGTTTGAATATTTTATTAAAGCAAGGATATATATTTTAAATAAGGAATATGTAATGGCAAATGCCTTTTTGCAGATGTTATATGAATTAAATAAAGATTATAATAACGAAACCAATATAATAGAATGTTGTATTTTGCAGGCTATATCATTATATAGGGCTAAAGATGAAATACTAGCATTTGAAAAAATAGAAGAGGCCATAAGACGAGCTGAACCATTAAGTTATATAAGAATATTTGCAGATGAGGGTGAACCTTGCTACGAAGTCTTAAATAAGTACTTTAAAAGTAACAGATTAAATAATATGTTTAATGATGAATATTTAAAAAAAGTTTTAACTGAAACAAGAAAATTTGCAGAACTTTATCCTAAATATTTAAAAGAAGAAAATGAAGAAGTTAAGATTCAACTTACAAAATCTGAAACCAGAGTAATTAAGCTTATCTATAAAGGAATGTCTAATATTGAGATAAGTGAATATTTAAATATAAAAATAGATACAGTGAAATTTCATGTAAAGAATATATATAGTAAGCTAAATGTAAAAAACAGAATGCAGGCAGTACAGGTAGCAAATGAATGTGGGATTTTATAAAAACCTACCTTAAAAGGTAGTTCATTATAAAAAAAATATTGATATAATTTACTTAGTTATTTGATTAAACAAATAAAACTAAAGATGAAATAGTGTTAATATATTATTAATATTAATTAATTACACAAGATGACTATAATTATATTAAATATGACTACACAATGTATTTTCAACTATGAGAAACAAGGGTATAAAAATAAAACGGCTATTAATTTTATATTTACACTATTACACAAGAAATAGCAATATTAGCATTCATATCTAAGTTGCTATTTTTTGACATTAATTTATAAAGTAAAACTACACTAAAGGGTAGTTACATAAGATATTGATGTTGATATAATTCATTTATAAATAAGACAAGCATAAATAAAAATTCAATTTGATATTGAAAGGGCGATTTACAAATGAAGAATATAGGGTGGAAACAAATTAATAGAAAATGGTACTTTTTTAATGAAAATAGCTCAATTATGACAGGTTGGGTACAGGATGGAGAAGGCTGGTATTATACAAATGAATCAGGGGAAATGAAAACTGGATGGATTAAAGATGGGGAAGCATGGTATTATACAAATGGTAATGGGCTATTGAAGACTGGATGGATTAAAGATAATGAATCGTGGCATTATGCTAATAGAAATGGAGTAATTCAGACAGGAGTAATTAAAATTAATGGGAAAGTACATTGTTTTGACATTAATGGAGTAATGCAAACAGGACAAGTTGAAATTGATAATTATAAATATGATTTTGGGGTAAATGGTGAATTAAAAGGTAATAAAGAACCAATGATCAATAAAATTTTTATTAATAGAGGAATTCAAGTAGATTTAGAAGAAAGCATAGAAGCAATATAATAAGGGAAAATTTTGATATATAGTTTCAATTTAGAAGATATTATTTAATTAATGATTAGAAAAGAATAGGATAAATAATTTTTTATAAGTTTTATACTTATAAAAAAATTATTTATCCTATTCTTGTTTTATTATTTAGAATCAGCAAATAATAAACTATATTAATTATTTAGAACTAAAGTAATAGACTAGGTGTATCAGCAAAATGATTTGTTACTATTTAGAAGTATATAAAATATATGGTATAATTTACTATTATATTATTTATATACTTCTAAATAGAATTTAAATTAAATAATAAAGGAGGAGTCTTAATGACAAAAGTATTATGTACTTTTAATTTTGGTAAAGAAAAAATTGAAAAACTTTCAGAATTAGGATATGAAATTATTATAGAAAATGAGAAAAATTTAGTCTATTCAGATAAATTTAAAGATGTTGAATGTTTAATTGCATATGATCCATACAAAAGCTTTGATATTAGTAAATTGACAAATTTAAAGTGGATTCAAACTTTAAGTGATGGGATTAATCAAATTCCTAAAGAAAAAATTGAAAATGATAAGATAACTATAACAAATAACAAGGATGGCTATAGTATACCAATAGCAGAATGGATAGTGTGTAATGTACTTTCACTTTATAAAAATAGCATGCAGTTCTATAGGAATAAAGAAAATAAAATTTGGAAAATGGATAATTCTCTTATGGAGATATATGGACATACAATTGGAATAATAGGTACAGGCACAATTGCAATTGAAACAGCTAAAAGATTTAAAGGTTTTGGAGTAAATTTATTAGGGCTTAATACTAATGGGCGAGATATAGAATATTTTAATGAATGTTATTCAAATAGTAATTATTCTGAAATGATTAGCCAATGTGATGTTGTAATATGTCTATTACCTATTACAGAGAAAACATATCATTTTATAAATGAAGATTTGTTTTCAAAAATGAAGGATGGAGTTATCTTTGTAAATGCATCAAGGGGAGATGTTGTTGATGAAAATAAGTTAATTGAGAATATTAAAAGTGGCAAAATAAAAGCAGCAGCCCTTGATGTGTTTGAGAATGAACCTCTAACAAAGGAAAATCCTTTATGGAATTTTGATAATGTAATTATTACTCCCCATAATTCTTGGATTTCTCAACATATTCTTGAAAGAAGATATAAATTAGTTTATGAAAATATGTTTAGATACAAAAAGAATGAAAAATTATTGAATATAGTAAATATAAATAGAGGATATTAGTACAAAAAGACCCAATAATTTTATATATTTATGTATATTATAATGATGGATAAACATGATTAGTGTGGAAAAATATCTAAATATTTCTTTAAAACATGTAATAATAATGTTATTATTTAAGTATATATACTTATTCATTTAGTACTAATTAACTACATTGATGAAAGTATAAGAGCTGAAAAATATCATTGTATATTAAAGAACACACAGGAAGTAGGGGGAGGACATATTAATGAAGGCTAAATTTAATTTAAAAAAAGTTATTTCTTACTTGTTAATTTTTACTGTATTTTTCACAAGTATACAACTTGGAAGTATAAAAAAGGCTAGTGCATTAGATGCTACATTTATACCTGAATTATTAGTAAAAGCTGATAATGAAGAACTTATAATTGATAAGAAAGGATCTAGCTATATATGCGAATTAATAAATATAGGAACTAAATCATTTACCATAGAATCTAGTGGTAAAGCAGATGTCGCAGGCAAAATATGGGATGTTGATACTGTAACTAGCTCAAGTACTAATATGACAGTTACTAGTGGTACATCAAGTAATGGTGGTAAAAGATATACAATTGGTAATATAACTAATTATGATGATTTTACTTTAAAGGTTAAGTTAATTGAAAGAAATGATAAAAGTCAAACAAGAGAATATCAAATAAAAATGAGTTTTGAAATAGAGTCAAATCTTAAATTTAATTATATTAGAATAAGTGATGCAAATAATTTAGCTAACTTTAAAAATATAGATTTCAATGAACGTGAATCTGATGGAACATATAGAACTACTATAGATGAAGATGTAGACTCAGCAAAAATTGAATTAGTAGATTCAACACAAACTACTATGACATCAGGAGTAAAAGTTAATGGAAGTACTGGCAATGTTGTTAAATTATCAGGTGGAGATAATCTGGTTACAATAACAATAACACGTAATAATACAACAAGAGAATATCGTTTAATAATAACTAAAAAGGGTAAAGCAATGTTAAAGTCATTAGTTCCTTCAGCAGGAACATTATCACCAGCTTTTACAGGCGATAGTTATGACTATACAATTAATGTTCCTACAACTCAAACAACCATTGCATTTACACCAACTTCAGTAGATAATTCAACTACTATTAAAGTCAATGGAAATACTGTAAAGAGTGGTAAGAGAAGTCCTGATATAAAACTTAAAGAAGGAGAAAATAGGATTTCTATTGTTGTAACTACAAAAGAAGGAGCAAGTGCAACATATAATGTAGAAGTAACCCGTGCAGAAACTTTTAGAAGTTCATTGCTTACTAGTTTAAGAATAAGTAGTGGAAGTATTTTACCTAGCTTCAACAAAGGCGTATTTGAATATAGCGCAACTGTTGAAAATAATGTTACAGCAATAATGGTTACACCAACAGCAGAAGATCCTAATGCTACTATTACAGTTGAGGGAAAGAAAGTCCCAAGTGGAGCAACTTCAGGCTATGTTACTTTAGATGAAGGTGGAAATACAATTAAAGTAAAGGTAACAGATACTAAAGGTGATAGTGATACTTATATTATAAACGTATCAAGAAAGTATTCTAAAGATAATGTTAACTTAAGTGGTTTATCTGTAACAGATGGAACTATGTCGCCAAAGTTTGATCCAGAAACATATATTTATAGTGTTAAGGTTGATAGAAATATAGAAAAAGTTAGAGTTAAATTTACAGCTCAAAACGAAAAAGCAACTATTAAAATAGGTGATAAAACTTATAATAGTGGACAAGAATCTGATTATATTAAACTTGAGCAAGGAGCAAATCTAGTTGTAGTTCAAGTAACATCTGAAGATAAAAAGATAACTACTACTTATAAATTGAGTATAATTAGAGGACAAATAGAAGGAACTAATCAGTGGGTTTTAGTTTCGGGTGAATGGACTTTCTATAACGGATATGGGGTTCAAGTTAAAAACCAATGGGTAATTTATGATAATGAATGGTATTTTCTGGATATAAATGGTCATATGAAAACTGGATGGATATATGAAAGTGGCAATTGGTATTACTTAAATCAAAATGGAATTATGCAAAAAGGATGGTTCTATGATAGAGGATACTGGTATTATCTTCAAGGTGATGGAGCCATGAAGAGAAATTCATGGGGTCAATATGATGGAAATTGGTATTTATTTAATGACCTTGGAGAAATGCAAACAGGTTGGACATTATATGGACCATATTGGTATTACATGAATGAAAAAGGTGTAATGCAAAAAGGATGGATAACATATGATAAAAACAAATATTATATGAATGATGATGGAACAATGAGAAATGGATGGCTATATACAGGCTCATCATGGTATTATTTAGGAGCAAATGGTGCTATGAAGACTGGATGGCAAACAATAAATGGAAAGAAGTATTACTTTGATGCAAATGGCGTAATGAAGACAGGAATGTTATTTCTAGATGGAAGATGGATTAACTTAAATAATATTTAATTATTATTAATTAAATGATAAAAAATTAAGGAGTATCTCAATATTAGGTTCGAGATACTTCTTAATTTTTTAATTATTTAGTATAAGTAATCATTAGCAGTATAATATTATACTTGTTGAAGATGGAAAATTATAGTGATATCATATATATGTAATAATATTTTTGGGTATTTTAATCAAATTTGTTGAGGTGAATTAAAGATTATGGAAATGGAAAAAAATTTAAGTATTAGAGCTAAGCTGTTAATTACACATGTTTTTATGGCATTATTAGTCTTGATAACAGGTTTTGTAGGAATAAATCAACTTACTAAAGTTAAAAACGGAAAAATAGATATTAAAGGAATAGATAATTCCAATACTATATTATTTAGTATAATGGTAATAAGCATTATATTGTGTTTTGCATCATATTTTTTTATGAAAAAAATTATAGTGAATAGAATAAAAGCATTAGAGAAATTAGCAGAAAGAATGTCAGGTTATGATATTTCACAAGGGGTAAAGATAAATTCAAATGATGAATTAGGGAAAACTGGGAAAGCTCTTAATAAGGCGCAAGATAATATGAGTGAGCTTATTAAAAATATTCTTAGAGAATCTTTTAATATGAATGAATTAAGCGAAGAACTTTCTGAAAGTGTTAATCAAATAACTTCAAAGTTTCAATTAGTTGATACATCAAGTAAGCAAATAAATTCCACAATGTCAGATACAAGTGCAACAACAGAAGAAATAGCTGCTTCTATTGAAGAAGTTAATTCAAGTATGGATAACTTGTCCCAAAGGGCTGAGGAATGTAGTAAAAATGCAGAAGAAATTAAAGTAAGAGCAGAGAATGTAAAAGAAAATAGCAAAATAGCAATAAGTAATACAAGAAAAATTTATGATCAAAAAGAAAATGATATTATAAAAGCAATTGAAGATGCGAAAGTTGTTGAAGAAGTTAAAGTTATGGCAGAAGCTATAGCAGGAATAGCAGAGCAGACAAATCTTTTAGCATTAAATGCTGCCATAGAGGCCGCAAGAGCTGGAGAATCAGGAAAAGGATTTGCAGTAGTTGCAGAAGAAGTACGAAAACTTGCAGAAGAATCTGCAAATACAGTTGGTACAATTAAAGATACAATAATAAAAATTCAACAAGCATTTAAGAATCTTTCCAAAAGTAGTAGAGATATACTTGATTTTATGGGAAATGAAGTTAATAAAGAGTTGCAGTCTTATAGTAAAATTGGGGAAATCTATAGTAAAGATGGAGAATTTATAAGCGGAATAGCAGCAGAATTAGTGGCTATGGCAGAAGAAGTTGAAGCAACTGTATCTCAAATTAGTGAGGCACTACAAGGCACTGCAGCAGATGTTCAAAAAGCTTCAGAAAACACAGAAGCAATTCAATTAGAAATAGAAGGAAGTGCTGTTTCTATGGAGAAAGTAGGAGAAGCATCAAATAATCAAACAAAAATATCATTAGAATTAACACAATTAGTTCAGAAGTTCAAAATCTAATGTATTAGCATTTAAACAAAGTAGATTATATAATATTTATAAATATAAGAAAATAGTTAATATAGAGAAAATTTTATTAGCAAAGAATACATAGTTATTTTAAGAAAATGATTATGTATTTTTTTGTATATAAACTAAAATATAACAATATTAAAAAAACACTAAAAAAAATATATATATTAATAATATGGTAATTTATATATACTATAATATAATATATAACAATATTTTTAGACATAAATTGAAAAAATAAATTGAAAGAGGTAAAATTATAGTAATAAATGGTATAAATTTATATTAATAGGGGGAATTAAATATGAAAAAGAGAGGGAAGATAGCTGTAAAGTTAATTTTAGGAGTTTCTTTAATTATAATGGTTGCACTATTAGTAGTTGGGGAAATTTCAATATTAAAATCTAAAGAAGTATTAGAGAACAATCTATACTTGACTAGTATTCAAACATTAAAAGAGGTGGACAAAGGTTTTTCAAAACATATGGATATAGTTTCTCAGCAAGTTAATGTATTAACTAAAAATCACTATATACCTAAGCTTATAGATACAAATTCAGATCATGATACTATTATTAAAGATATCCAAGAATCTCTTAAAGCAGTAAAAGAAAATTTAGATGGGACTGTGAATGTATATTTTGGAGGAGAATATGGTGAATTTATAACAGATAGAAATGTTCAATCATTAGAAGAATTTAATTTCAAAGATAGGGATTGGTACAAAACAGGAAAAGAAGCAAATGGGAAAATTTTATATACTAAACCATATGAAGATAGTATAACAGGAAAACAAGTAATGACAGTAGTTAAGAGTGTTAATGATGAAAATGGAAATTTTATAGGAGTAATTGGATTTGATATATTAGCAGATTCTATGAAGGAATATATTTCAGAAATAGAATTGCTTAAAACTGGATATGTTTTACTTGTTGATAATGATGGAAATATAATTGTTGATAATGAAAAAAATAATATTGCAAAAGATACTATTAATACTTTAGAATTTTGGGGAAAAGCTAGTAGTGAAGAAAATGGAACATATAAATGGAAAATTAATGGAGAAACAATGTATTCTTGCAAAGCGACCAATGCAGAGACTGGATGGCAATTAATTGGAATTATTAATGAAAAAGAAGTCAGCGATAATATGAGCATTATCAAATTAACAATTTTTATTGCAGTTGTTGCATCTATTATAATAGGAATTTTAGTAGTATCAATTTTATCATTAGCAATAGTTAAAGAAATAAAGAAGTTAAACAAATCTATAGACAAAGTTTCAAAAGGTGATTTCACAGAAAAAATAAATGTAACTGCAAATGATGAATTTGGGGAACTTGGGGACAACTTTAATTATATGGTAGATAATGTGGCTAAGTTAATGAAAAATGTTAAAAGTACTTCAAAACAATTAATAGAAGCATCTATTAATATTTCTAGTATGTCAGAAGAGACAACAGCATCTGTTTCAGAAGTTGCAAATGCTATTTCTGAAGTAGCACAAGGTGCCACAAGTCAAGCACAGGCAGCATCTAGTGTGGCTACTAATATGGATTCATTATCTGATAAAATTGATGAAATAGATGAAGATACAGATAATATAGGAAATTTATCTTCAGATGCTGAACACTTAAGTAATAGAGGAATAAGGACACTTAATGCATTGATTGAAAAATCTAAAAAAACTAGAGAAAATTCAATTGAATCAGCAAAAATAGTAAATGAGATGGGAAAAAGCATAGAGAAGATAAATTATATGTCTAATGCAATAGCGGGAATAACTGAACAAACGAATCTTCTATCTTTAAATGCAAGTATAGAAGCAGCTAGAGCTGGTGATGCTGGAAAAGGATTTGCTGTAGTAGCGACAGAAATAAGAAAACTGGCAGATGAATCTAAACACTCTACTGATGAAATTAAGAGTATAGTTGATGAGATAAATAAAAAGACAAATGATGCCCAAAAAGCTATGGAAGAGAGTGTGAATATTCTTGGAATACAGGATAAAGCTATAGAATCAACTAAAGAAATATTTAATGCCATAGTGTCAGCTATAAATTCACTAACAAATGCTATTAAAAATATAAAGATTTTGAATGAAAATATGAATGAAAACAAAGAAAAGGTAAAGTATGAGGTAGAAAATATATCTTCAGTATCGGAAGAAACAGCATCAGTGTCAGAAGAGGTTACAGCTTCAGCAGAAGAAGTTACTGCCACTATGGATGAACTTACTGAATATGCAAATCAGCTAAATAGTATAGCAAACAAATTAAAAGAGGAGATAAAACAATTTACATTATAAAGTAGGATTTTATATGAAAATTAGATGCAATAAGAACAATGATTTTTGATTATAATATAAAAATATAGATAAACAGTTATATCTGAAAAGTAAAAGTTATTAATAGAGAAAGTAGTGTGATAAGAACTAAAATTAAATTTAGTCACAATACTTCTTATATTGTAGCTTTTACTTTTTAACTTTATTATTTAGTATTTTAAGTTATATATGTATTAATTGAAATGTATTATAATGATAAAATTTTGATTATCCTTCTGGTAAATAAATATACTATCTTTAAAATATAAGATTACCAATTAAATATAATATAATAATATGGATTGGATAGAAAAAATAGAAAAAGTATTTTAATCCTGTACCTTTTTTGCCGTTATAACAAAGCATAAAAGGAAAAGCTAAAATCATCATCCATTGATAATCAACAAATAGTAAATGATGTAGACCATCACTAGCAGATAAGGACAGAAGAAAATATGCAATGCAGAATAGACCATAAGCTTGAATTGTTTTTAACTTTGTATCTTTAAAATAATACATAAGAACACCTAAAAATACAAATATAAAAGATCCTTCGTTAAAAATTAGATTTGGAAGTATCGCTCCAATGAACATTATTAAATTATTTAATGGTATTATAATAATTCCTAAAATACATATCATACTAGAAAATACTTGAAAAAAGATAAAATTTCGCATCAATTTTCTTCCTTCAATAGGATTTTCTTTTTTATATTCTCTAATAGAAATAATAATTCCTATAAGAAAAAACGTTACAAATATATTATTAGTAATGGGAGAATAAGGATTTTTAATAATATTATTTAGTATAAGATTGATAATAGCCATAAAAGTACCAAACCAATACATTCGTTTTAAGTATTTTATTCTATTATGAGTGTAGTGTAGTCCCCATACCATAGTATACAAAAATAAAGGCGCTGATAGTCGACCAATCCATCGAAACCATACTGGGATTCCAGGAATAAACTCAGCTATATGATCAATAAGCATGAAGACTAATGCGAGTATTTTAATAGTAGTGCTATTCATTTGTGAAACCTCCTTAATGTTTCAATATGTCTTTAAAATAAATAAGTAAATCTATATAGTTTGTTAGTTAATTATAATATATATTTAAGCAAATATATATTAGTATTTAATATCTAGCGAATATAACAGTAAGATAGACAGTTTTATAATAAAGTAGATAATTATGCTTAGCTATCATTATAAATATAATATTTTAAATAAAATGTTAATAGTTAAATAAAATATTTAAACTGATCAGTATAAGTGTTATAATGATTAGTATAATTTGGAGGGATGGATTATGATAAAGAGATTTAATAAAATAGTAGCATTGGTTTTGCTGGCTACTAGTTTAGCAGCAGTAACACCAACAACTTTTTTTAGTAAAATAGCTAATGCAGCAGAAACAAATGAAGGACAAGCATTATACTTAGATACACAAAAAAATGTTTTAGCGGCTGGTAGTGATCAAAATACAGCTATAATGCAGGCTATTCAAAAATATTTAGTAAGTCAGTATTCATCTAAGGGATGTGTTATGGTTAAGATAGTAGAACCAGCTGTAACCAGCATACCATTAGTTATAACAGATAAAATGGCAGGAGATTTAGCAGATAAGATTGTAACTGATGAGTTCGCAGAACAACAAATATTGAAAACTATGGGAGTGAATAAAGAACAAGCTAAATATGCAATAAAAGCTAAAGCTCAAGCACAAGGAATTACTCTTACAGATGATCAAGTGGAAGCGAAATATAATGAGATGATCCAAGAGAATAAACCTACTGTAGTTTCAACTGTAAAAAGCACGATACTAAATTTAAATGGACAGAGTATTCCTGTATATCAGTATGCAGCTATTGCAGCAGATGGAAGTATAGTTGGAAAAGGTTATGTAATCGGAGGACCAGTAGCATCAGTTTTATTGGAAACAGGAAAACCTATATATGTAGATGCAGATACACTAAATAATTCAGTGATAGGTCAATTAAAAGAAAAAATAGAGGAAGCATTAAAGAATGTAGATGCTAATATTTCTAATATTGTAAATAAAATAACTGGAACAATAGGAGACTTATCTGATTCAATAGAAGATCTAAGTGATTCATTAAGTGATAAAAATGATGATTTAGATGATGCTTGGGATAAGGTCTTTGATAGATTTGATAATGATGAAGGCTGGGGAAAGAAAGATGGATATATATACTATTATGATGAAGATGGAGTAAGCTTAAAAGGCGTTCAAAAGATAAATGGGAAAATATATTATTTTAATAGAATAGATGGAGCTATGGAGACAGGCTGGCAGATAGTTGATGGGAAGAGAAGCTATTTTGATAAAAAGAAAGGTTATCAATTATCTAAACAATGGGTTCAAGATGGAGAGGATTGGTATTTCCTTGATGCAAATGGAATTGTAATAAAATCAGATTGGGTTAATTATGCAGGAAAGGTATACTATCTAAAAGCTGATGGGAAGATGACTAAAGGCTGGTTTAAAGTTAAAGATTATTGGTATTTCTTCAATGATGATGGAAGTATGGCTACTTCAACATGGAAATGGGCTACAGATTCATGGTATTACTTAAAAGAAAATGGAGCAGCAGCTACTGACTGGCTACAATTAGGTGGGAAATGGTATTGTTTTAAAGATCCATCAGGAGCTATGCAAACAGGATGGTTTAGAAATAATGGAAAGTGGTATTGTTCTAATGAAGATGGATCAATGAAGACAGGTTGGGCATATTCAGAAGATGGCTGGTGTTACTTAGATGAAATTACTGGTCAAATGAAGAAAAATGAATGGGTAAATGTTGATGGCAAATATTATTATTTCAATGTTAATGGAATAATGGTGACAGGCTCAAGATATGTAGATGGTAAAAAATATGTATTTAATTCAGATGGAATATTGCAATAGAAAGAAATGAATCTAATATATGAAATAGAAGGGATATTGAATTTTTCAATATCCCTTATTTATTATGAGTTCTAGAAAATAGATACTATTTTTTTAGAAGTAAAATTACATTATAATAATTTATATAAAATTAAATATTACTATTCCTATATTATATGGTAGAATATTATTAAAAATGATAATAATGTTAAAAAGTGAAATTAATTTACATAAAAGGGGCTAAAAAAATGGAGGATAATATTCTTTATATAGGATACTTAGTAATTAATACTTACAATAATGAATTAGAAAAAATCATACCTAATATTGCATTTATAGAATCAATTATCATAGTTATTTTATTGGCTGTTATAATTAAAAATGTATATATAAGAAAAAAGGAAAAAAAAATAGAAAAAGTTGCTTTTATAGATGAGATTACTGGCGAAAGAACTCTTGCTAAATTTAAAATGGATTTTAAAAAAATTAAATTAGATAATAAGAAAAATAACTATGCATTAATTGAATTTGATATAGATAAATTTAAACTTATCAATGATATGTGGGGGTATGGTATTGGTAATCTTTTACTAAAACATATTTCTAAAAATATAAAGAAAGCTTTATCTACAGAAGAATTATTTTGCAGATCAAGAGATGATTTATTTATAATATTAATTAAATATTTAAATGAGTATGATTTGATTAAAAAAGTAAAAGATTTAGATAAGAATATTCATAGTTTCGAACAGGGAGAAGAAATAATAAATAGTTTCACACTAAATTATGGAATATATATTATTAATGGTGAGGAAAAAGATTTAAATAAAATGTTAGACAATGCCGCAATAGCAAGAGAAGAAACTAAAAATGAAATTGGAAGTAGAATAAGAATTTTTGACTTAAAATTACAGGAGAAACTTATAGAGCAAATAAAGATTGAGGATCAAATGTATACTTCTTTAGCAAAAAAAGAATTTGAGGTATATTTTCAACCTAAATATCAAATAAACAATAATTGTTTAATTGGAGCAGAAGCTTTAATTAGATGGAATCATCCTAATAAAGGCATTATAAGTCCAGAAAAATTTATACCATTATTTGAGAAAAATGGATTTATAGTTGTTTTAGATATGTATGTTTTTAATAATGTTTGTAATAAGTTAGATGAATGGAGAAAAAGAGGTGTAACATTAGTTTCAACTTCAATTAATATGTCAAGAGTTCATTTGAAGAATGTAGATAATTTTATAAAAAATATTAGTGAGATATTCAGTAATTATAATATACCAGCAAATTTAATAGAAATAGAGATTACTGAAAGTAGCGTGTTTGAAGACTACGATAGTATGTTAGAGGCAATATCAAGACTTAAGAAAATAGGCTTTGCAATATCTTTAGATGATTTTGGAACAGGGTACTCTTCATTAAATATACTTAAGGATTTGCCTATAGATGTAATAAAATTAGATAAAGAATTTTTATATAGTAAGGATAAATCTGAAAAAGGTGAAATAGTAATAGAAAATATAGTTAGGATGGCTAATCAATTGAAATTAAAAGTTATTTGTGAAGGTGTTGAAACAATAGAACAAGCAAATTTTTTAAATAAAGTTGGCTGTAATATAGCACAAGGCTACCTATATTCAAAGCCAGTTTCTATTAAGGAATTTGAAGAAAAAGAACTTAAGATTTGTGTTATATAAAGATATTGTGAACCTTTGAGTTAGTGAATACTCTCCGAAAATGAGGACATATGTTTATTTCGCCTACTGAAAAATTTTTAAAGTACTTCTATAATTTCAATCAATAAAACTGTTAAACTCGCATTCGCTCAAACAGTAACAGTTTTATAGCTTAAAATTATGAAGTACTAATAAAAATTTTTCGGATGCATTCTGCATAAATATATGTCCTCATTTTCTAGTATATCAATAACTCAAAAGTTAATTAAAATAGTCTTGTTATTTGATATTCTAAAATCACTCTAAAATTTAAGTGTATGAATCTATAGGTACAGATAAATATGAACTTATAAAATAATAGAAACTCTTGCTTATTTTTTCAGCACTTGGAGTAAATGCACGACTCTATTTTTTTAGAACATCTTTACCTAAAATTTTTCAGTGAGCATACTCTAAACTTAAATGTTCGCAATATCTTAAGTATATGAACTTTAAATAAAAATAGTACTATAGTTATATGAAAATTTAACGATAATAATAAGTAAGAGTTTAAATTTAGTAAGAGAATATTTAAATGAAATTTTAGTTTATATTGAATATAATTTCTAGTATGGGGGGAATTAGTTAATGAAAAGTGCATTTTTGAAAAAAATAATTGCAGCAACTGTTGTTTCCACAACTTTAATAACGCTTATGCCAATTTCAGCTTCTGCTGATTGGAGACAAATTGATGGTTATTGGTATTATTTTAATAATGGATATAAGAAAACAGGATGGATTATTGATGGAGGATCCATGTATTACACAGATGCAAAGGGTGAAATGCAAACTGGGGTTGTTCAAATAAATGGTAATATATATCTATTTTCTCCTTCAGGAGCAATGCAAACAGGGCAAGCAATGATTGGAAATGAAATATATACTTTTGATGGTAATGGAATAGCTATAGGTAACAAACTACCAATGCCAAGCAAAGCTTTTGATTTATATGGATATAGTACAGTACCATATATACCAAATCAATTAGTAAATGGTGGAGGAACACCTACAGACCCTGTAACCAATGCTACAAGTGAATTTGAAAAAGCGAATGAGCTCTCAGTAGAATTTAAGGATGATGATGGTGAAAGTTTTAGAATAAAGAAGATTCAAAAAGGGGATAAAATAAAGTTATATAAACCTAAGAAAGATGACTATGTATTCGTAGAATGGAATACTAAAAAGAATGGAAATGGTACTAGCTATGACTATGATGAAGAAATAAAAGTTAAAAATGATATGACTTTATATGCTCAATGGGAAGATATCGATGATGAAGATAATGATGGAAGCTCTTCAGATAAAGTAGCTGTAACAGATATTATAGTAACTGGTGAAGAGGATAAAAATACAATAACTACTAATGGTGGGACTTTACAAATGAAGGCTGAAATTTTACCAGTTGATGCAAGTGATGATGCAGTTACTTGGTCTGTTGAAAATTCAACAGGAGCTGCAACTATTGATCAAGATGGATTATTGACAGCAGCAGGAAATGGAACAGTTATAGTAAAAGCAACAGCTAAAGATGGATCAGAGGTTTATGGAAAAGAAACAGTTACAATAACTGGTCAAACAGCAGGTGGAGGTTCAGGATCTGGTGGAAGTGGATCTGGAAGTGGATCAGACGGCGATGGTTCAGATACTGAAAAACCAGCACCAACTCTTGAGGACTATACAATAGAGAAAAAGGATGATACAACAGTAAATGGTAGTGAAGCTAATATTAAAGAATACAAAACATTAGCTATTCTTAGAACAGATTTTAAATTAAAATATGTAAGTGCTACTACATTAGCAGTACAAGGAGGAGGCACTTTAGATTTAACTGGATGTAAGATTAAGAATCTAAAGATAAATGATGCTAATGGTACATTCAAATTAATAGTTGATTCAAATACTACTATTGAAAATATTGAAGTCAATAAAGGAACAACAATAGAATCATCAGGAATTATAGGAAATATAAATATAAATACTAATGAAGTTGTGACTATAAAGGGTAAAGTAGATTCAATGAATGTAAATTCAGCTGCTAAAATTTTACTTGAAGGTTCTGCTGATATAGGAAAAGTTTCAGCTGAAGCAGAAGCAAAAGGAACTATAATAGCAGGAGAAGGACATATAGGAGAACTTACAACAAAAGCTAATATAGATTTAGCTGTAGCTTCTGTAACAAGTGTTTCTGGAACTCAAAATAATTCAGGAAGTATTTCTTTATATAAAGCTAAAATTCAAAATTTTGCTGAATTAGAAAAGGCAATACTAGCAGTAGAAAAAGCAGAAGAGTCAAGATCAGATGCAGATATAGCTTCAGCAACTGAGATGGTTAATACTTTAAGCTCAGAATTTGCAACAGAAAAAACAACTTTATTAGCTAGAATTAATCAAATAACTGATGGTAAAAATGAAATAACTAAAATATCGGAAGCAAAAGCAGCAGTAGAAGAAGCGGAACAAGCTATTGTGGTAATATCTAAAGCAGAAAATAAAGTTGATAGAGACAATGCAATTAATACAGCAAAAACAAAATTACAAACTGCAAAAGATAAAGTTAATATATTAACATCTACTGCGGATAAGAATAATTTACTTACAAGAATTAATAAAGCAGAAAAATCTATGAATAAATATACAGAGTTAGGAAGTATTATTAATGCAATTATAAGTGGTAATTTCACAGGAATTGATGAAAATACATTTATTAATGCAGGTTTAACTGGAGTAAATGCAAGTAATGTAACTGATATAATAACAAAACTAGAATTAATTTCAGATGAAGATGCTGCAAAAATTAAAAATATTGAGGATCTTCAAAAGGCAATAGGTCAAGCAATCTCAGATATTGCTAAGGAAAAAGAAATAGCAGATGCTAAAAATCAATATGACATAGCATTCAATGATGCAGAAGGGGCTGTGAAACTTCTATATGTGGGAGGTGTAACAACAGGGTCTGGTGCAACAGTTAAGGATGATCTTGATATATACACTCTTAACAATGCGGGAGATAAGTTAAGTGCAGCTAAAATAAAGTTAGATAAGTATAAAGCAACAGGTGAAACAGAAGCTAATATTAATATCTCACAAAATAAATTTGATGAAATAAATAGTGCATATAAGGTAGCAAAGAAGACTTTAATAACAAAACAAGTTGAAGCTCTATTCACTACTTATAATAGTAATAAAATATTGGCTAGTGGAGTCAATAAATCAAAGTTAGATGAAGTCAATGCTAAAGTAGTATCACTCCAAAGTGATTTTAACAATGATTCTGATGTTATAGGACTTAAAGGAAAGATGGATGAGGCTTATAAGCTATTAGAAGAAAAAGAAAAAATAATGAATGAGCTTTGGAATAATACTGATGTAACTGGTAATGCAAGTAGTTATACGACTAAAAGTAATTCTAAAGGGGTATATCAATTGCAAGTAAAATTACCGAATACAAAATCGTATTCTGTAGATTCAATAACTCAAAGATTATTATTAAATGGTATTGATGTTTTTGAATATGATAGCACAATAAAAACAGCTAAGATATCTTTAAAGATAGGAGACATTAAGACAAGCCAAATTGTAGTATTAAATAAAGTAACAGATGAAAGTGATACACCTTTAGCGTGGAAATATAATGTACCAACTTCTATAGAAGACAATAGCCCTGTTACTAAAGAAGGATATTCAGTTAAATTTACTACAAAGAGTGCAATCAGTGGTGATGATTGTATATTCACAATAACGATGACACCACAATAAAATTAAATATTAAAAATAAAAAGAAAACTCAATGCGAATATGTTCATTGAGTTTTCTTTTTTGCTTTATATAGAAGATTTATAAAAATGTAAAATAATTTACAATTGATGAATATATATAGAAAAATATGTATATCAATATAAAATAAAATTGTAAATATATTTATGAAATTATCCTAGGAGTAACTGAGGTGAAATTTGTTTATTAAAAAAATATATCTATAACTATGAAGTAGAAGAGGATAAAGAAAACAATGATAATGGTGATTCTAATGAAAATGAATATCATAAGTCTGAAAGCCATTTAGAAGATAGTATTGCTGATAATGAAATTAAAGATAATGAAGCAATTGATTCAGAGGATTTTATTGGGAATATTACTGACAGTAAAGATGAAACAAATATAGAGGAAGATAATATTCAGGGAAATATAAATGGAGAACTGGATATAACTTCTAATATACATAAAATGACTTTAAATGAAAAAATAAAAATAAATTTATATGGAGACTTATCAAAATTAAATACTGAATTAAAAGTTATTATTAAACTTAAAGATATAAATGAAATCTATAGTAAAAATAAAGTAAATACAATTGAAATTAAAAAAAGTGGTAAATTCATTTTAGATGGAATTCAAGGAGAGCTTCTAATAGAAACCGATGATAATACATTTAAAAAAGAAGGCATAGAATACTATCTTGATAAAATTCAGGTTTTCAATAAATTTAACCAAATAGTAAATGTTAAAGTAATAAATAGTAGTAATGTGATTAATATTAGATAAAATTATGCGTTGTGCTAGTTAAAAAATTAATAAAACAATTATTTATTCTATGTTTGTTTTGACTATTATTAACTAGCACAACAGGTAAAATTAATTTCTTAAGGCATATCTAAAGGTTCAATTGTAATGCTAGATACAGTTTTTGATAATTTATCAACTTGGTGTTTTATTTTTGAAAGTCCTTTTTTTAATATATTTATAGATTCATTTAAATTTTTAATTTCATTTTCAAAATCATTAGATTTATTTGAAGTATTCAGATTATCTTCATAATTAGATACATTTTTACTAATGGAATTTAATTTATCATTATAATTAGTTAAAGTCTTGTTAATGGCAGCTAATTTATTATCGTAATTAACAAAGTTTTTATTCATATCATTTAATTTATTAGCATAATTATCTAAACTTTTATTGAGTTCAGCTATATTACTATCATATGACTTAGAACTTTTATTTATATTATCTAAATAGTTATTAATTTCTTTAAATTTATTATCATAGTCATTTATTTTATTAGAATATTTTTTAACATTCCATAGTAATTCTTCATAGTTATCTTTTTTTATAAACTCATCTTTGTAATCATTTATAGAGATATTAGTAGAATTTAAACTATTATTTTGATCAGTAATTTCATCATTTAAATTATTATTATCTATAATTACTAAATAAGGTGGATGAGGGGAATTTTTTGATGAAAATCTTACTATAGAATTATGATTAGAATCAGTATCTATTGGTTCCATTATAATATTAAAATTTTCATCATATTTATTTATAGATTTTATTATATTAGTAATATTAATTTTTATATATTTCCCCATAGCTTCGTAAGGCAGTTTTAAATTAATATGTTCAGTATTGACTGAGTTAGGAAAATTAGACCAATAAATATTATTTATATTAGTATTTTCAGAATTATAACCAATATTTATGTTAGTAACTGAACTATTAGTAAAATCCATATCTGATACATATAAAAATAAATATATAGATTCTAAAGAATAGGTATAAAGATTAGGTATGGAAAATTTGAAAATTGATTTATAGGAATTTATATTATGAAATTCTGTATTTGCTATTCCTACAAAGACAAATTCTTCATTAAAGAAATTAATATTTGGATTAATATTATCAACATATGTTGTATCACTACATTTAACTTTTATTGAATTTTTCAATGTTATTATCTCCTTATTTTAATAGATTTTATATAAATATTTTTTATTGATCAGTAGTATTTTCATTTTTGTTAATTCCAATAATCTTAATTGGACTATTATTTGAAAGTTCTGTAGCAAATATATTAGAAAAATTAGAAGCATTATTTGAGTCATAATTTGATTTACAATCATATCTTATAAACATAAGATCAGACGTTTCAGAATCATCAACAATCATAGGTATACTCCAATCATCACCAGAATTTATTGATACACTTGTATATAAATCATGATATTCAAGCCATTGAATATATAAAGCATTATTTATACCAATAAGGTGGGGGAATGTACAAGCTAAGGATGTTTTAATATTAGTATATTTAGATGTAAAAAATTTGCCATTATTAAAAGAGCCTTTTAAATATACACAATAATACCGATTTGAATTATTTTCTGAGTAAGAAATGTGAAAAATGTCATTAGAATCTTTAATTACTGATAAATAAACTTTATTTTTACCAGTCTTAGTAATTTGTAATGGAGCAGACCAAATATTTGTATTAATATTAAATGTGGTCACAAAAAGTTCATCATATCCATTTACTAAATTAAAATAAAATACACTTGGAACAGAATCTTTAAAAATAACTACAAAATTAGTTAGTATATCATGTTCTATAAGATCTATTTCGCTTTTTATCCAGTTATCAGATTTTTTATAATGATGAATTAATTTTGAAAAATATTGATTATATTTATTATTTAAATAATATAAAATATGAGTTTCATTATTTATTTCCTTTATGTAAGGAAATTTAAAAGTGAATGAATCACTATCATCTTGTAATATAGTAGTCTTTAGTAATACTTTATCATTTATATATGAATATAATAGAGAGGAATCTTTAGTATTAATTAATCCATATAAATGATTGTTTTTATCTATATCAAACCATATGTCTACAAAAGAATAATTTCCAGGTAGTATTTTCTTTTTAGATATTAAATTAAAATCAGAGTCAAAATTATAAAAAAAGACACCATTATCAGTTGTTAGTTTGGAAATAGATTTATCGGATTTATATATTATAGTTTCAAATTTTTTTATGAAGGGCATAAATTATCTCCTAAAATATTTTTCTTAATATATATATTTTTGATACTTAGTATTTATACACAATATTATCAAGAAAGCTAAAAAATAATATCTTATATGGAAACATATATAGAATGCTCTCATATTATAAAAGTAGAAAAGATAAAAAATTGTATAAAATTGAACTTTTTAAATGAGGAGGATATTATTATGTCAGAAGATATCAGAGGCAGAAACGGTTTTGGAAGAGATATTTTTGAAGCTGATGACTTTGATAAGGATCTCTTTGAAAGTCCTAGAGGTAATAGAGAAACTTATGAAAACAGAGGCTTTGAAGCAGATTACTTTGAAGATGACCTTTTTAATAGAAATGAAAATGAAATTTCTGAAAGAGAAGATCTATTTGATGATGAAGACGAAAGAACACATCATTGCCATGAGGAAAGTGACGATGAAGAAGATGAGAATGATGATAGAGAGCATCACAGACATCATCGTAGAAGACGTTGCAAAACTTGTGTACCATTAAGGAAAAATTGTAACTCAAGATGCTGTGAAGAATTAGAATGTGAGTGTCCAGATATAAATAATGCATCATGTACACCTATACTAAGTGAAAGAATATTTGATTGTATATCTTTAGAGGATGAACAAAGTTCATTTGTTGATTGTGTAACATTTACTATTGATGATGATCATGGACAATTTAGAGAAGGCGAGCGTATCTGTATAGATAGGGTTGGAGTGACTTATAAGTTTATAGGATTAAAGGATACACACCCTAATGTTGTATTAGTGGACAATACACCATATCTTTTTGTTCCACCAACTGGAAGTATTTTTAGAGGGTGTAATAAACCTTTATTTGATGAAGCTGAAGCAACTGTAGTTACAGGAAAATTCTGTTGCGATAGAGATGACAGACCAGGTGTTAAAACAAGAATAGTTGAAAAAGATTTAGAATTCTTCGCATGTGAATTAAAAATAACTGTAGTTGGTAGAATAGGCTGTAGAAAGTTTGTAGCAGTAAAGGATTTTGATAGATCAAGTCGTCACCATGAAGATGAGGATGAAAATATAGCAAACTGCCCAGTAAAATGTCCTAAAGTTGTTTCACTAGATGATCTAGGATTTAAACCTATAACTTTTGTAGGAAGAATGTGTCTTCCAGCAGGACCAAGAAAATCAACAGTTCATGAAGAGTTTGATGTGTGCTTATCAGCTGATTGTGTAACACCAATATGCGAAAATTTTGTGAGAGATGATCGCTGTGATGGCAGAAGTAGATTTAAAGCATCAGTAGAATTTTCTCTATTAATAAGAAAATCTATATTCTCAACAATTAGAGAAAAATTAGCAGTATTTACAACTCCAGCAGGAGTAAGATGTCATAATGGAAGTTTAGATAATAGTTGCAGAGAAAAATGTGAAGATTAAAATTAGTATAAATTCTTAATTAAAGTAGTATTAAATTAAGAAATTAGTCTAATATTACTTACTATATATGGAGATAAAATATAAAGGGATTATTTTGTTTAAATAAAATAATCCCTTTATATTGAAAAAAATTAATAGTGATATTTAAAATTTTTTATTTTAATAATTTATAGTTAAAATACATATTTAGATTTTAACTATATTAAAATCTAGTATACTATATTAAGTATACAGAGAAAAGTTAATATGATATAATATTTTAGTTAATAATAAATTAAAAAAGCTAAGTGGTAAATAATTTAGTTAGATTTTATAGTTTAGTTTATCTATTAGACTAGGAGGCTTTAGTCCAATGTAGATAGTTTACATAAATAATTAGAATAGATTGTACATTAAAGAGGAGGATTTAGCTTTGGCTGATTATATAAAAGAAATTGAAAAGAGAAGAACCTTTGCGATTATTTCCCATCCAGATGCAGGTAAGACTACATTAACAGAAAAATTCTTACTATATGGAGGAGCTATTAGGCTTGCAGGTTCTGTAAAGGCAAGAAAAGCTTCTAAACATGCAGTTTCTGACTGGATGGAAATTGAAAAACAAAGAGGTATTTCAGTTACTTCTTCAGTTATGCAATTTAATTATGGTGGTCACTGCATAAATATATTAGATACTCCAGGTCACCAAGACTTCTCGGAAGATACTTATAGAACACTTATGGCAGCAGACTCAGCAGTTATGGTTGTAGATGCAGCTAAGGGTATAGAAGATCAAACAAGAAAATTATTTCATGTTGCATCCCTTAGAGAAATGCCAATATTCACATTTGTAAATAAAATGGATAGAGAAGCAAAGGATCCATTTCAATTACTTGAGGATATTGAAAATGAACTTGGGATTAAGACTTATCCAATGAATTGGCCAATTGGTTCAGGTAAAGAATTTAAAGGCGTATATGAAAGAGATAACAATAGAATAATAGCGTTCAATGGAGGAAATCATGGACAGAATGAAGTTGAAGCAATAGAAGGAACACCAGATGATCCAAGATTTAGAGAAATTCTAGGGGATGCTCTTCATGACAAATTAATGGAAGACATAGAACTTTTAGATATTGCTGGGGATGATTTAGATTTAGAAGCTGTTAGAGCAGGAGAATTAACACCAGTCTTCTTTGGCTCAGCATTAACCAACTTTGGAGTAGAACCATTCCTAGAACATTTCTTAGAAATGACTACATCTCCACTTGCAAGAAATTCAAGTAAAGGACTAATTGATCCATTTGATAAAGATTTCTCTGCATTTGTATTTAAAATTCAAGCTAATATGAACAAAGCTCATAGGGATAGAATTGCATTTATGAGAATTTGCTCAGGTAAGTTTAATAAGGGTGAAGATGTTTATCATGCTCAAGGAAATAAAAAAGTGAAATTATCACAACCACAACAATTTATGGCTCAAGATAGAGAAATTATTGAAGAGGCTTATGCAGGTGATATTATAGGTGTATTTGATCCAGGTATATTCTCAATTGGAGATACACTATGTACTGCTTCAAAGAAATTTAAATTTGAAGGAATACCAACATTTGCACCAGAGCATTTTTCAAGAGTAAGACCAGTTGATACTATGAAGAGAAAACAATTTATAAAGGGTGTTACTCAAATAGCGCAAGAAGGAGCTATTCAAGTATTTAAAGAAATTCACATAGGAATGGAAGAAATAATAGTCGGAGTTGTTGGTGTACTTCAATTTGAAGTTTTAGAATATAGATTGAAAAATGAATACAATGTTGACATAAAAATGGATAGATTATCTTATAGATATGTAAGATGGATTGAAAATGACAATATTGATATGGATTCATTAAACTTAACATCAGATACTAAGAAGGTAAAAGACCTTAAAGATAGAAACTTATTAATATTCCAGAATGACTGGGGAATTAGTTGGGCTTTGGATCATAATAAGGGGATAATATTATCAGATGTAGGTAAGAGCGAAGAATAGAATTATAAAAACAGAAAGAAAAGAGAATCAATTGATTTTTTCTTTCTGTTTTTTATTTGATTTCTAATACTTTAGACTAAAATAATAATTAATCATTATTTTTTTATAAAACTTTAAAATATTTTGAGTATATATTATAATTTAATTAACTAAAGATGTATATAATACCAGATTAAAATTTATTTTGAAATTTGTTATTATAGGAAGGGTGGCGAAATTTATGGAAATTATCAAGAAAAGCGGTAGAGTTGAGGAGTTTAATCCATCAAAAGTTAAAAATTCAGTTTTTTATGCTTCAGAGGAAGTTAAGGAGCCATTAACAGATTCAGATCTTAAATTAATTGAAAAAGAGGTTATAGATATATTAAAGCATTTAGGGAGGGAAAAAACTTCAGCTTATGAAGTTTTTGCAATTGTATTAAATGTATTAAAGAAATTAGAATTTAATAGAATAGGAAGATCATATCTTGAAGGATCAATTAAGTTCTAAATTATATTAAGCTTTGAATTATTAAAGGATAAAATTCATTAGAATTTTATCCTTTAATAATTCAAAAATTTTGTTTAAATATTAAGTGTTAAACAATGATTATTTTGCGAAGGAGATCAATAATGAATTATAAATTAATATGTATAGATATGGATGGAACTTTATTGAATAAAAATCACAATGTAAGTGAAAGAAATAAAGAAATTTTAAGAAAGGCACAGGATAAAGGGGTTACTATAGCATTGACTACAGGAAGAATGTATACCTCTGCTAGAATTTATTCGGATATTATAGGAATAGATTCCCCTATTATATCTGGAAATGGAACTAATATTAGAGACAAAGTTACTGATGAATTAATGTATTCGTTATGTTTAAATAAAGAGCAATTATGTCAAATAGACTCTATTGTAAAAGATAATGGATTTGATGAATTTTATTATACTTATAATTGTGCAATAGGAAAAAAGGATTTTCCAGAAAATCATCCTTACATTATAAATAATAAAACTGCTAAAGAAAAAGATAAAATTAATATTTTTATAAGTGAAGATATTAAAAAAGCCTTTGATAGGTTTAATGATAAGATAGTAAAATGCATATGTATAGATAATAGAGAGGATAAAGGAAGGCTCTTTAAGATTAAAGAAGAACTTCAAAAAAATAAAGAACTTGAGGTAGTAAGTTCTGCTAGTAACAATTTTGAAGTCATGAGAGCAGGAAGTTCTAAAGGCAAGGCTGTTAGTGTGCTTGCAGATAAATATGGAATAAAAAGAGAAGAAGTGATTTGCATAGGAGATAATGAGAATGATTTATCAATGATTAATTATGCTGGACTTGGAGTTGCTATGGGAAATGCTTGCGATTTATTGAAAGAAAATGCAGATTACATAACGGATACTAATGAAAATGATGGTGTTGCAAAGGTCATAGAAAAATTTGTTTTATAAGCGAGTTGAGTCTTTTGCAATGGTTATTTTATTAAAAATAGTTTATTTAAGGGATGAATTTAATGGTTTTATTACAATATTTTCAATATAAGATGAAAAAACTTATAATTTTTAGATTTTTCTCTTTAATGCTTTAGTATTTTTTGCTAAAATCAAAGATGAAGGGGGTGGAGAACTGTTTTGAAGATTAAAAAGAAACTTATTACCTTTGTATTATCTTTTGCAATGGTTTTAAGTTTGGTTCCGACATTAAATGTACAGGCAGCAACTAAGGATGTTAAAATAATATCCGAGAGTGAGGTGACTGCAAAAGAAGCTAGAAAATGGGCTAAATCTAAAGGTGCAACTGAAGAATTTATGGATTTAGCAGAACTTTACTGGGAATACTCCGAAGATTGTGGTGATGTTAATCCTGCAATAGCATATGTTCAAGCTGCAAAAGAAACTGGTTATGGAAAGTTTGGCGGTGTTATAGATGCAAGTTATCATAATCCTTGTGGACTTAAGACTGCAGAAGGTGGAGGTAACTATGATCCAAATGCTCACCAAAGGTTTAGTAGCTGGGATGAAGGTGTACAAGCTCATTTAGATCACTTAGCATTATATGCAGGCGCCAGTGGATACCCTAGAAGCGATACTTATGACCCAAGACACTTTAGAACTATTAAAGGAAAGGCAACAACAGTAAATGCTTTGGGTGGAAATTGGGCTCCAAGTAGTACTTATGGTGAGGAAATAAATTCACTATATAAAAGTTTACTAAAATATGCTGGAGTTGAAGATGAAGATATAGAGGATGATGATTCAAGTGATGATAACATATCATCAGGAGAAAAGCCAAATCCAGGCACACCAGAAACTAAACCAAGTGCACCAACTATATCAGAAGTAATTGCTATAAGCAAGCCAGAATTAACTAAGCCAGAAGATGATGGTAAACCTAATATTACATCGACTATTGGCTGGAAAAAAGAAAATGGAGATTGGTATTACTATAAATCAGATAATACAAAGGCTGTTGGCTGGATTAAACCAGATAGTAACTGGTATTACTTAAAGTCTGATGGAAAAATGGCAACAGGATGGTTAGCTGATGGTGGTACATGGTACTATTTTAATAACTCTGGTACTATGGCAAAAGGATGGGTTAAGCTTAATAATGTTTGGTATTACTTAAAAAGTTCAGGAGCTATGGCAACTGGATTTGAAAATGATGGATCAAATCTATATTACTTTACTAGTTCAGGAGCTATGTCAACAAATACTGGATGGAATGCAATATCGGGAAAATGGTATTACTTTGAAAGTAATAATATAGTTAAAACTGGATGGATTAAAGATGGATCTTACTGGTACTATCTTCAAGGTGATGGAAGTATGGTAACAGGTCTTAGAAATATAGATGGAAGAAAATATCTTCTTAGTGATAGTGGAAGTATGAGAACAGGATGGGTTATGATTAATAACTACTGGTATTACTTCAACACCGATGGAAGCATGGCAACAGGGTGGATTAATGATGGCAGCAGTACATATTATTTATATGATACTGGTGCAATGGCAAAGGGCTGGATTAATCTTAATGGAACTTGGTACTACTTAAAAACAAATGGAGCAATGACAACAGGATGGATTAATGTAGGTAGCGACTCTTACTATTTAGAGAAATCTACAGGTAGACTTCTTACTAATACTACTATAGATGGATTTAAAATAGGCTCTGATGGAAAAAAACAAACTTCATCAAAGCCCAATGATGATATAGATAATAGTAAACCTAACAATCCAAATACTTCAAATGGAAAGAAGACAATTGTAGTAGATGCTGGACATAATTATGGTGGTGATGGTGGTGCTATTAGTACTATTGATGGAGTAACTTATAGCGAAGCTGATTTAAATATTCAAGTAGCAGCAAAACTTCAATCAGAACTTGAAGATAAAGGTTATAATGTGGTTATGACTAGAAATGAAGGTCAAAGAGAGACTTTAGGATTAACTCAAAGTTTAACTAATAGAGTTAATGCTGCTAATAATATTAATGCAGACTTTTTTGTAAGCATACATCATAATTCAGCAGGAGAAACTGCAAAAGGTATTGAAACATACTATAGCTCAAATTCACAAGATAGCAGTTTTGCAGGAAATGCTCAAAGTAATAAACTTACAATAAGTAAGAAGATGGCAACAGCTATTAATAATAGACTTGCAACAGAACTTAATTTAAGCAATAGAGGCGGAAAAGATGGAAATTTATTTGTATGTAGAAATACAAATATGCCAGCAGTACTAGTTGAAGTCGGATTTATAACTAATAAGGAAGAAGCAGAAAGATGTGCTGATCCAAAGATTCAACAAAAAGTTGCAGAAATAATTGCACAAGTAATTTCAGAAAATTTTTAGACTAAATAAACTATTATAATAAAAGTTGATTATAAAATCTTATGATTTAGTAATCAACTTTTTATTTATTAAGTAAATATTATAATTAAATTTAAAAGAATAAAAATTAAGTATAATTAATATTTTCCATAAATTACTTACAAAATTTGACCTATAAATTGATATTTTCTATACAAGGTACCTAAAAATGATGTTATACTTGTATTGTATAAAGAGACAAGCATTATATTAGTTTTATAATGTAATTAAATTGTCTTGATAAAAATTAAGGGAATGGAGGAAAAGGCTATTTTGAAGACTTATAAGAGATTGACAGCATTTTTACTTATTTTTGCTATAGTTTTAACCTTAGTTCCTGGAACTAAGGCATTAGCATCAAGTACAGATATTAATATAGTATCTGAAACAGAAGTCACAGCAAAAGATGCTAAAAAGTGGGCTGAATCTAAAGGCGCTACAGAAACTTTTATTGATTTAGCAGATCTTTATTTTGAATATGCATCAGAACATGGAGCTGTAAATCCAGCAATTGCATATGTGCAAGCTGCTAAAGAAACAGGCTATGGAAAATTTGGAGGAGTTTTGGATGAAAGCTACAATAATCCATGTGGAATGAAAACAAGTGTTGGTGGAGCTGATAGTGATCCTAACGCTCATCAAAGATTTAACAGTTGGGATGAAGGCGTTAAAGCTCACCTTGATCATTTAGCACTTTATGCTGGTGCAAAAGGATATCCAAGAAGTGACACATATGATCCTAGACATTTTGTTACAATAAAGGGTAAAGCAACTACAGTAAATGCTTTAGGTGGAAACTGGGCACCAAGTCCTACATATGGCGAAGAAATAAATAAGTTATATAATGACTTATTAAAATCTGCTGGAATAGAAATTGAACCAGAAGTTAAACCAGATGATTCTGAAGATAGTGATAATAAAGAAGATGGAGATAAAGATCAAGGATCAGAATCTAATCCATCAGAAGATGACAAACCTAGTACACCACAAGGACCATCTGCGCCAGAGGCAAGTAAACCAATAGAAAAACCAACAGATAATAGTACTAATATTTCTTCATCTATAGGATGGAAATATGAAGGTGGAAATTGGTATTACTACAGATCTAATGGTAGTAAGGCAACAGGCTGGATTAAACCTGATAATAATTGGTACTATTTATATAGTAATGGTATGATGGCAACAGGCTGGCTTAATTCAGGTGGAACATGGTATTATTTAAATTCTAATGGTGCCATGCATATTGGCTGGCTAAAAGATGGAGCTAAATGGTATTATCTTCAAGGGGATGGTTCTATGGTAACTGGCCTCAAGTTAATCAATGGAAAGAAATATTTCTTAGATGTTAGTGGTGCTATGAGAATTGGCTGGTTCCAAATAGGAGGATATTGGTATTACTTTGATAGTGATGGTGGTATGATAAACGGTTGGATTAGACCAGATGGAAATTGGTATTACTTATATTCTAATGGAATAATGGCAACTGGATGGGTGAAATTAGGAAGCGAATGGTATCATTTGAAGAGTAATGGAGCTATGTCAACTGGATGGCTAGCAGATGGAAATGATTTTTATTACTTAAATCCTAGCTCAGGTGCTATGATGAAGGATACAGTAGTTGATGGCTGGAAATTAGGCTCAGATGGAAAACGTGGCGAAAAAGTAAATGGTGGTGGATCTAAAAAATTAGTAGTAATAGATCCTGGTCATAATTTTGGTGGGGATGATGGAGCATATGCAACTCATAATAGGGTTACTTATGTGGAAAGAGATCTAAACATGCAACTTGGTGTTAAACTAAAAGCTAAGCTTGAAGCTAAAGGTTATCAAGTAATTATGACTAGAAATGAATTAGATAGGGAAACTTTAGGAGTTACTCAAAGTCTTACTAATAGAGTAAATATGGCAAATAACTTTGGGGCAGACTTCTTTGTAAGCTTACATCATAATTCAGCAGGTTCTTCTTCAGCAACTGGAGTAGAGACTTACTATACTGCTAAAGGGCAAGATTCTAATTTTGGGGGAGCTTATAGTGATTATAAGATTTCTGTAAGTAAAACTATGGCAGGGTCTATAAACAATAGTATTGTAAATAGAACTGGAGCAGTAAACAGAGGAGCAAAAGATGGTAATCTATTTGTATGTAGAAATACAAAAATGCCTTCTGTTTTAATAGAATTTGGATTTATAACAAATCCACAAGAAGCTGTAAAATGTGCAGATCCAAGCTATCAAGACTTATCAACAGCAGCTGTTGCAGATGCAATTGCTTCTGGAATTTAATAAGGCTGTATATTAAAACAGTTTTAATATTTTAATATACAGACTAAAATACTTGTTATACACATTTAGATATAAATTTTCTAAATAGTGTATGACAAGTATTTTTATTTTTAAATGTATAATTTAGTTACAAATTATTTGATTAATAGTACCATTATTCCTAAATAGTAGATGTAATATATTATAAAAGGTTTTTTATCTACATGGCTAAAGATAAAGCTTTATTATTCGATATTTAAAGTATAATTACTGTGAATTAAAGCTTAATTTTATTTAATTAGCTTATTATTACAACATACAATTAGGAGGGTGGACAAAAATGAGAAAAATAGGAAAAAGATTTGTGGCACTATTGGTTGTGTTCATGAGTATGGTGTCATTGCTACCAATGCCATTTGGTGATAGTGGAAAAGCAGCTAATGCAGCAGTAGCTAATACTTCAATAACTGTCGAGGGAAGCAAAACAGAGGATAAGGTTACTGTTTCGGGAGATATATACACAACTGAAACTGTACATGAGTATTTTACAATAACAGTACCATATAAAAAAGTTTCAACAGATAAAATAAAACCAGGAGAAACAGGAATAGTTGACCAAAGAATAATAATTACAAAGGTCAATGGTTTTGATTTAAGTGCTGCTACAACAACAGCTGAAAAGAATATTATATTAGATAAAATAGGATGTAAATTAGCTACAGAAGGAAATCAAGATTTTAATAATGGAAAAGAAATTGGAGTAAAAATAGAAGGGTTACCTTTAGGAGTTAATAAAATAGAATATCAAATTGAAGAAACAACACAGACTAGAAAAAAAGTATTAGATGATGCTGGAAACATAATAGATGATTCACTTGAGGCAGAAGTCAAAAGTGTATATCCATCAACAGCAACAAGTAATAAATTAACAATACAACATGCAAAGACATATGTTCAAAGTAAAATTGAAACTTTAGAATTTGAAAGCTATATAGGTAAGGAATCAGATTATGATGAAAGTAGTGATAATAATAAACAACCTTTCAAGTTTACAAGCTTTGCAGAGGCTGATCCTGATATGCCTTTAAGTTATACTTTCAATGTACCAGATGGAACAGATACATTAAAGTATGTAATGAGTTTTAAAGATCAAGTTCAAGGATCGACTGTATTTAAAAATGGTAAGCAAGATACTGCGAGTATAGTTGATAACAAAATAACTGGAAATCTAGCTAATTTAGGTCAGAGAGATTTAATTGTAATAAAATTAGGATCAGGAACAAATGTTGAGAAGGCATATGCTATAGAAATAAATTATAATACATTAAAAGCTAATGAAGATTTTACTTTAAGAGATCCTGGAATAACAAAGTTTAACTATAATGAATCAGATGAAGTAAGAGCATATATTGGTAAACATTTTATTCAAAGTAATAAAAAAGACACTCAAGGCATACTAACTTACAATGGAACAATAACTATAAATAAAAGAGCTGAAATGATAAGTTTAGAACCTAAATTAGGAAGAAGTGAAGATAATACAGCATTTGTTATAAGCAATCATTATGATAATGGATCCAAAATTGAAAATTCAAAACTTATTAATGGAAAGCAATTTGTGGATTTTAATAAGGGAACAGATAATGAAATATGGGTTGACATATATGAAGGTAAAGATGGTAATACTGTAGGGACTGTATTAGCAAGATATAAATTAAAGGTAATAGTTGAGGACACAAATCCACCAGCAGAAAAGATAAAATTCTCTTTTGGAGATGCATATTTAACTCAACCAGGTAGAAAAGATTCTGTAATACAATTTAATACAGATAGACGTACTTATGATTTATATTCTGGAGATACAGTAGATGTTACTCTTAATTCACCACAAACAAGTCAGAAGGAATATTTTAAAGTTTGGTTAAGTGATAGTGCAGATAATGAAAGTGCAATAGAAGTAAAAACTGATAATCCATCGAATAATATGTCAGTTGATGTAAGTAAGTCTAAAAGAATGATTTTGCAGGCATACTATGATGAAATCATTTATAAAAAAGATGCAGATGGAAATTATGAACTAGATCCAGTGACTGGGGAGAAGGTAGTTGATAGAAGAATTCCATCACCATTAGGACAGAAATATGTATTTTATATAGCAAAAAATTTAGATGATGATAATCCAGGTGGAGGAGATGAAACTTCTGATAATGCAGCATTAAGTGGATTAAAATTCAATAATGGTGTTTTAAAAGGAACTGATGGTAGCAGTGGATTTTCAAGCAATAAATATAGCTATAAAGTTACAGTACCAAAAGACGACACTGATACAAAAATAACAGCAACAGCTGAAAGCAAGAATGTAAAATCAATTATTGCAACTATAACTGAAACTGGAGATGAGTATGAATTAACTTCAGGAGAACCATTCCAAATCCCTTTAAATTCTAGTGGCACAACTACTGTTCAAATAGAAGTTACCGCAGGTGATGGAATTACTAAAAAAGCTTATAACATTACAATTATTAATGATACAAGAGGTAGTAGCACGTTACTTAAAAATGTTATATTAAGTGAAGGCGATTTTGATTTTGATCCTGATAATGATGTTACAAAGGTACGTGTAGATCAGAAGGTTCTTAATATAAAGGTCACACCAATTCCAGAAGATTCAAATTCAAGAGTTACTGTGGATGGGGATAGATATAAAGGAAACCCAATAACAGTGAGTCTTAAAGGATCTCAAATGACTGAAATAGAAATTAAAGTAACAGCAGAAGACGGATCAGCTAGTCAAACTTATACTTTAGAAGTTTATAGAAGCGATTCTGATTTACCTGATGATGAGGATGATGATAATAATTATGAAGGCGATATTTTCTACGATGAATTTGATGAATGTTGGGTAGACTTGAGCAAATATGAAGAATGGGGAGAAATAAAAGGAAAACCTGCATACTTCGATAAAAAAGGTAGACAAGTAAAAGATGCTTGGATAACTACTGATGGAAAGTTATATTATTTAAATAAATCAGGCTATAGATCATCTGGATGGAGAACAGAATCAGATGGAAAGACATATTACTTAGATCCATCAACAGGGGAAATGAGAAAAGGCTGGATGAATCAAAATAATTCTTGGTATTACTTAGGATTAAATGGTGTAATGAAGACCGGCTGGTTATATCAAAACAATAAGTGGTATTACTTTACTCCAAATGGACAAATGGTTACAAATCAAAATATGTATATTGATGGACAAGTTTATAGATTTGCCCAAGATGGAACAATGATTTAATAAAATGAGAGTTGTGCAATTTTAAATAAGAGCATGACTCTCTTTTTTATTTACTATATATGATGTCCTTATACCTAAAATAAAAAATATAATTTATATCAAATACAATTATGGATTATTTTTTATAATCATAATTGACATATGAAATTTTTGAGAATATAATTAACTAGAGTTCAATTTTCGAACAAAACTTATAATTATATTATGGAATTTAAATAGATTATATTAAGTAAGTGAATAATAAAAGGGGTGTAGGTTTATTATGTTAGAGGATAGACTGGAGTTATTAAAAACATTAAACGAAAATTTTAATATTAACCAAAGGGAACTTGCTAAAAGAACTAATATGTCTCTTGGCAAGGTAAATTCAGTTTTAAAAGATTTTACTATGGATGGATTTATAGATAGAATAACAAATAATAGAGGAACATTATATAAAGTAACTGAAAAGGGAATGAAATTTTTGGAAGAGAATATTGCATCAGCTAAAAATACTAGATTAAAGCTTCATGAAGAAGAAAAAAAAGTGGTAAAAGAAGCAGTTATATTAGCAGCAGGAAAAGCAGAAGATTTTGGAAAACCAGTAGGAATGCTTAATATAGAAGATTTTAGATTAATTGATAGAACAATTAATATTTTAAAAGAAAACGGAATAACAAAGATTGTAATAGTAACTGGATATGAAAGCAAATATTATGAAGATTATTTTAAAAATAGTAAAAATATTACTTTAGTAAAAAGCGATACATATAGATGGACTGGAACTATGCATTCATTATCTTTAGCTAAGGAATATGTTAATGATGATTTTTTACTTATAGAAAATGATTTAATATTTGAAGGAAGAGCTATTAAAGAATTAGTTGAAAGTAAAAATCACGATTGTATATTATTTACAAATGAAAGCGGATCAGGTGATGAAGCCTTTGTTCAAATCAGAGATAATCACTTATATAAAATGTCTAAGGATATTCATCAATTTAATAGGATAGATGGAGAAATGATTGGAATTACTAAGATATCTTATAAATTATATCAAATGATGCTTGAGGAATTTAAAGAGAATGTAAACCCATATTTAAACTATGAATATGTATTACTAGATGTTGCTAGAGATTATAATATAGGATTTGTTAAAATAGATGATTTAGCTTGGGGAGATGCAGATAGTAAAAAAGAATATGAAAAAATAAAAAATCATCTTTATCCAACAATAAGAAGAAGAGAATTAAGTTATGAAATAAATAGTATTAAAAATATAGTTTGTGAAGCACTTAAAGTAGAAAATAATGATATTACTGAAGTTACACCAGCAGGGGGAATGACTAATAAGAATTATAGAATATGTGTAAAAGGAGACAGATATATTTTAAGAGTAGCAGGAACTGGAACAGAACAAATGATAAATAGAAATACAGAAATGTTTAATTCAGCTATTGCCTCAGAAAAAGGATATAATGTTGAAGTACCATATTTTAATCTTGAAACTGGAGTTAAAATATCTAAATTTATAGAGAATGCTGAAACATTAACACATAGAAGTGTAAAGAAAGAAGAAAATTTAAAACAAGTTACAGATATTTTAAGAAACTTACATGAATCAAAAGATTTTCATATGGACAATGAATTCAATGTATTTAGAGAACTTGAAAAGTATGAAAATATTTTAAGAGGAGATAATGGAGAATTTTTTGATGACTATGAAGAAGTGAGGGAAAAGGTAATGGCCCTTGAAGAAGAGCTAAAAGTATGTAATAGAGTATTTGTTCCATCACATAATGATTTAGTATCAGAGAACTTAGTAAAAGATACAGAAGGAAGAATATACTTAATAGATTGGGAGTATAGTGGAATAAATGATGATATGTGGGATTTAGCAGCTCTTTCTCTAGAAAATGAGTTTTCAGATGATGATATAGAGCTTATGTTTAGATTGTATTTTAAAGGAAAAGAAGCAGATAAGAATTCAAGAAGAAGATTACTAATTCATCAAATTTGTCAAGATACTTTATGGGCAGTATGGACTCTTATTAAGGAGGCCGAAGGTGATGACTTTGGAACTTATGGAATAGATAGATATAACAGAGCAAAGGAATATCTAAAAAAATTATAAACTTATTTAATAAATAAAAAAGTAATTCACATATAATAAAAAACAATCCACAATTTCAAATTAATTAAAATACAAAATGTGGATAAATATAGAAGAGGTGTCACATGAGAGCAATTTTAATGGCAGCAGGTATGGGGACTAGACTTAGACCACTAACAGATAATACTCCAAAATCTTTGATAGAAGTTAATGGAATGTCTTTATTAGAAAGACAAATTATTAATTTAAGAGAAATTGGTGTTAATGATATTATAGTGTTAACTGGATATTTGAATGAAAAGTTTGATGATATAGTAAAAAAATATAATTTAATAAAGGTAGTTAATGATAAGTATGATGTCTACAATAATATCTATACTATGTATTTGGTAAGACAATATTTACAAGATGCGTATGTCATTGATGCAGATAATTATATAACAAGAAACTTTCTACCTAAGAATAAACCCAGTAAATCAGTTTACTATTCAGCATGTAAAGAAAATATTGTTGGTGAATGGATATTAAAATATAATGATAAAGGACGAGTTTTTGGGGTAGAAATAGGTAAAGAAGGAGATAAACCAAGTTATATAATGTCTGGAGCATCATATTGGACAGCAAAAGATGGAGCTTTAATTGCTAAGAAGGTAGAAGAAGCAGTAGAAATTAAAAAATCTTTAGATATATATTGGGATAATATTGCAGTAGAAAACTTTAATGATATGGATGTCTATATCGAAAAAATTCAATCAAATGATATTTTTGAAATAGATACATTAAATGATTTAGAATATCTTAAGAGTACATTAAAATTATAGTTGTCGTAAGTTTATTTATTATTTAATAATATAAATAATATTTTATATTTATTAATAAGAAGAATTTGAAAATATAATAGGATACATGTATATGGAGATTACAATTGGAAATTTTTGATTCTAAAATAAAACTATTTTAGCGTACTAGTCTTATATTTTAGAAATTCTTATGTAATTTTGCAAAACATGTATCCTAATTTTAAGTGTTTAGAAACAATATTTAAAGTTGTATAATACTGTGCTAGAAAAAATAAGTTAAAGTTAGTAGTATTATTAATTTTTTATTCTCCAATCTCTTAGTTCTGTTATTTTATTAATATTTTTCCTTTTTATAGAATCACTACATATCATATAAGAAATATTATGAAATCTGTTGATATCATATAATCTGTTATTAAAACTCATTAATTTAGATGAAGCTTCATAAATTTTATTACAAATCTTTTCTTTTCTTCTTAAGTTCATATTTTCCCAACCCATAGGTGTAACTTTGTTAGAAAATTCAAAGATTTTTTTTAATCCTAAAAATCTCAAATTATTTTTAGCATTTTTATTAATAGTGAATAAACAATGATCATTTGGATTTGATATGATTAATCCTATTGTATTTATCATTGAATCTTTAGATATACTCAAATCATAGTTATAGGATAACTCTGTTAAAAAAGTATCTATCCTGCATCGCTTTTTAAAGTAATTAGGAGGATAGGCTACTATAATTAAATCTGACTTCTCTAAAGATTTTGAAATCGTTTTTGTGAAATCTAAATAATTAAATTTCTCTTGTTCAGTTGTAAAATTAATAATGTTATTATTAAAATCTGATTCAGAAATACATTTAGATAGAAAAAATTCATCAACATTTATATCTATATTAGTTTTTAGTTGATTTAATATAAGCTTTACACAAGCATATGTACTTCCTTTATTCATTGTCTCATAAATTACTGTTACTCTCATAAATACTATCCTTTCAGAGCATAGGTATCCTTAAATGCGATAATATGTTTTTTTAAGGCCTCAATTTCATCATTGGTTACCCTTTTATATTTATAGAATAGTAAAAAAACTGGCGAATAGAATTCTAAAGCCAAAACGTACGGATCTTTATTTACAAAGATATTTTTTTTTATAAGTAATAAAAATATCTCTTTTAGTGTATTTAATATATCATCGATGAATATTTTTTGGTATAATTCAGCTACTTTCTTATTATTGAATTGTTCTACTGTAAGCATTTGTCTAAATTTAATTATATATGGATCTTCTAAGTAAAATTTAAATATCTCTATACTTATATCTAAAAATTTCTCATCAAATACATCATTAATCTCAAGATCAATAAATTTATTTGATAAATAAATATTTTCTAGAAATTTATTTGCATTCTCTGAGTATTTCTTCACAATTGTATCAAAAATATCTTGTTTACTTTTAAAGTGATTATATATTGAACTACCTTTTATTCCAACGGATTTTGCGATATCTCTAATGGAGACTGAACCGTAACCTCTTATAGAAAAAAGATTTAAGGATTGATATATAATCTTTTCTTTTGTTTTCATAAAAACCCCTTACTTAAACACAGTTTATTAAAATTAACGATTGAAATATTATAATTATTACAGTAGTGATACAAAGTAATAAACAAGTAGAACTTTAATACTTTATAACGAACATTCGTTAGTTTAATTATACCACGAAAATATTGTAAATACTAGAGTAAATTAATAAAAATGTAATAAAATTGAAAAATAAATATATATAAATTGGTACTTAAATATTCTGATTTTTGGAGGATTTTATTTATATTACTATTTATCAAAAATTAAGTATTTTTTGGTCAGTTAAAAAAATATCTAATAAATTAAGGGGGGAATATAGAATTAGGGATAATATAATTGTCATTTGCAAATAGAATAAGGGATTAGAATATATACAATACAAGCTCAAATTGACAATGGTTACCGTACACTGTACAATTGTAGAAGTAAATTCATATTAAAATAAATATGGAAATGATTAAGAATTTAAGATTAAAAATGTTGGACTAGATAATAAAGAAACTCTAAATACTGAACTATAATTTAAGAAGAGAGATACTGTTGGTGCAACATAAATTATCCGATTGATTATGGAGGCTAAAATATGTCTAAATCGATTTCTAAAAATGCTATTTTTAAAGCTATGCTTAACTTATTTAACATAATTTTACCTATATTAGTTATACCGCTAGTTACTAGAGCTGTTGGAAAAGAACAATATGGTTATATGGGTTATGGTGATTCTTTAACTGCTTATTTTTTAATATTTGCTAGCTTCGGTATTTACCAATATGGATTAAGAGAAATAAGCAAAGTTCGTGATGATAAAACTAAGCTTAAGCAAACATTTACAAGTTTATTCGTGTTTACAAGTTTTACTAATATTGCAGCATCAGTTGTATATATGATTTTTGTATGGATATTCTATAAAAATCAGCCTTATTTTTATACTTGTATAATTTTAGGGTTTAATTTGGTTTCAAATATGTTTTATGTAGAATGGGTAAATGAAGCTTTAGAAAATTATGATTTTATTGCTATTAAAACTATGGTGGTTAGAATAATATATTCTGCACTTATTTTACTTTTTGTAAGAAATAAAGGGGATTTCTTATTTTATTTATATTTAGTAGTAGGATTTAACTTTATAAATAATATAATAAGTTTTATATACATAAAAAAGAGAGTTAGTTTTGATTTTTCTAATTTACATTTTGCTAGGCATATTAAACCTATGTTATATGTTGTAATTCTTTCTAATACAGGAGTTTTGTATACTCAACTTGATAAGATAATGTTGAAAGACAGTGTAGGTGGTACAACTTCTGTTGGATATTATTATATGGCCCAAAGGATAATGACAATAATAAATACACTAATGTTAACAGTAATACAGGTAACTATGCCAAGGCTATCAAATTATTTAGGTAATGATTCTAAAAAAGATTATCTAGTATTATTAAAAAGAGTAATAAAAATATATTTCTTATTTCTATTTCCAGCTTCAGTTGGATTAATATGTTTATCTAAAGAAGCAATATATATGTTTGGAGGTACTGAATTTTTACCAGCAGTTCCTGTAATGATAGTTTTTGCTATATATATGTTAAGTATAGGTGTAGAGGGAGTAATAGCGAATCAAATGATATATCTTCATGGGAAAGAAAGAGATGACGCCATATTAGTATTAATTGGTGGTGTTATAAATTTAATATTTAATATAATGTTAGTTGTTACTGGTAATTTCAATATGGTGACAGCTATAGGAACAACATTAATATCTAATTTAATTGTAATATGGCTTGAATACAGGCTTGTTAAAAAGGTTATAAAACTAGATATAAACTTATTTGCATTTGAAAATATTAAGTATTTCTATTATTCATTGGTATTTATACCAATAACACTTGCAATAAAATATTTTGTATCCAACATATTTATTGCATGTATATTAGAAGTATTTATTTGTGGATTAGTATATTTAGGAATACTGCTAATAACTAAAGATTCTGTATTTTTAGAATTAGCAGATAAGATATTAATAAAATTAAAATTGAAACATAATAAGAGTTAATAATCTTATAAATTGAAGGTATTATGAAAATTTCAAGTAAAGATATTCAAAAATAAATAGAGTCGTGCATTTACTTTAAGTAATAAAAAATAATGAAGATTTTCTATTATTTCACAAAATAAAATTGTTAGCTATATTTGCTAAGACAATAACAATCTTAAGAAATGAAATAAAATTAAACTCTACAATTATTTTTTTGCTGGTATTTTCTGTAAAAGCATGACTCTATTTATTTAATATATAAGATATTTATATATAAACGTGTACAATCATTCTTAAATACAAATAAAATTTTTTAGGGAGCATAATAAATATATATCCTCTTTTTAGTAATTATGTTCATACTTTAAGTCTCTTAGCTAATTTAAATTTAATGATATTTTTATAAAATGATTAAATTATAGATTAAAGGTAATAATTCACAATATAAATGTATACTATATTAGAATATTGTATTGTCATAGTAAAAACGGAATAAAGATAGTATTTATTTTCGTTTTTACACAGTGCATTAGATTATTAGATAATGCAGTTAAATTTGTGATTAATTGGAGGTTGTTAAGTATGAAAAAGAGACTAATAAAATTTTCATTAATGTTGCTTATTTCAATGTCAGTATATGGAATTTTAGGACATGCAGATTTAATTAAAAATAGAATTTTTGCATCTACTATTAGTAATTATAGTGAAATTAATAATTCAGTAATTTATAATTTTAAGATTATTACTGGAGAGGATTTAATAAATGTACAAGAGGGTCCTAATGTTTACAAGGCTAATATTGCAAATAACAAAAATTTAGTTAGTCTACAATTTGATTGTGAGAATTCTTTTGATCCTAGTGATTTTGTAGTCATATCATCGGATAATACTATTGTGGGAAATATATTGAAGGATGAACCATTATTAGTTGTAAATAATTTAAAAGAGGGATTAAATATAATAAAAATAAAAAATAAGTTAGACAATAGTGAATTATATAAATTTTATATAAATTATAAAAATGTTAAAGTGAGTGGATTGAAAAGTGAAATTAAAGCAGGAGATATATTTAAATTAGAGGCTAAAATAGATGAGAAAGTGTACAAAAACATTAAATGGACATCTATAGGAATAGATTCAGTTATTGTTAGTGATAATGGTGAAGTAACAGTGTTAAATAATGGAATAGGAAGAATTCTAGGAACCATTTACAATGGAGACTGGAAGAATGTTGTTGGAAGTGTAAATGTAGAATTTAATGTAATTGGAAAAAGTCAATTGGGATGGATATTAAATGGTGGAAAATGGTATTACATTGATAATCTAACTAGAACTTTTAAGATTGGATGGCTTTATGAAAATGGAGAATGGTATTATATTAAAGATGATGGATCTATGAAAATAGGTTGGTTATATAAAGATGGATTATGGTATTATCTTAAAGAAAATGGTAGTATGGCAATAGAATGGATCAAAGAAAATGGAAAATGGTACTTTTTTGATGAAGATGGAGCTATGAAAGTAGGATGGATTCAAAGCCATGGAAATTGGTACTATCTAAATAGTGATGGAACAATGGAAACTAAATCCAAGATTATAGACGGAAAATTTTATAAATTTGAATTAAATGGTAAATTAAAATAGACAGTTAATAATATTATTATTAAAAAACCTAATTTTAATAGCTAATATTAAAATTTTTTCAAAATTTAATAATTTCATGTTTGACAGTGTTTTATGTGGTAATGTATAATGTATAAGGTAACAATATAATTTATATTTATAAACCATTTTTATAGTTTGTATTGCTGAAGGGAGGGATAAAAGAATGTCAGAAATTAGAGTAAAAGATAATGAATCTTTAGAGCAAGCACTAGGAAGATTTAAGAGACAATGTGCAAAAGCTGGAGTCCTTTCAGAAGTTAGAAAAAGAGAGCATTATGAAAAGCCAAGTGTAAGAAGAAAGAAGAAGTCAGAAGCTGCTAGAAAAAGAAAGTTTAAGTAGTTTATAGATTTATCTTTTAGATACATGATATCCATAAAAATAGGGACTATCTCAAAATTAATTTATTATATGAGATAGTTCCTATTTTTATTTATAAGTTTTTATCGGGATTACTGTACTAAATATCGAATTGTTTTTAAAAAAATTATTTGATATATTTTTATTGTAATTTATTTATATTGTATGTTATTAAGTAAAAAATAAATGTATTTTTTACTTAAATAAGAAAATATAATTAATTTGAACTTTAAGACGATATGATGTATAATACTAGCAATTAAAATATTTGGAGGTAAATTATGAAAGCATTTAATATGAATAAAATAAATTTCATACATCATCATACCTAGAGACTTGAGTCTGTAAATAAACAGATGCAAGTCTATTAATGTAGGCTTGTATCACTAGGTTATGATAAGTTAAGTGTAATCATAATTTGTTAAACCATGTGGGCATAGGCCTGCATGGTTTTTTGTTATTTTCCTAAAATGGGAATGAACTAATGTGAATGTGAATTAGCTTTTAAGTGAATAAGAAAATTATATGTATTTATTATATTAAAAACATAGCTACAATAATAATTCATGAGAGATTTATTAACAAAGTAAAAGGAGAGATTATTTATGAAAAATAAAATTAAGCCAAGTATATTACCAGGATTTATGGAATTATTGCCACTAGAGCAAGAAAAATTTAATGATATAGTAAATAAAATAGTATCTGTCTATGAAGACAATGGATGTCTTGCAATAGATACTCCAATAATAGAAAAAGCAGAAGTGTTGTTAGCAAAGACAGGTGGGGAAACAGAAAAACAAGTTTATAGTTTTAAAAAAGGAAAGAATAATTTAGCTTTAAGGTTTGATTTAACTGTACCATTTGCTAGATATGTAGCTCAATATTATAACGATTTAACTTTTCCTTTTAAAAGATATCAGTTAGGAAAAGTATATAGAGGTGAGAGGAATCAAAAAGGTAGATATAGAGAGTTTTATCAATGTGATGTTGATATTATAGGAAAGAATAAACTTAGTATTAACAATGATGCTTTAGTAATAAGTTTGGCATCAAAAGCATTCAAGGCTATAGGTTTAAAGGATTATAAATTTCAAATTAGCAATAGAAAGATATTAATAGGAGTATTAAGTGAATTAAAAATAGATAATATTAATGAAGTTATGATATTAATAGATAAGTATGATAAAATTGGAAAAGAAAAATTTACAGAAGAATTAATTAATTTAATTGGAGAAAAGAAGTGTAGCATTCTAAATAATGTACTAGAACTTAAAGGAGATAGTAATGTATTGCTAGAGAAGCTAGTCAACATTAACATAAGAAGTGATATTTTTAAAGAAGGAATTAGCGAACTTAAACAGGTGAAAAAAACATTAGAAATTTTAGGAGTAGAAGATAATGAATTTGTGATTAATTTAAAAATTATAAGAGGATTGGACTACTATACAGGAACTGTCTTTGAAACTTTATTAATTGGAAATGAAAGTTACGGCTCAATTTGCTCAGGTGGGAGATATGATAATTTAGCAGAAAACTATACAGACAATATATTACCTGGAGTAGGGATATCAATAGGTATAACAAGATTATTCTTTGTTTTAAAGGAAATTGGATTTATTGATAATTATAATATTAAAAATAAGATTGAGTATTTAATAATACCAATTGGAGATACACTAGAGTATTGTGGGAAAATAATTAAGAAATTAGAAGAAAAAGGATTGAAGGCAAGTATATATCTTGAAGATGATAATTTAAAGAAAAAGATGAATTATGCTAATAAATTGAATATAGAAAATGTCATATTAGTAGGAGAGAATGAAGTTGATAAAAAGGAGATAAAAGTAAAAAATATGGTATCAGGAAAAGAAAATATATTGGATATATTTTAAAATAATATATTATGATAGTTAGAAATATTAAAAACAAAAATATAACAAATAGTTTAATTACTATTTGTTATATTTTTTATTATGATTTATGCAAGATATAAGCTTGGATATTATGAATATAGCTGATTTTACAAAAAACAGCAAATAAAAATTCAGCTTTATAATGAAATCATCTATATATTAATAGATAATTAATAAAAACGTCTATTAATATATAGACGTTAAATGAATAATGGTGTATTGTTATATGTAGAAGTATTAGAATTAGAGGTGGTATTTATTATGGATGAAATTAATAAAGAGTTATTTTGGGATGCGACTATTGAAGAAGTAAAAAGAGGATATACAGAGAATGAAGAGAGTTTTAAATGTATACTATGTGAAGAAGAATTTATCAAAGGAAGAATATATGAAGAAGATTCTTGTTTATATGATGCTAGAAAAGCGGCTGAAATTCATATAGAAAAAAGACATAATACAATGAGTGAGTATTTGTTAAATATGAATACAAGCCTCACTGGTATATCTGAGGTTCAAAGAGAACTGCTGATATTAATTTCAGAAGGATTATCTGATAAGGAAGTAGCTTTAAAGCTTGGGGTTGCACAATCAACTATTAGAAATCATCGTTATAAATTAAGAGAAAAAGAAAAGCAGGCACGATTGTTTTTAGCTATTATGGAATTACTTTCAACAAATACGAAGAAAAAAGTAAATAAATTGAGTAAAGAAACTTTGTGTGATCCACATAAGACTGCAACAGAATTAGATGATAGATATAATATAACTGATAAAGAAAGAAATGCAGTTATTAAAACTTATATGGATGAAACAGGTGCTATAAAAACTTATCCAGCAAAAGAAAAGAAAAAAATAGTAGTGCTTCAAGAAATAACAAAGAATTTTGTAAAGGGAAAGATTTATTCTGAAAAAGAAATAAATAGAATCTTACAAAGAATATACGACGATTATGCAACTATAAGAAGAGCCTTAGTAGAATATGGATTTATAGATCGTTCTAATGATTGTAGAAATTATTGGGTTAAAGAATAGTTAATGGATTTATGAAAGAAAATAAATTTAAGACATATTAACGATAGTAATAAAAATTATTATGATTTAGCTAATATTGAATTTTAAGTGAGTGCTGTTAAGTAGATTTTAGAATAGTGTTTAATACTATATTTACTTAATTAATCTCACTTAATTTTTTTGAGCATTTAATTAATTTTACTTATTTACTTTTAATTATGCATCTTTATTTATTAGTTTTAAACATAAATTAATATTTTAAGAGATATATTTAACTGTGATAATTTAAAAATAATTACTATATATTTATTTTACTGGTTTATATTGACAATTATATATTTAAAGTTTATACTTTTAAAAAAGAATATTCATATGGGAATACTATGAATTAAAATAATATTTTATTATTAGAATATGTTAATTGATTTTATTTGTGTAAGTCATATGAAAGTAAATTATATAAAAATATTCTTTTATAATTAATAAATATCAAAAGGGGGAATACTTGTGCTTTACAAAAAAAATAAGATATTAGCAGGTATAATTTCAACAGTATTGTCATTAGCTTTATTTACAGGATGTGGGGCTACATCTTCAGAAATACCAGAAAGTAATAGTAATTCAACTACACAATCGGAAAATAATGAATCTGTACTTAGATATTCAGTAGCATCTTCACCAAAAGGACTTTTTAGCCCATTGTTTTCAACAACCACATATGATAATAACGTAAATAGCTTGGTATATTCACCGCTTGTTTTACTTGATGAGAATAATGAGTATAAGCCAGGGCTTGCAGAAAAATATGAGTTTTCAGATGACAAACTTACATTGACTTTTACCTTAAGAAAAGATGTTAAGTGGCATGATGGAGAGCAATTTACAGCAGATGATGTTGCTTTCACATTTACAAGCATAGCCGATCCTAAATATACAGGGTCAAGATTTAATGAGATTTCTAAAGTTGCTGGAGCAAAGGATTATCACGATGGAAAAGTAGATTCTATTAGTGGGATTAAAGTTATTGATCCGTATACAATAAGCTTCACATATACTGAGGTTTATGCACCATCATTATCAAACTTTTCACAACGTGGAATTATTCCAAAACATATTTGGAGTAAAGTATCAATTTCGGATTGGGAAAATCAAACTGAATTATTTAATAAACCAATAGGAACAGGACCTTTTAAACTCACTGATTTTAAAGCTGACCAATATGTTGAATTAGAGAAAAACGATAGTTATTTTGGTGGTTCACCTAAAATTGATAAATTTATTTTTAAAGTTACTAATACAGAAACTGAACTTTCAGAATTAGCAAAAGGAGATCTTGATGTTGTAACTCTTTCAAGTGCAAAAGAAGAAGATTTAAAAATGCTTAAGGATGCAGGGATAAAGATTGAAGAAAAACCAAGTGCTAATTATCAATTTATGACTATGAATAGTAATCGTGAGTTTTTTAAAGATAAGAAGGTTCGTCAAGCTATTACTTATGCAATAAATAGAAAAGGAATGGTTGATAGCTTACTTGGAGAACATGGACAAGTTATCAATGCTCCATTGTCATTGGCTGGATGGGCTTATCCTGAGTCAGGTCTTAATAACTATGATTATAGTGTTGATAAAGCTAAACAATTATTAAAAGAAGCTGGATGGAATGACAACGGTGGAATTCTTGAAAAAGATGGTAAGAAATTTGAAGTAGAACTTATTGTACCAACAGGAAATAAAGTTCGTGAACAAAGTGCACCGATTATTCAACAAAACTTAAAAGATGTAGGAATAGTGGTTAATATTAGTACAATGGATATTGCATCTGCTATGGCAAAAACTAAAGGTGAAGGTGATTATGATATGGGATTGTTTGGATTTACATTAGAAGTAGATCCAGGTGATGCAGATCGTTATTGGGCATCTAGTATTGCTAATGGTTCACAATTTAATTTCTCTAACTTTATAAATAGTAAAAGCGATGACTTAATTGATAAAGCAACAAAGACTGTTGATCGTGATGAACGTAAAAAGATATATGGGGAATGGGCACAGCTAATAAATGAAGAAGTGCCATACGTATTCTTATACTCACAAAAAGATATTCGCGCATATAATCCAAAGCTTCAAGGTTATAATTATTCAGCATATTCAGTATTCCCTAATATACAAAATTGGACTCTTTCTAAATAATAATTCACATTGTGCTAGTTAATTTATTATTAATATTTTAACTAGCATATTACATAAAAATAAAAAGTATGTTGCCTTAAAATAATCTTATATTATAAATTAATTAAACTTATAATATAAAATTACTTTGAGATAGCTTTCATTTTTAAAGGGGGGGATGATATCTCTTGAAAAAGTACATTTTTAAGCGATTAATTCAAACTATACCTGTATTAATAGGTATTTCAATAATTGTATTTATACTTGTAAAGTTACAACCTGGTGATCCATTTTCTTCTATGATGGATCCTAATCTTTCTAAAGAAATGAAACAGCAAATGTTAGAAAAATTGGGTTATAATGATCCATTACCAATTCAATATATAAAGTGGTTATTACGTGCATTTAAAGGTGATTTAGGATATTCAATTCAATTTAAGGAGCCTGTTTTAAGTGTAATTGGAAGTAGGATTGGAAATACAGTTATCTTATCAATAAGCTCTATGATATTGAGTGTTTTAATAGCTATACCTTCTGGAGTAATAAGCGCAACAAGACAAAATACTAAAACTGATTATATTATTACAATATTTGCATTTATAGGTCTATCAATTCCATCGTTTTTCTTTGGAATGCTTTTAATAAAAATATTTTCTGTAGACTTAGGGTTGCTTCCGATTTCGGGAATGATTACTACAGGGATAAATTTAGATGGATGGGCACTTACAATTGATATAGCAAAGCATATGTTATTACCAATGATAGTACTTGCTTTAATGAATACAGCTAGTTTAATGAGATATACTCGTTCTGATATGATAGATATTCTAAAAACAGATTATATACGTACAGCAAGAGCTAAAGGAGTTAGACGCAAAATTATTGTTTATCAACATGCTTTGAAAAATGAGCTTTTACCATTAATTACAGTAGTGACTATGCAAATACCATCATTATTATCAGGAGCTTTGCTTACTGAAACAATTTTTGTATGGCCTGGTATTGGAAGATTAAATTACAATGCGGTTATAAGCCGTGATTATCCGCTTATTATGGGAATTGTAATGATGGTTGCAGTTATAAGTTTATTATCAAATTTACTTGCAGATATTCTTTATGCTGTTGTAGATAAACGTGTTGAATTTGAATAAAGAGGTGATGGTATTGGAGCATGTAATATTAAAAAGATTCTTAAAAAATAAACTTGCAGTAGTTGGATTTATATTACTTACATTGTTTGTTTTTGCAGCAATTTTTGCCCCTATTCTGGCACAATCTGAAAGAGATACAATTGATCTATTAAATATAGAAAGTGCACCTACATTAAAACATTTACTTGGGACTGATGAATTAGGACGTGATGTATTGACTAGATTGTTATATGGTGGACGTGTTTCATTAGGAGTTGCTATAATAGCAACTATTTTACAGTTGTTAATAGGTGTTACTCTTGGATGTATAAGTGGATTTTATGGAAAATGGGTTGATAATGTAATTATGCGTATAGTTGATACTTTTATGTGCTTCCCATTTTTTGTAATAGGGATTACAATTGCAGCCCTCATTGGACCTAGTATATGGAATGTTATTTTAATTATTGGAATATTGCAGTGGACTAGCGTAGCAAGGATAGTTAGAGCAGAGATTTTATCTCTTAAGAAAAGTGAGTTTATTGAAGCAGCACGTGCTATGGGAATCAGCAATTTTAAAATTATTTACACTCATTTACTTCCAAATACTTTGTCACCAATTATTGTGAATGCAACATTAATAGTTGCTCAAGGAATTTTAATGGAAGCAGGATTAAGTTTCTTAGGGTTAGGAGTCAAACAGCCACAGCCAAGCTGGGGAAATGTTTTATCAGCAGCTCAAAGTATGAGAGTACTACAATACGAATGGTGGCTATGGATTCCGGCTGGATTATTAGTATTTTTATCAGTACTATCAATTAATTTTGTTGGAGATGGGCTTAGAGATGCGCTTGATCCTAAAATGAAGATTTAGGAGGACAACTGTTGTGAAAGAAGAAAATCTATATGTTGATCATCTATCAATTAGCTTTACAGAGGATGGTGGAAAAGTAATAGCTGTCGATGATGTGAGTTTTACAATGGAAAAAGGTGAAATATTAGGGGTTATTGGTGAATCTGGTTGTGGTAAAAGCACATTAGCTTTATCTATAATGAATTTATTACCAGAAAACACAAGTGGGATTGATTATGGAAAAATTTTATTTAATGGAGTTGATTTAACAAAATTATCAGAAGAAGAGTTAGAGAATATACGTGGAAACAAGATTTCAATGATATTTCAAGAACCTATGACTTCATTAAATCCATTATTTAAAATTGGAAGACAAATTGGAGAGCCTTTGAAAATACATAGAAACCTTTATGGAAAAGAACTTAAAGAAAAAGTTATGGAACTTCTTAAAACTGTTCATATTTCAAGACCAGAAAAAGTATATGATTCATATCCGCACAATTTAAGTGGTGGAATGCGTCAAAGAATAATGGTAGCAATGGCATTAAGTTGTGAACCTGATATTTTAATTGCTGATGAACCTACCACTGCACTTGATGTTACAATTCAAGTACAGATACTTAATTTATTAAAGAAGTTAAATAAAAAGAATAATACATCTATTTTATTTATTACTCATGATCTATCAGTAGTTTCTGAGATATGTGATAAAGTGATGGTCTTATATGGTGGAAAAATAGTTGAATATACAGATATTTATGAATTGTTTGATAATCCTAAGCATCCATATACAATTGCCTTGCTAGAATCGCAGCCTCATATGTTTGAAGAAGGTACTAGACTTCCGAGTATTAAAGGTATGGTTCCATCTTTATCTGAAATGCCAAAGGGATGTCGTTTTAGTAATAGATGTTCCAAGAAATTTTGTGAAAAATGCAATATAGAACAGCCACCTATTTATATATTAGATAATAATCATAAAGTATCATGTTGGCTATATGAAGAGGAGGCGAAAAAAAATGAGTCATTGGATATTGAAAGTAGAACATCTTAAGAAAAAATATGTGATTAAAAAAACCTTTTTTGGAAAAGAAAAAGTTACTTTGAATGCAGTGGATGATATTTCATTTTCTATTAGAAAAGGTGAAAGCTTTGCTCTAGTTGGGGAATCTGGCTGCGGTAAGTCTACTACAGCCAGAAGCATTTTAAAACTAATTGAATCTGATGGAGGAAAGGTTTCGTTTGAAGATAAAATTCTATTTGATATTGAGAAGAAGAAAGAAATTAGTAATAAAGATATGTGTAGATTAACAAAAGATATGCAGATTATTTTTCAAGATCCATTTGCTAGTTTAGACAAGAAAATGAAAATTGGACGAATTGTTGCAGAAGGAATTGAAAAACATAACATTGCTCATGGAAAAGATGCGATTAATTTAGCTAAGCATTATTTAGAAATTTGTGGAATAGAAAAGGCAGCTATAAATCGTTATCCTCATGAATTTAGTGGGGGACAGAGGCAGAGGATTGGAATAGCAAGGTCTTTAGCTGTACAACCTAAATTTATAGTTGCTGATGAACCTGTAGCAGCTCTAGATGTTTCAATACAAGCTCAGATTATTAATTTATTAAATGATTTAAAAGAGAAGTATGGGCTTACTTTTTTATTTATTTCACATGACTTAGGGGTTGTAAAATATTTCTGTGATAGAATCGCAGTAATGTATCTTGGAAATATTGTTGAATTAGCAGATAAAAAGGATTTGTTTGATAATGCATTGCATCCATATACACAAATGCTTTTAGAATCTATTCCGGTAAGCCATCCTAAATTAAGAAAAGAACAATCTGATTTAGAATATTCAGAAATGGAAATTGAATATAGAGAAAAAGGCTGTAAGTTTTTTAATAGATGTCCATATGCAAAAGAAAAATGTCAAAATGAAAGACCAGAGCTTAAAGAAGTTAGTGAAGGGCACTTTTTAGCTTGTTATAAGAATAATTAATCAAAATGACTACTATAAAATAATATAAAAATATATTATTTATGTCTATTATAATGAGAAGAACAATCAAAATTGAGTATTAATATTGCATAAGTTTCTTATATGGAAAGAATAACAGAAACAGGTTTATAAATGTATTAGTAAATAAATCAAAGAAAAGGAGTTACAACCCATATAACTCCTTTTCTCATTCATAAATTCTTTTAAATACCCTTTTGAAAATGTTTTCAGAATATATTTATATTATATATTTAATTATGAAAAAAGTCAAAAGAATTATAGAAAATAATTTTATAATTACTCTATTATTTTTAGTTTATGGTTTTATTTATTGATTATGGGTTTAAAGCTAGATGCTATAGTATTGTAAATATATGAATAAAGACATTATGAAATGCACATACTATTGTGACAAATAAAAAAATATTCTTTTGGAAAAATGTTTACATTGACAAAGTGCTATTAAAAGTGATAAAATAATTAATTTAATTGACAAAAATATACTTCTACGATATAATGTATATTGGAAAGAGGGTGTTTGTATGGAAAAACTTAAAACAATTGCCTCCATTAAAAACGATATAGAGAGACACGTAGGGGAAAAAGTTACTCTAAAAGCTAATGGCGGAAGAAAAAAGATCCTAGTGAACGATGGTGTAATTGAAAGTGTGTACCCTAGTATATTTGTTATCAGATTGAAAGATGACACCCAAAGGACTGTGACATATAGTTATTCAGACGTATTAACAAAGACTGT